>OMBQ01002915.1_pt1 | contig 10015 bp, 12 predicted proteins | sample 1674311 | NCBI WGS metagenome assembly OMBQ01 (sample SAMEA103958160, study PRJEB25191) | human gut metagenome | biome: human-associated habitat [ENVO:00009003]; feature: intestine environment [ENVO:2100002]; material: feces | place: Germany | collected 2013/2015 | reverse complement strand
TCAGTTCTTTCAGCTTCTGATGGCGTGGTGCCCCCGTAGCAACGGCAACCTTCGCTTCGCTGGTTTCTTTCTCCAGACGAGCCAGTCGGGACATAAAACTCTCTTCGGGCAATAGGCGGTGGCGGTATTCCAGCGGAAGAACGGCCATGATCGCCGGTGTAAGAAGGCGAACATACTCGCGATAGCGCTCAGACTCGGCCGGGTTGTCCAGGTAGCGAAAAAGCTTCTGTCGGGCACGGCTGATGTCATCAGGAAACGCAATCTCCTCGCCGCCCTGCTGTCGCCATTCCTCGACGATGTACGCAGACACAACATCCTGACCTTCAGCCGCTGCCCAGGCGCGAACGGCGGAGCGAATGTTGTCGTGCTCTGCCACTATCGGCTGATATCGCTTTATCAGGGCGCCAGTATTGAATCCGGTATTTTGTTGAAAGGAATGTGTTTGCATGGTCATTCCGCCAGATTTTGTGAAGACAAACCGTCGTTTGGATTTGGGTAAAGGTCTGGGCGAAGTTCATGCGGAGTAACGCCGGTTACCCGGAAGATTTGGAAAACCCGAGACTGAGGAACGGCTCCCCCATGGCGATGCCTCCAATGGCTAATCGTCATAGATGAGACGTCCAGTTTTTCTGCTAGCTTCGTTGCGTCACCAGCGATCTGTATGGCTTTTTCTAATGCGTTCATAAACCACTCCGTTAAAGTTACAGAGAGAATTAAACATTATGTTTATTTCTATGTCAACTTTATGAATGTTGAGGTGGTAAACATTTAGTTTAAAATCGTGATATATGAGAAAAAATACGCATCAAGCAGATAACCCTCAGGTTCTGCGGCTTAACGAAATCATTGAGCAGAAACGCATATCTAAAGCGGATATAGCGAGGATCTGTGGTGTGAGCTCACAGTCGGTTAACAACTGGTTTGTCAGAGGAGCGATCGGAAAAAGCTCTGCAATAAAACTTGCAGATGCGCTAGGGGTAAGTCTTGAGTGGGTTTTAGGGCAGGACGTTGATTCGAAAGACGGCTTAAGACCAGACGAACGGAGACTCCTGGAGCTCTATAACCAGTTACCGAACGAAGAAGAGCAGCAAAACATATTGCGGATCATATCCCTGCGGTTGAAAGAGCTCGACGAACTGTACGCGAAGTACATGGGACGGCGAATTAAGGGTGATATGGAGTAACACGACGCCGAAGTGCCGGAAACATGGGTAGTCAGCAGTCAACCGTTAAGATGATGGTGTTGCATTACTTAACCCTGCTTGGTCGGCAGAACCTTGCTTAAAGATAGTAAAGAGAACATAATTTAACCTATCAGTTCTCTTTGGGGGTTCATCATGCTCAGGAAATTATTGAAACAAGCTACATCAAACGTCCCTAAGGAGGTCGAGGATGACCTTGTTAAAATTTTCGATGAAATAGATGAAAAGCAACAGAAAATTGCTGAAAAAAAAGAACGAGCTCAAGAGGAATGGCACAATGGCGCAAGAGCAACAAAGCACCGATTCACTTTATGATTTTCTTTATGTTGACAATCAGCGCGCATCTTCGCTTCTCGCTCAAATGCATGGGCCAGGCGTCGTAACTTCCATTAAGCATGTCACTGCAGAAATTGATAAGTCTATGTCCGATGCAGGGTTTGACTTAAAAATTGTGAAGTCCAAAATTGGTGTTGAAGAAACTATCAATCAGACACAAGAAAAAAGTTTTGATGCCTCCTGGACGCTGCCAATAAATCTGCTCGATAAGCTTGATGAGAACAATTTGATAAGAACCGAGCTCAATGGAGAGCGGCTGGGGAGCACTGTTCTATGCAAAGGGAGGATGCGAATTTTTGATATCTCAGTTTTCCAAAAAAGCGTTCCATTTATAGCAAAGATGATGGAAATTGGACAGCCAAAACTCCCGCCTAAGGCAAAAAAATCAAACTTTAATGTTGAAGAGCAACTGATTGCCCCTGGAGTGACATTTGGCATGATGAAAGAAGTATTAAACATCGTCCCAAACACATTACAAGTTGATTTCATAAACGAATCAGCTCAAACCATATGGATGACTATAAATCGAGATTACCTTACAATTAATCCAGATGATATGGTACTGAAGTATGGTTCAAGCCTCCCAGGTGAGTGGTATGTAATTGGTTTCATTGATGCTCTTCCAGAAACCGAAGAGGACATGACGGATACTTTTAATTTCGAGCCTAACTCAATGAAAGACGGTATCACCGGTATGCTGTCTGGAATAAGGGATTTAGCTGGGCGAAGCAGTAATTCATACGGAATGACACCTCTGGTTATTTTCAGAAAAATTCAGTGATTTTACCCGGCTGCCGCGCCGGGTTTTTGTTGCCCTTGCGAACTCTGCCACATCTCGAAGTAACCCCTTGTAAATAACATTACCAACGGCTTTACGCTTGGCTTCCAAGCTATCAACGATCGCTTCCCGGCTTATCACTATCCCGTTAGATATCAGGCTTAAAGCAACGCCACCCACTTCGCCGGCAATTAAAGCCACGAGACCTTCCTCCAATTCCTTTCGTTCCACACCACCTCAAAAAGATATTTTATCAACAAAAAATTGCATTAGAAACATACGGTCTTCGCCCATAGACGACCACAAGTAAACTTTTTGTTTATCACTTAAAACTCATTTTGTTGACAAAATAATAAACATTGTGTTTAATTACTCAGGCACAATAAACCACCTAGGCAGGACGCCCACGAAGTAGCTGCCGGCGGCATACGAAACACCGGATGAGGTGGAGAGATCAACGCGCAGTAGGTTTAAACGTTCCGCTGGCCGGCGACAAGGCAATGAGGATGAGATGAGTAAGGTAAAGGTGGCGCCTATTGAACTCGAAATAGACGCCACGGAAGTAATCAATCAGGTCGAGGAACTACTGGGGTTACTTGAGCTTCCAGCCCGTTCCCTTGAAGGCATCCCTGAGGATGTCGTCAACCTGCTTTTTGACAACATCCGTCCCTTGCTTAACAACATCGTCCTTAGTGATTTCTCGACCACAGTTGGCACAACTGACGCCAACAAAATTTGTATCAAAGTCGAAATCATCGGGACGCTTGAGCATCTCGCTTCCGCAATCAGGGCAAGCAACTTTCATAGTTGTCAGTTTTGACATTTTTTATTTCCTTGCTGGCTGTGTGAGAACTACCAGCATACCACCGAGCCTGAAGTGGTTAAAAGACAGGCAAACATGAGGAGTTGGAATGAGCAAGCAAGGCATCAGAGCCCTGATCATTTCAGCAGTTATTGGGCTCTTCATCTGGATCGCGCTCTTCAGCGCACTGAGGGGATTGTTTCTATGAATGATTTCGCACGCAAACCCGCTCGTCAGCAGGCTGTTCGTTTAAATCCGCTGCCCTCTTACTTTGCTCAGCCATTCCCGCAGCCTAAAATAAATGGCAGCCCTAAAAGGTGGAGACTTTCAGACCTGCTGGCCTGGGAAGATAACGTGGGGATCAAACCAGAGGCTGACCAACCAGCTTCTCAAGGTGATCCTGCCAAACAGCAAGCCAGTGACGCTGATCATCCAGATAATCATGCAGGTTATAACGTGCCATGACACCTGCCATATGATGGCCAAGCAGTTTTTCCACAACATGTGGCGGCGCACCTAATTCAGAAAGGCGTGTCGCCACTGTTCGTCTGAGGTCATGGAGAGACCAGGGCTTCATGCCTGTTTTAGCTATAATCTGAGCAGAAAACAGAGCGACGTTTGGTTGTAGTGGCGGTCTGTCATCTTCTGGCCCCCTGTAACGTGACAGTGTCACAACATGTTTTGAAACTGACGTTTCCTTCTCTGCTAACATCATTCTTACTACTGCCTCGGGAAGTGCCCTTCTGACCGATTTCCCGGTTTTATAATCGCTTGCCGGAATGGTCCACGTTTGCTCATGGAAATCAAACCACTCCCATCTTGCTGTTCTGATCTCTGTACTCCGGCAGCCAGTCATGATGAGAAACTTCATTATCAGCTGTTGTCGGTACTTCATTTCAGGAAGGATGTTCCAAACTGTTTTGATTTCCTCATCACTCAACCTGCGATCTTTTACGGATGCTGTGAGACCTACGTCAGAGCGCCTAAGGCTCTCAATCGGGTTCACATTAATTACCCCTCGATTGGAGCAGAAACGGAACGTACGCTGCATCAGCCCCAGCATCTGACCAGTGACAACTCTTCGCCCCATGCCATCAAAAAGGTTAAGCCAGTGTGCTTTAGTGGTCTGATCAACAATCATGTTCCCCAGCACAGGCGCTATATGGTTATTGAAGTCCCGCCGGTTAACCTTGATTTTCACAAGACCTTCAGGGATGCAGTAATACTTTTCCCAGTAATCGAAAGCCTCTTTAACGGTGAGTGCTTCGACTTTTTTCTGTTTCTCCAGAACTGTTTGCCGTCTCGGATCGAGTCCTTCTGTCAACCAGGCCCTGAACTGCTGTCTACGTTCGCGAGCTTGAGATAAGGAGGTGGTTGGATAATCGCCAATCGTCAGCTGAGCGGCTTTCCCGTTCCATCTGTAGCGGTAAAAGAATGTTATACTGCCGGAAGTAGACAACCGGACATTCAGACCATGAGCGTCCGATATGACCTCGATCTGGTCTCTCTTTTTGCCAAGAGCTTTTCTTAATTTTGTGTCGGTAAGCAATGTGTACACTCCGGAAGACGATATACACATCAGTGTACACATTTTACTTAAATTGATAACCTTCAAATCAATGCAGAACACACAAAATTAAAGCACTCTATGCTAGCAAGGTATTGGTATTAGCGGGATTTTTGAAAAGACTTAAAGCATGACTAACAAACTTAAAACGGATTCATATGCCCTACGATAGCGTTTATCTGGAAAAGCGTCCGCCCGGCGCGCTGCGCACCGTATGGCGTAAATTCTATGGCGACACCACGGCGATGATCGGCCTGTACGGCTGCGCGGGGCTGCTGCTGCTCTGCGTCTTCGGCGGCTGGTTCGCCCCCTACGGTATCGACCAGCAGTTCCTCGGCTACCAGCTGCTGCCGCCATCGTGGTCGCGCTATGGCGAAGTCTCTTTCTTCCTCGGGACCGATGACCTGGGGCGCGATGTGCTCAGCCGGCTACTGAGCGGCGCGGCGCCGACCGTCGGCGGCGCTTTTGTCGTCACCCTCGGCGCCACGCTGTTTGGCCTGGTGCTGGGCGTCATTGCCGGATCGACCCACGGCCTGCGCTCGGCGGTGATGAACCATATCCTCGATACCCTGCTCTCCATCCCCTCGCTACTGCTGGCCATCATCGTCGTCGCCTTTGCCGGGCCGCACCTCAGCCATGCGATGTTTGCCGTCTGGCTGGCGCTGCTGCCGCGGATGGTGCGTTCCGTCTACAGCATGGTCCACGATGAGCTGGAGAAAGAGTACATCATCGCCGCCCGCCTCGACGGGGCGTCGACGCTGAATATTCTGTTGTTCGCCATTCTGCCCAATATCGCCTCAGGCCTGGTGACCGAGATCACCCGCGCCCTGTCGATGGCTATTCTGGATATCGCCGCGCTGGGCTTTCTCGATCTCGGCGCACAACTGCCCTCGCCTGAATGGGGAGCGATGCTCGGTGATGCGCTGGAACTGATTTATGTCGCCCCGTGGACTGTCATGCTGCCTGGTGCGGCGATTATGATTAGCGTGCTGTTGGTTAACCTCCTTGGCGACGGTGTCCGTCGTGCAATTATTGCGGGGGTGGAATAATGCCATTACTCGATATTCGTAACCTGACCATTGAATTTAAAACCAACGAAGGCTGGGTGAAAGCCGTCGATCGCGTCAGCCTGACCCTGACCGAAGGCGAAATCCGTGGTCTGGTCGGGGAATCCGGCTCCGGAAAGAGCCTGATCGCCAAAGCTATCTGCGGCGTGACAAAGGACAACTGGCGGGTCACGGCCGACCGCATGCGCTTCGACGACATCGACCTGCTGCGGCTGTCGAACCGCGAGCGCCGAAAGCTGATCGGCCACAACGTGTCAATGATATTCCAGGAGCCGCAGTCGTGCCTCGATCCCTCTGAGCGCATCGGCCAGCAGCTGATCCAGAGTATCCCCGGCTGGACCTACAAAGGGCGCTGGTGGCAGCGACTTGGCTGGCGCAAGCGGCGGGCCATCGAGCTGTTGCACCGCGTCGGGATTAAAGATCACAAAGACGCCATGCGCAGCTTCCCCTATCAGCTGACCGAAGGCGAGTGCCAGAAGGTGATGATTGCCATCGCCCTGGCCAACCAGCCGCGTCTGCTGATCGCCGATGAGCCGACCAACGCCATGGAGCCAACGACTCAGGCGCAGATTATCCGCCTGCTGACGCGGCTCAACCAGAACAACAACACCACCATTTTGCTGATCAGCCACGACCTGCAGATGCTCAGCAAATGGGCGGATAAAATCAACGTCATGTACTGCGGGCAGACGGTGGAGAGCGGGCCCAGCGAAGAGCTGATCACCCTGCCGCATCACCCCTACACCCAGGCGTTAATCCGCGCTATCCCGGATTTTGGCAGCGCCATGCCGCATAAAAGCCGCCTCAACACCCTGCCGGGGGCGATCCCGCTGCTGGAGCAGCTGCCCATCGGCTGCCGGCTGGGGCCCCGCTGCCCGTACGCCCAGCGCGAGTGTATTGAAACGCCGCGTCTTACCGGGGTGCGCAATCACCTGTACGCCTGTCATTTCCCGCTGAACATGGAGAAAGAGTGAAATGGTCGAAACATTGCTGGAAGTGCGCCAACTCAGTAAGACCTTTCGCTACCGCACCGGCTGGTTTCACCGCCAGACGGTGGAGGCGGTTAAGCCGCTGAGTTTTACCCTGCGCGAACGGCAGACGCTGGCGATTATCGGCGAGAATGGCTCCGGAAAATCCACCCTCGCGAAGATGCTGGCGGGCATGGTGGAGCCCACCAGCGGCGAGGTGCTGATCGACGACCATCCGTTGACCTTCGGGGATTACTCCTACCGCAGCCAGAAAATTCGCATGATCTTTCAGGATCCGTCGACGTCGCTAAACCCGCGCCAGCGCATCTCGCAGATCCTCGATTTTCCGCTGCGGCTGAATACCGATCTCGACGCCGAAGCGCGACAGAAGCAGATCATCGACACCCTGCGCATGGTCGGCCTGCTGCCGGACCACGTCAGCTACTATCCCCATATGCTGGCCCCGGGTCAGAAGCAGCGTCTTGGCCTCGCCCGGGCGCTGATCCTGCGCCCGAAGGTCATCGTCTGCGATGAGGCGCTGGCCTCGCTGGATATGTCGATGCGCTCCCAGCTCATCAACCTGATGCTGGAGCTGCAGGAGAAACAGGGCATCTCCTACATCTATGTCACCCAGCACCTGGGCATGATGAAGCACATCAGCGATCAGGTGCTGGTGATGCATAACGGGGAAGTGGTTGAGCGCGGCAGCACCGCCGATGTGCTGGCCTCACCGCTGCACGACCTGACCCGACGTCTGATTGCCGGCCATTTCGGTGAGGCTCTCACCGCCGACGCCTGGCGCAAAGACGGCAAATAGCGTCGTCTCATTCACCTCGCCCGCTGACCTCACGCCGGCGCGTGGCCAGCGGTTCGCTTAAGGATGGCCACCGCGCTGGCAATGTCCGGCGCCAGCCAACGATCGTCCTCCCAGCCAGGCACGCTTTCGCGCAGCAGGTCTCGCGCCCGGCGCGTGCCCGCGGCCAGCTTCTGCGGCTCGTGAAAATCGAGCCCCTGGGCAGCGAGTAAATATTCGATGCCGAGGATCTGATAGAGGTTGCCCAGCAGGCGCTGCAGTTTCAGCGCAGCGCTGGTGCCCAGACTTAAATGATCCTCCTGCAACGCCGAGGTAACAAAATTATCCAGCACCGCTGGCTGCGCCAGCTGCTTGTTTTCCGCGCACAACGACGCGGCGACGTACTGGGCAATCATCATCCCTGAATTCACGCCCGGTCGGGCGACCAGGAACGCCGGCAGCCCGCTCACCAGAGGATTCACCAGCCGGTCAAGGCGTCGTTCAGCGATAGCGCCCAGCTCTGCCATGGCAATGGCCAGCAAATCGCAGGCCATTGCCACTGATTCGCCGTGCGGATGCGCCTGGGAGACCACCCGCCACTGCTCAACGGTCCCCAGGATCAGCGGATTATCGGTACAGGCGTTGAGTTCGATATTTATCTGCGTCTGCGCGTGGCTAAACTGATCGCGGCAAGCGCCATGCACCTGAGGCATCGAGCGAAGGCTTAGCGCATCCTGGGTGCGAAGTCCTTGACTTTCGGCCAGCAGAGGGCTGTCCGCCAGCAGCTCACGCAGCCGCTGGCCGCTGGTCTGGATACCGGGGCTGGCTTTCAGCGCCAGGATCTCGGCATCGAATGCCACAAGCTGGCCGCGCAGCGCTTCAAAGCTCATCGCGCCGGTTACATCGGCCCAGTCCATTAAGCGCTCGGCGTCGTCTAACGCCAGACAGGCCAGACCGGTCATGCACGGCGTACCGTTGACCAGACTCAGCCCCTCTTTCGCTCCCGGCGCGATGGGCTGCAGATTCAGCTGCGACAGGACCTCTGCCGCAGGCCACGTTCGCCCCTGCCACAGCACATCGCCAACCCCCATCAGGGCCAGGCCAATATGCGCCATATGCGTTAAATAGCCAACTGACCCCTGGGAGGGCACCTGAGGGGTGACGCCATGCTGCAAAAACGCTAACAGTTGCTGCACTATCCCGGCGGAGATCCCGGATTTACCGTGGCTGAAATTGGCCACCGCGGCGCACATAATTGCCCGGGTTGGGGCGACCTCCAGCAACGGTCCCACCCCGCAGGCATGGCTGAGCAACGTATTGCGCGACAGCTGGTGCAGCTGCGCTTCCGGCAGCGTAATATTGCACAGCGCCCCCAGCCCGGTATTGATCCCATAGGCTACCTGGCCGGCTTTAACGATATGCTGGACGATCGCCCGTCCTTGCGCGATACGCGCCCAGGCGCTGTCGCTGAGGCTCAAGGTCGCCTCGCCCCGGGCGACGCAAGCCACCTCCTGCCAGCGTATCGGCGCATCGCCCCACTGGATCATTTTCATACGACCTGTCCTGGCTGTTGATGGCTGGAGATAAATTGCTTAAAGCGCGCGGATCCCTTGCTGCCAAACAGCGCCTCAGGCGCGCCGTCGCAGTCAATCGTCCCCTGGTGCATAAAAACCACCCGGTTGGAGACATGGCGGGCGAATCCCAGCTCGTGGGTGACCACCAGCATCGTCCGTCCCTCCTCCGCCAGGCTGCGCATCACCTTTAGCACCTCGCCGACCAGTTCAGGATCCAGCGCTGAGGTGGGTTCATCAAAGAGCATGACGTCCGGCTCCATCGCCAGCGCGCGGGCTATCGCCACGCGCTGCTGCTGGCCGCCGGAGAGCTGCGCCGGATAAAAATCCTTTCGGTTCAACATCCCCACCCGCTCCAGCAGCTGCTCGGCCTGTTCAATGCAGGTCCGTTTATCGCGTTTGAGCACATAATGCGGCCCCTCAATGACATTCTGCAGAACCGTCATATGCGACCACAGGTTAAAACTTTGGAAGACCATCCCCAGCCGCGAGCGCAGGCGTTCTATCTGCCGGGGATTCGCCGCCAGCCGATGCCCGCGAGCGTGGTGTTTCATTTCAATCGTCTCCCCGCCGACGCTGACCACTCCGGCATCGGGCGTTTCCAGCAGGTTAATGCAGCGCAGCAGCGTACTTTTACCGGAGCCGCTGGCGCCAAGGATCGAAATAACATCGCCCTGCTGCGCCTGGATGGTGATCCCCTTCAGAACATCCAGGGAGCCAAAGGACTTATGAATATCGCTGACCGATAAGGTCACCGGACGTGAATCGAGCATCTTACTCTCCTTTGGTTATCGGCTTGAGCGACACGGTCGCCGGATTTGGCCGGGTATGCGGGGTTAAACGCCGTTCAAGCAGGGCGTACAACTGCACAATGATGAAATTGAGCAGCAGGTAGATGGCCGCCGCGCAGAGAAATACCTCCATCGTCCGG
>OMBQ01002909.1_pt1 | contig 10031 bp, 6 predicted proteins | sample 1674311 | NCBI WGS metagenome assembly OMBQ01 (sample SAMEA103958160, study PRJEB25191) | human gut metagenome | biome: human-associated habitat [ENVO:00009003]; feature: intestine environment [ENVO:2100002]; material: feces | place: Germany | collected 2013/2015 | reverse complement strand
GAGTACGCGTCTGGGGGGCGTGTGGTCGCTGGTTCGAATCCAGTCATCCCGACTTTCTGCTAAGAAGGCAGCAAACTTTTGTAGTTTGCTGCCTTCTTTCGTTGCTACCAATAACGAGGGACAGATGGCTGACCAGCTGGACGATGGGAGCTGGGATTCCGAACAAGAGACGAATGATGCGTACAACGACGCAAACGGTTATTCACTGCAGATGAAAGGAGATTTGCGAACTTCGCGGAAGTGCTTTGCAATGGCTGCAATGCCCATGCCCAAAAGCGCGAAACCGCATTGTAAAAGTGCAATACCCCTTTCCAAAGGAGCGGAGCCGCATTGTAAGAATGCAATGCCCTTTTCCAATAACGCGGAAGCACATTGCAGGAATGCAATGCACATTTCCAATGGCGCGGAAGCACATTGCAGGAATGCAATGCACATTTCCAATGGCGCGGAACCGTATTGCAGGAGTGCAATGCACATTTCCAATGGCGCGAGCGTCTTCCTTCGTGGCGAAATACCCTAAAAAGCGGCACGAAAGGGGTGCGCGCCACACACCGCCTGTTTTTTCCCACCCCGAAAGCATAAGGTTAGAAAACGCTCTGTGATTGAAGAGGAGCAAGGGTACAAAAAAGCGGACAGAGAAATCCCGTGAGGGATACTCCGTCCGCTTTCGATATATATAAAGGTTGATCTTCCGTGTGGAAGTTAAGGGGAGGGCACGATAGGGTGCGGGGCGGCAAACTGCGAATTACTTTGCTGCAGTCTGCAGAGCGGGACATTGCTTGTTGCAGTTGCGCTGGCACGCCTTTGCACGCTTGTGCTTACGCTGCGGGGCACAAGCATTGCCCTTACCGCAATATTGCTTACAAGATGCGGCATGACATTTGCCTCCCTTACCATACTTACCCGGCTGGCCCGGACGGTTTCCACCGAAGAGCACGAGGAGTTGCTGAGGGTTGAGTTGCTTGCTGAACTGCTTGTAGTAGGAGCGGCGGATGGCGACACGCTTTTCGTCGTTTGCCAGACGTGTTTCGACGAGTTGCTGAGCCTCTACGTCACTCAGACGAGCCTGACGGGGCTTCTGCTGACGAAGGGGGCAGTTGCGGCGAAGCCCCTGAAGGGTGTCTTGATAGGCTACGTAGAGGGGTACAAACCAACGCTGGGTCTTGTCATCGAGTTGCAGGCGGGCAGCCATGCGGTTGGCACGGACCGTCTGACGTTCTACACAGGTGGTGGCTGCCTTCGGAGCCTTATCATTTGCTTGTTGAGCCTGTGCGCTGGCACCTGACAGGAGGGCACAGAGCGCGATTACGAGATATTTCTTCATAATTGTCTTTGCTTTAATAGATGAGTGGGAAGGGATGGATTGAGAGAAAAAAGGGAGGAGGGATGGAGTCAGGGCACTACATACCCCGGGGTAGTAAGAGGGCCGTTATCGACGAAGCGGGGTGTTCGGGCAGCTGCTTCCGAACTCCGTAGCACGACGACAGACGGCTGATTCCTGTTCCGCGACCCCTTCCCAAGTGATTGGCTGCGCCCGTGCCGCGGTGCGGAAGGGCGATCGCCTTTTGCGGAAAACATGTATAGGACGGCGAAGGGGAAAGATGGTTTAATGAAGGGGGGTAAAAAATTGAGTCATTTCCTGCAGGACATGACTCAATCAAGCATATTGCAAATATTGTAAGAATGGGATAGAGATGAAGATTGCGGCAAGAAAAGGGGAAAAGCGCAACACCACCATCACTTATTCGAAGTAGAAGGAGAGAACCACCATGCCGAGGGTGGCACGGTCTACGCTCTCGGTAAAAATCAGCTGTTTGCGGTCTGTAAGATCCTTGCGGTTCTTCTGAAGGATGTTATTCAGTCCGAAACAGAACTTCAGTTCGGGAATAAACTTGAAGAAGGGAAGGTAAAGGTCACATCCCAATCCAGCCTCTACCATTACGGTGAAGGGCTTCGCCTTGAGTTTGGACTGCTTTCCTGTCGTGAGGTCGTACATCGGGGCTACGCCGGCAATGACATAGGGACGGTAATTATTGAAACGGGGTCCACTGATTTTGAAATCTACCGGAATACCGATGTAACAGGACTTCATATCCTGGAATTCGTCTTCACCCGTCGCAAGGTTACGGAAACTGAGGTGCTTGGAACCGAAATGCAGGGAAGGAAGCACACGAAGAGCGAGGTACTTGTTCATTTTCCATTCGCCCAAAACGCCTACAGAGAATCCGAAATTAGTGCGGTCGGTCGAGGCGACCCATTGTTGCCCAGTGGCGGGATCGATATAGCCGTTGTTTTCCAGTTTCAAACTTTGGTCGTGACCACCCACAAAAAAGCCGTAATGAAACCGCCGTTCGTCAATAAAGGGCTTATTTTGTACACGCCGCTGTTGCGCTCCGAGGGTCAGGAGCACAGACCAAAATAAGAGGGTAAAAACAAGACAACGACGCATAACTTTAGATTGAATATTATCGGAAATCCCTGTGAAACAGGCAGTCAACGTACAAACGCGTGCTTCGGGATTTTATTGTTTTCTAAAGGAAAAAAGCAGGGCGGTTAGTTCCTTTGAAGAAAATATGTAACTTTGCCGCGTTTTCTGTCTGCCGATTGTACCCTCTCCAGGGCCGAAAAAGCGGAAAGGAAACAAGGACAATAACTCACTCTCAACAATTTTAAATTCTACAATTATGGCTTACGTAATTAGTGACGATTGCATCGCTTGCGGTACTTGCATCGATGAATGCCCTGCTGGCGCTATCTCTGAAGGCGAAAAGTATTCAATTGACCCCAGCGTTTGTCTGGACTGCGGTACTTGCGCTGATGTTTGCCCCTCTGGTGCAATCTCTGCAGGTGAATAATCGCCCCCACTTAACTCAAACAAAAAACTGCCGCCCACTGTTTCACTACAGTTGGGTGGCAGTTTTCGTTTAGAGAAAGGAAGGTTATGAGGTTATCAGGTTATGGGGTAGGTGACTGAACAAAATAGCGACTTATCGAGATATTGACTTGTTGCAGAAAAGAGTCTGAGGACTGCCGCGCAAAAAGTCAATCAATCGATAAGTCGTTATTTTTAATTTTAAATGGCTGGCTAACAACCCTTACACACTCCTGTCCTACCTTACGGCCTTCGGTCGCAACGCCACAAGGGGGATGAGCATTTCCTCCATGGAGATGCCGCCGTGCTGGAAGGTATCCTTATAATATTGCACATAATGGTTGTAATTATTAGGATAGGCAAAGAAGCGGGCACCCGTGGCAAAGATGTAGGCAGTCGAAAGGTTCGGCTGCGGGAGCTGAAGGGCTCGCGGATGGCGAACTTCATAGACCTCCTTGGCATTGTAGGAAAGATTCTTTCCCATCTTATAGCGCAGGTTGGTGTTGACATTGCGGTCGCCTACGACCTTTGAGGGCGTATCGACACGAATGCTGCCGTGGTCGGTCGTTACGAGCAGGTCGTAATCGAGAGATGCCAAACGGCGGAAGAGTTCCTTGATAGGCGTATGGCGGAACCAGGAAAGCGTGATGCTGCGATAGGCCGACTCGTTGCCTGCCAGTTCGCGCACCATGCGACTCTCGGTACGGGCGTGGCTCAAGATGTCGATAAAGTTAATCACAAGGACATTGAGCGGAGCACGCAAGGTAGCCAATTGGGTGAGGAGTTTGTCAACCTGGGTTGAATCGTTGATTTTGTTGTACGTAAACTCTTCGCGACGGCGGTAACGCTCCATTTGACGGCGAATGAGCATTTCCTCGTTGAGGTTCTTGCCTTCGTCTTCTTCTTCGTCCACCCAAAGTTCGGGATACATCTCCTTGATTTGCAAGGGCATGAGTCCGGCAAAAATGGCATTGCGGGCATACTGCGTTGCGGTGGGCAAAATGCTGTAATACAAGTCTTCGTCGATGTCGAAATCCTCCGCAAGTTCCTGGGAAATGGCTCGCCACTGGTCGAAACGCAGGTTGTCAAGCACCAGAAGGAAGACCTTGCGCCCTTGGCTCAAACGGGGAAATACGCAACGCTTGAACACATCAGGACTCATCAGGGGGCGGTGTTCGGCATCGGTAACCCAGTCTTCGTAGTTTTGCTTGACAAACTTCGCAAAGGTTTGGTTTGCTTCCTCCTTCTGCATCTGAAGCATCTCGTTCATGTTGCTGTCTGCCTCAGAGAGTTGGAGTTCCCAGTAGACCAACTTTTTATAGAGTTCTTTCCATTCCTCCGGCGAGAGTTGTTCACTCATCTGCATACTCAGTTGGGCAAACTCCTGGCGGTAGCCTGTCTGCGTCACTTCCTGCACGATTTCGCGCTGGTGAATGTTCTTTTTCAGTGTCAGCAATACCTGGCTCGGATTGACGGGCTTAATCAGGTAGTCTGCAATCTTCGACCCGATGGCTTGGTCCATCAAGTCTTCCTCTTCGTTTTTAGTCACCATCACCACGGGCACAGCGGGCACGATTTCCTTTAGTCGTGTGAGCGTTTCGAGGCCCGAGAGTCCCGGCATGTTTTCGTCGAGCAAGATGAGGTCAAAACGTTGTTCGTGACAGAGATCTATCGCGTCGGGACCGTTGGTCGCAGTGACCACGTCGTAATCCTTCTTCTGCAAGAAGAGGATGTGGGGCTTGAGCATTTCTATCTCATCGTCCACCCAAAGAAGTCGAGCTGTCATGTTGTGAAGGCAAGTTTAGAATGGGGATTAGAAATTACAGGGTTAGAGGCTGTGAAGGGAAGGGACCTCGTAAGGTTGCGAAGTGAGAAGGAATAAGAGCACGAGATAGAGCGGGACAGATAGTAATCAGATTCAATGAGGGCGTACACCCTTGAGGACACCCCATGCTGATCAAACCCTGTCGCTTCATTGAAAAGCCGACATTTCGAAGAATCAGGTTCTTGACTTTTCGAAATGTCGGACTGCCGAATACTCCTAAGGAGTGCTCACGGGGAATCATCGTCCCCTCTCCGTTACAGCTCGTAGCCCCATTGCTTGAGCACGTCGCCCCAATGTTCTTCGACAAGGTGGCGGGTACGGTCAGCGTATTTGTATTTGTTCTTTTTGTAACCGCGCTTCGCGCCCACATATTGCTCGATGGCTGTGCGGGCTTCTTCCCAACCCGGAAGCGAAAGGGTGCGGTAGATTTTCTCTGTCATGCCGAGGGCATCGGCTTCGAAGTCTTCAAACTTCACCTCGATGAGGTTGCCTTCGGGAATGAGGTGCTTATCAGCCTCATAGCGGTCGTGCAACTTCTTATAGACGGTGAGAATGTTCTTCTCCATTTCTTCGTCGCTGAACTCTTCGAGCTTGAGCGGCTGAATGGTGTTGGTAAAGAAGGAACGGGTAGACTCGAACACGGTATAGGGATTGCGCATGAGGTAGATGAACTTCGCATTGGGGAACATCTTGACCAACTCGCGCACACGACCTGTGTGGGGCGGATTCTTAGACAAGAACTGTTCGCCACCGGTATTCCACAACGAGATTTTAATAAGCTTGCGGAAGGTTTCCTCCCATACAGAAAGCTCCTTCTCGTTGATTTTTTCGAAGAGCAGGTACTTATCGCAATACTCCATCATGTACTTCGGGAAGAACCAGAAGTTGTAATAGGTGTAGGGACACATATTGGAGAGGGCAAATTCCTCCTCTTGGGGAAGGTCTACTGCCAATTCCATGTTGTCGGTCGGACGCTTGTCGGGCATGAGCCAAGACATGTTCTTCTTGAAAAACGGCTGGCCAAACATCATCAGGTGGGGGAAAACCGTCTGATAGGTGGTGCAATAACCAAAGCGTTTGTCACAAGAGAGAACATTGTGAACGAAGGTCGTACCCGAACGCCAATGACCGAGGATAAAGACGGGGTCGTGCTGGAGCGGCTGGTCGGCAAGGAGCTTCTTGTAGCGGTTTTCCTGCAACGGGGCAAGGGTGGCGAGCAAACGACACACCGCTTTGGTCAGGCGGTATTTGCCTTTCCACTTGGCATCGACGGTACGACCACCAGTAAGTTTCTTAAACGTGTTCCAATCGGCACCGACGAGGGTATTTATCGGGAGTTTGTTGAATTCTAAAAGACCCATGGTTGAAGTTTAGTGGTAATAATGTATTTGATTGTGTGGGCGCAAAGGTACGACTTTTTGATTATTGCCATCGGTCGCAGTGTGTGCAACCGCACCTGCGGACGAGGAAGTTTTCTACCTGAGACGAAACGAAAGAAAGGCTGAACTGGACTTTCGGAAACGGAAAAAGCGAGGGGAGCCAGCAGAGCGTGGGAGAAAAAACGAAGGAAAGGAGGGGGCGAATAGCCACGGAAGGGGAATATACTGCCAGAAGGTTGTAATTTTGCAGACTGATTATGTGGTGAGAATGAACACGCGCCCGGGCCTTACTCGGCGAGAACTCACCCCCACACTTATTTTTTTATAGCTTCACACTCATGCGTACCCCTACAGCCAATCGCTTTACGACCTTTACGGTCAAGACTGCGATGCCTCTCCTGGATTATATCGAACAAGCCCTCGACGGCATCAGCCGTACCCGTGCAAAAGCCATCCTCAGTGGAGGCGGTGTGCGGGTGAACCGCAAAAATATCCGCCAGTTTGACCTGGCATTACAACCGGGCGACCGGGTGGAAATATCTAAACGCAAGCCCAAAGGCGAATTGCGCTCGAAGTTTGTCAAGATTGTCTACGAGGATGCCCACTTGGTCGTTGTGGAAAAGTCAATCGGTATTCTCTCGATGGCTTCTGCCCACCACCAATTCAGTGTCAAGAAGGTATTGGACGACTATTTCCACCAGACCCACCAGAAGTGCACCGCCCACGTGGTGCACCGCTTGGACCGCGACACCTCGGGACTCTTGGTCTATGCCAAGACGATTGAGGCGGAACAGATTTTGGAACACAACTGGCGCGACATTGTAACGGATCGCCGCTACATGGCTCTGGTTTCGGGCGTCATGGAGCAGGACCAAGGTACGGTGCAAAGCTGGCTGAAGGACAACAAGGCTTACTTCACCTATTCTTCGCCGGTAGATAACGGTGGAAAATTTGCGGTGACGCACTTCCGCGTGATGCGTCGCAGCGATACGCACTCTTTGGTAGAACTGAAACTGGAAACGGGACGTAAAAACCAAATCCGCGTACACATGCAGGACTTGGGACACCCCGTCTGTGGTGATATTAAATATGGTAACGGCGATGATCCCATCGGCCGTTTGGCCTTGCATGCCTACCGCCTCAACTTCTACCACCCGATTACCCGCGAGCTGATGCAGTTTGAAACGGATGTACCCCGAAAGTTCCGTATTTAAAGAAATGCTGTCGAGAAAGCTTGAAGACTGTTAGCAATAGAACGAAAGGGGTGAATACGACCAACCCTTTCGTTCTATCAATTTTAGAGCAAACGACTTCATCCCACAAGGCTACCTCAAAACAACGGCATCACTGCTAACAGCATCACCGCTACACAAGCATCACCCTGCCCCCTAATAACCTCCATCCAAGCATGTTCGTCTCCGTCCTTCTCCCACTTGCCCTGCCGGGCAGCTTCACATACATTCTGCCTCCCACGTTGGCAGGCCGAGTGACCGTGGGTACCCGCGTCATTGTACAATTTGGAGCACGACGCTACTACACAGCACTGGTGATTGCCCTGCATGAGGAGAATCCGCAACCAGGTGTCAAACTAAAAGAGGTGACGGACTTGGTCGATGCACAACCCATCGTACTGCCCAAACAGTTGGAACTGTGGAAGTGGATGGCACAATATTATATGTGTACGGCGGGAGAACTGATGAAAGCGGCACTGCCCTCGGGATTGAAACTCGAAAGCGAAACCCTGCTGGCACGCAATGAGGAATACGACTGCGACACACAGCCGCTGACTGAACGCGAAACGCAAATCTACCACGCACTGACGGCTGACAAAGGCACGAAACTCCAGGCTTTGGAAAAAGAACTCGGCACGGGCAGCTTGTTGCAGACGGTAAAACACTTGGTAGACATCGGGGCGGTCACTGTGCGCGAATCGCTCACCCAGGGATTTAAGCCTCGCAAACAGCAATATGTACGTTTGACAGCAACCTGTCAGACTGAAACGTCACTGCACCTCCTGCTTGACCGGTTGCGACAAGCTCCGCGCCAAGAGGCACTGTTGTTGCGCTACCTGGAGCTGTCGAAAGCGGCTGCGGCTCTGACACTGCACAATCCGCAACTCATCAAGGAGGTTGCGCGGGCAGAACTCTGCGAAGAAACGCAAGACACGGCGGCACTGGCGGCTCTACGAAAGCGCGGCGTGTTGGAGATTTATGAGGTAGAGACGCAACGGTTGAAAACCTTCTCGGCCGAAGCACTCGTGGCGCGCAAACGCTTAGCGGCACGCCAACAACAAGCGCACGACGACATTGTCAACCATTTCAAGGAAAAAGAGGTCTGCCTGCTCCACGGTGTAACGTCGAGCGGAAAGACGGAAGTGTATATTGCCCTCATCGAAGAGATGTTGGCACAAGGCAAACAGGTGCTTTACCTGGTGCCTGAAATCGCACTGACTACGCAACTGACTACGCGTCTGGGGCGCGTCTTCGGTTCGCGCATGGGCGTATATCACTCGAAATTTCCGGATGCCGAACGTGTGGAACTCTGGCAACACCAACTTTCGGACCATCCCTTTCCGCTGATTCTCGGCGTACGTTCTTCCATTTTCCTACCGTTCCAAAACCTCGGATTGGTCATTGTGGACGAGGAGCACGAAACGAGTTACAAACAGCAAGACCCTGCTCCGCGTTACAACGGACGCGACACCGCGCTGGTACTGGCCCGCCAACAGGGAGCAAAGGTGTTGCTCGGCACGGCAACCCCTTCGCTGGAATCGTACCACCACGCCCAAACGGGGAAATATGCCTTGGTAGAAATGTTGACCCGCTACGGCGAAGTAGAAATGCCTGAAATCGTAGTGGAAGACGTCAAGGAGTTGCGACGCAAGAAGCTGATGAAATCGCCCTTCTCGCCCCACCTGACGGAAAGGGTGCGCGCTGCCCTGGCTAACCACGAACAGGCCATTCTCTTTCAGAACCGACGGGGCTATGCACCCGTATTGGAGTGTCGCACCTGTGGCTGGACACCCCGTTGCACCCGTTGCGACGTGAGTCTGACGTACCACCAGCGCATGAACAAACTGGTCTGCCACTATTGTGGTACGGCCTATGACGTGCCGCGCCAGTGTCCGAACTGTGGGGACACGGAACTGCGGGACATCGGTTACGGCACGGAAAAAATCGAAGCAGAGGCACGAACGGTCTTTCCCGAAGCGCATACCGAACGAATGGACTTGGACACAACGCGTTCGCGTACGGCTTACGAAGAGATTATTCGGCGCTTTCAGCAAGGAGAAACGAACTTGCTGATTGGGACGCAGATGGTGACGAAGGGATTAGACTTTGACCACGTCAGTGTTGTGGGCATTCTGCATGCAGACCAAATGCTCAACATTCCGGACTTCCGAGCCTACGAGCGAGCCTATCAGATGATGTCGCAGGTGGCAGGACGCGCGGGCAGACGCGGTAAACGCGGTCTGGTGATTCTGCAAACTCGGCAACCCGACACACCCGTTATCAGTCAAATCGTTCGCGGAGATTACCTCAGTATGTATCGCGAACAGATGGAGGAGCGCACGCTCTTTCACTTCCCTCCGGCCTACCGGCTGATCTATATCTACTTAAAGCACCGCAACGAACAGGTGGTGGCGCATGCCGCCGAACAACTGGCTACCCTACTTCGTCCGCATTTCGGCACGGACCTCTTGGGGCCCGACCGCCCCGTGGTAAGCCGCGTGCAACTACTGCATATCCGCAAACTCCTGGTCAAGATTGCCCCCACGCTTCCAACCTCGGGCGTACGCCGCACGCTGTGGACGGCACGCGAACTGCTCGTGAAACAGGAGGCATACAAAGGACTGGTCTGTTATTTTGATGTAGACCCATAAGAAAAACGAAGAAGCGAAGGGGGGAAATAACTCGAGGGTAAGACGACAGAAGTCTTCTGTTACAAAGATTTA
>OMBQ01002902.1_pt1 | contig 10074 bp, 9 predicted proteins | sample 1674311 | NCBI WGS metagenome assembly OMBQ01 (sample SAMEA103958160, study PRJEB25191) | human gut metagenome | biome: human-associated habitat [ENVO:00009003]; feature: intestine environment [ENVO:2100002]; material: feces | place: Germany | collected 2013/2015 | reverse complement strand
CCATCTTTGTGATGATCTGATCTGTGGTCATCTCTGCTGCCGGCCAGGTTCCAACATATGTACCATCCCGCATGACTGTGATATCATCAGCGATTCGTTTGATCTCATCCATCTTATGTGAAATGTAGACCATTGCCACACCTTTGTCTCTTAAATCATTCATGATGCGGAACAATGCTTCTACTTCATTATCAGAAAGAGATGATGTCGGCTCATCAAAGATGATAACCTTTGCCTGTTGGGAAACTGCCTTTGCAATCTCAACGGACTGCATCTGACCTATGGATAAAGATCCAAGCTGTGCTTTCGGATCAAAGTCCATTTTTACTTCTTTTAACCATTTTGCAGTATCCTCATACATTTTCTTATGATCGATCACTTTTAATGGTCCACACTTTGTCGGGAATCTTCCCAGGTACATATTTTCTGCAACGCTTCTTGCCGGTACCGGCTGCAGTTCCTGATGTACCATGGCAATTCCTTTTTTCATTGCCTCATCCGGGTTATTAATCTCGACTTTTTCTCCGTCCAGAATAATCTCGCCGGCATCCATTTTATAAATACCAAACAGACATTTCATCAGGGTTGATTTTCCTGCACCATTTTCCCCCATCAGTGCATGGACGGTTCCCGGACGGAGTGATAACTGTACATTGTCAAGTGCTTTGACACCGGGGAAAGATTTGCATACACCCCTAAGCTCCAGTTTATACTCAGCCATGTTTCTCCTCCTTTATATCATTTGGCTTACTTCTCTGCCAATTATGTTCCTATTTCATATCTGTGCTATTTAGCACACTTCATTTTTCATAGAATATATATCTGCCTGTTTTTATTTCATACATTCATTTCTGCATTTCTGCAGTCTGATCATAATTCTTATGAATAGTGGCAGCGGGTGCCATATGCACCCGCACCACTTTTATACCCTGTTCTTTTTACAGATTATTTAACCATGTCAAGAACATCCTGTGCATTGTCTTTTGTTACTTTTACATAATCACATCCGATGTAGTGATCATTGCCAGCGCCTGTGATGTAGTTGATAGCTGCATCTGCTGCACTGTGGGACTGTGAGAAGTGATCGTTAAATACAGTACCTGTCATGGTTCCTGCAAGAACATCCTCTAATGCCTCTGATAATGCATCAACACCTACCAGATAAATATCAGTACCTACGGTACGTCCTGCACTCTGGATTGCCTGTAAAGCACCAAGTGCCATTGCATCGTTGTTACAGAATACAACTTCTACATCGTTACCGTACTGTCCAAGGGCATTTGCTACGATCTGCTGTGCCTGATCCTGCTGCCAGTTACCAACCTGATCGGAGAGGCATTCAACCTCAAGACCTGCATCGGTAAGAGCCTTTACGGAATACTCGGTACGATACTGAGCATCTACGTTCTCCGGATCACCCTCAACCATGATGTAATCAACTTTACCGTTCTTGTTCAGATCGATAGCATCAAGTCCAAGATCAGCAATGATCTCGCCCTGGAAAGTACCGGACTGACGTGCATCACATCCAACGTATGTAACATCCCAGTTGTTATCTGACCATCTCTTCTGCTCTTCTTCATCCGGCTCACGGTTGATGTATACCAGCGGGATTCCTGCTGCAACTACTTTATCTGTGATGGTTGCTGCGGAAGAGGAGTTAACCGGGTTGATAATAAGGACATCTACCCCCTCTGTGATAAAGTTATCAATCTGACCTGTCTGTGTAGCCTGATCGTTTGCACCATCAACAATTGTGATATTGTCTTTTGAAAATCCTTTTTCTACCAGATAATTTTCAAGCTCTGTACGGAACAGTGTCATGAAGTTATCGGAGAACTGGTAAATACATACACCAACTTTTTTGTCTGCTAAACTTGCATCTGCGTCTGTTGCTGCATCGGCTGCTGCGTCCCCTGCATCGGCTGCCTCTGTAGCTGCTGCATCATTCGATGTATCACTTGATGCATCGCTTGCTGCTGCATCGGTTGTTGTTCCGGCATTGTTTGTGGATGCGTTATTGCTTCCGCCACATCCTGCTACCATAGATGCTACCATTGCTGTTGCTAAAATTACACTAACTACCTTTCTCCTCCCATTTGATTTAATGTATTTGTAACTCTTTGTTTGTTACAAGTGCATTATACCAACAGGAGGATTGGATAAACATACAATATTCTTCTGTCTTTCTTAAAAATTCTTCTTTTTATTTGTGCATTTCATCACTTTTCTTTGATTTTCGTTTTATTTCGTTGTGCATTTTGACATAATAGTAAATTGTTTCATGTTTTTTTAACGTCATTCTGTTGCTTTAAAGTTCTAAAATACTCTCTGCTATCTCCACTGCATCACGGATACAGTCCGGGCAGCTTCTAAGTACTTTTCCGGTTTCAGTGCCCTTTAATTCTCCACAGGTGAGCGATCCGTTTTTCTCTAAAAATGTCTTCGTGATCTCTCTGGTCAGTTTATAGGTATCTGCCTTACTTGCCGGCTGCTCTAAATTTTTGCAGCTGTTTTTTAATCCCGCAAGCATGACTGCGCCGGATACCGCACCACAGGTTGCTGCCATGCCGCCCATGCCAAGTCCGAATCCTTCACAGGCTGCAAACAAGATTTCTTCCGGTATGCCGGTCTCCTCTGCAAATGCACAGGCAACTGCCTGGGCACAGTTGAATCCTTTATCGTGTAATTCGATTGCTTTTTCTTTTCTGGTCATTGATGTGTCCTCCGTTTTTATCAATTTTACTTTTGGCATAGAACATGTTTTATGTACGATACATATTCTAAGTGCTGTACATACTTTATTTATTATACGGAGGTGACAGTGTATTTTCAAGTTTCTGTATCATTTAAAGCGTTTCCTGACCATTTAATCTCCTTTCCAGTCAGGGTCATTGCCGACAATATATCATCATGATCTGCAAAAGTCTATCCCAAAATCATAAAATACATATTCTCTAAACATTTTATTATCATGAAACAAAAATAACAGGGCACATCGGATTTTAAATCCGAAGTCCCTGTCGTTAAGTAAAAAAACAAATAGAAAATGCCGCTCTTATTTTGCCTCATCGATTGCTTTTCCAATATCATGACGCATATATTTATTGGCAAAGTCAACCCACTCGGTTGCCTCGTAGGCTTTCTTTCTCGCCTCTTTCAAATCAGCACCGGTCGCCGTGATACCAAGCACTCGTCCACCATTTGTAACAATATCTCCGTTGTCATCGAACTTCGTTCCTGCATGGAAACAGAAATAGTCGTCTTTTCCATCAAACTTTTCAAGACCGCTGATTTTAAATCCTTTTTCATAGGATACCGGATATCCGTCAGACGCCAGTACCACACAGACTGCCGCATTGTCCTCAAACTGCAGATCAATGGTATCTAATCTGCCATCTACGCATGCTTCCATTACATCAATGATGTCGTTTTTCATACGCGGAAGTACGACCTGGGCTTCCGGATCGCCGAATCTTGCATTATACTCTAGCACCTTCGGTCCATCCTCTGTCAGCATCAGTCCAAAGAAAATGACTCCGGTAAACGGTCTGCCCTCTGCAGCCATGGCATCCACGGTTGCCTGATAAATGTATTTCTGACAGAAATCATCCACCTCTTTGGTATAGAACGGACTTGGAGAAAAGTTACCCATTCCTCCGGTATTTAATCCCTGATCGCCGTCTTTCGCACGTTTGTGATCCTGTGCAGAAGACATGATCTTGATCGTCTTTCCATCCACGAAAGATAATACAGACACCTCACGTCCTGTCATAAATTCTTCCACAACCATGGTATTTCCGGCTGTTCCGAACTTTTTATCCTCCATGATCTCTTTGACACCGGCTTTTGCCTCCTCTAAGGTGTTGCAGATCAAAACACCTTTACCGAGTGCTAATCCGTCCGCCTTTAATACGATCGGCATTTTTGCAGTCTCTAAATAAGCAAGCGCCTCTTCTGCTGATGTAAAGTTTTCGTAAGCTGCCGTAGGAATATGGTATTTTTTCATGAGGTCTTTTGAGAATGCCTTAGATCCCTCTAAAATAGCTGCGTTCTTACGCGGTCCAAATACCTTTAATCCCTCCGCCTCGAAAACATCCACGATTCCGCCGACCAATGGATCATCCATTCCAACGATCGTAAAATCAATGGCCTGCTCTTTTGCAAAAGCCACAAGTTTATCAAACTCCATGGCACCGATCGGCACGCACTCTGCAAGTGCCGCGATTCCGGCATTTCCCGGAGCGCAGTAAATCTTATCGACACGCGGGCTCTTTGCCACACTTGTCACGATCGCATGTTCACGTCCACCGCTTCCAACTACTAATACTTTCATCCTCCGTCGCTCCTTACTCTGTTATTAAACACTATCTTTCATTTCCTGCTATTCTGTAATGATCGTATGTCCATTTTCTACCGATAGCTTTCTTACTCTTTCGCAATGATCACATGTCCATCTTCCACAGATACTTTCCCGTTTGCGATCAGGTCGATCGCTTTTGGAAGGATCACCCATTCTGCCTGTTCCATCACACGGCGCTGTAATACTTCCGGTGTATCTCCCTGCTCTACCTCGACTGCCTTCTGCAAAATAATCGGTCCCGTGTCTGTTCCCTCGTCAACAAAATGTACCGTTGCGCCCGTCACCTTCACTCCGCGGGCAAGCACGCCTTCATGTACTTTCAGACCATAAAATCCTTTTCCACAAAAAGATGGGATCAGGGATGGATGGATATTTACGATACGGTTCGTATATTCTTTGATCATCATCTCCGGCAGTACTACAAGGAATCCCGCCAGCACAACAAGATCTACATTGTAGGAATTTAATTTATCAAGGAATGCCTGATTAAAAGCCTCTCTGCTTTCAAAATCTTTCGGTGAGATGCACAGTGCTTCGATTCCATGTGCCCTCGCACGCTCCAGGGCATAGGCATTTGCATTATTACTGATGACAACCGAAATGCACGCATTTGTAATTTTCCCTGCGCTGATCGCATCAATGATCGCCTGAAGATTTGTTCCTCCACCGGATACTAAGACTGCCAGTTTTAGCATAAGGTTACTCCTTTTTCACCGTCTTTGATCTCACCAACCACATATGGTGTCTCGCCTGCTGCTTTGATTGCTTCCATTGTTTTGTCCACATCAGCAGGATCTACTGCAAGTACCATACCAAGTCCCATATTGTAGGTATTGTACATCATTTTCTCTTCTACCTGTCCCTTTTTCGCCATCAGTTTAAAGATAGACGGAACTTCATAACTGTCTTTGCGGATCACAGCCTGTTTTCCCTCCGGCAGCATTCTTGGAACATTCTCATAGAAACCACCGCCTGTGATATGGCTGCATGCCTTGATGCGCACACCGGCCTCTTTGACGCTGCGCAGCGCTTTTACATAGATTCTTGTAGGAGCAAGCAATGCCTCTCCAAGTGTTTTTCCTAACTCATCATAATAGGTATCCAGGCTTTCTTTTGTCATCTCAAAGATTTTTCTGACAAGTGAAAAACCGTTGGAGTGCACACCGGAAGATGCCATACCGATCAGTACATCTCCTGCCTTTACATCTGCACCTGTTATGATATCTTTTTCATCTACGACACCGACTGCGAATCCGGCAAGATCATATTCGTCCTCAGGCATCAGTCCCGGATGCTCTGCTGTCTCTCCACCGATCAGGGCTGCATCGGACTGTTTGCATCCCTCTGCGACACCGCTTACAATTGCCGCAATCTTTTCCGGATAGTTTTTTCCACATGCGATATAATCAAGGAAAAATAAAGGTTCACCGCCTGCACATGCAATATCGTTGACACACATTGCAACACAGTCAATTCCGATCGTGTCATGTTTGTCCATAAGAAATGCAAGTTTTAATTTTGTTCCTACGCCGTCCGTTCCGGACACTAAGGTAGGTTTCTCCATGTTTTTAAATTTTTCCATGGAAAATGCACCGGAAAATCCGCCAAGACCTGTTAAAACCTCTGGCCGCATGGTTCCCTGTACATATTTTTTCATCAGTTCCACTGATTTGTAGCCTGCTTCGATATCTACACCGGAATTCTTGTAATCCATTAATTTTTCCTCCTGAATCTGTTGTTTTTTAGTAATTTTTATAACCAACTTCCTGTAATCTGGCATCTTTTGCCTGAACCTGTTCTTTTAACTCTTTTGAATACTCTTTTAATTTTGCAAGCAGAGCCTCATCTGAAGTAGCAAGAATCTTTGCTGCAAGCAGTCCTGCATTTGCACCTCCATTGATCGCTACTGTTGCAACCGGGATACCAGATGGCATCTGAACGATCGAGTATAAAGAATCTCTTCCGCCAAGGGATGTGGTATGCATTGGGATACCAATAACAGGCATCGGGAAAATTGCTGCACACATACCCGGTAAATGCGCTGCCATTCCTGCACCTGCAATAATCACCTTAAATCCTTTTGCTTCTGCGCTCTTGGCATATTCAAAAAATACGTCCGGCTCTCTGTGCGCGGAGATGATCGTCATCTCATAATCAATTCCAAGCTTATCTAAAATATCTGCAGCTTTTGCCATAACCGGCATATCTGAATCGCTGCCCATTACAATACCAACTTTTGCCATAATCGTTCTCCTTCCAGATTCCTACAGTTTCACACTTCCACTGTTACCTATGTGTATTGTACCCGTCATTCTTTTAGAAGTCCAATTAATATTTATTATTTTATTTATTAAATAATCTTATATATTATCTTTTTTATTTCTGAAGCAGGACTCCAGCTTATTTTTAGCAATCCTGTTTTTTATAAAAGCGGCTCATTCAGCTGCTCTGTTCCGACTAAGACAAATTTGCCATCTGCAATGATATCTTCTGTACTGCCATCTTTTCTTATCACTGTGATCTTGTCAAGCTCATCATATGGGATCGTAATATCTGTATGACAATTTAAATACGCTTTTTCTACGGACTCTTTTCTCTGTGCAGATACACTGTTCTCCCTTGCAACAATCGCTTTGCCATCCGGATTGTAGGAAACATTGTCCTCCTCATGGCTGTAACAGGTGTCACCCACTGCAAAATGCGGTCCCATCTTTTCGACGATAAGGATCGGAAGGCGGTCAAGGATCCCGAATTTCTCCGCCATCGCATAAGCCGTCGTGTTTGTTCCGATCGCGAACTCACCAAGCGGCAGGGTCTCATGTCCATTCATGATCGCAAACTCTCCCATCGGCAGCGTGTCATGATGTTTTAATACATTATCACGGATATATTTTTTATTTTCTGCCTCATCCTTAAAATTGGTGCAGGTATAGGACTCTACCATACCATCCTTAAACCGGATTTCTAAATTCTCATAGTTGAGTCCGTTTAAGTAGACCTGTCCGACGAAAAGTATTCCCGTGGTTTTCTCTAATACCGGTGAAGTAAACACCTCTCCGACCGGAATGTTGACATCTGCCACGCAGTTCTCAAATGCAGTCTCCTTTGCCGGATCTTTTAATTTCCAGATATTTACATACAGATCTGTCTTATTTTTTCCTTTTCCCGTAATATGCACCTGATCTGCCGTATCTAATACATCAATAATCTTCTGCTGTATCGTCTGGTACAATTTATAATCCAAAGTATTTAATTTTACCGTTTCGGCAAAAATCTCCTCAAAACGGTCACCGATCTCCGGGATCGGATATGCGATAATTGTAAAACTGCGCTCTTCGCCTTTGATATATTCATTAATCATCTGCCCTGCCATGTTCATCTCATAGACACAGATTTTCTGCTGTTTTTCGTTATATTTTACCGCACGCTCTTTATTTTCCGGTGAAAATGGTACCTCCCCGAACACTTCGATCACTGCAGGGCCTGCATGACCGGCCGCTAATTTTTTTTCTTCCTCAAAATAATTCTTTCTTGCCTCTAAGCAGCGCTCCACATACGCTTTATCCAGATAGAGTGCACGGTCTTCACTGTGATCATAGTCAAACTGCTTGTTTGGTGATGTTGCAGATGCAAGCATAGTCGGCTTTAAATTCATTTTTTCAAAATTGCGCACTGCCGCACGGACCATCCGCTCAAAACCGATCGGATAACGGAGCTGTACCGTCTGCTTTTTGCCAAGATCTTTGCCTGTCACTTCAAATCCGATCCGATAGCCTTCCGTATAGGTGTCTGCCATCGCCTGGATCTCCTCATCGGTCAGCCTGTTTAAAAATGCTGCCATCTTTTTCTCATTTTCCCCAATATATACACCGTAGCGGTACAGATAGCGCAGATCGTTAAGATCAGCATTCATCACAATATCATTCTCAAAATCTTCTGCCGGATCAATCAGCCTTCGAAGACTTTTTTCATAAAAAATCTCACTGTAATCATGGAAAAACCAGTACAGATCCTGCTGCACCGCTGATTTCTCCGGGACATCTTTTTCTTCCCCTGCTTCAAAACGGTTATAAATTTCGACAAACAGTTCCATCTGGATCGTAAGCTGCATCAGATCCCCACGAAATGCCGCACCAGTCTCACGTCTGATATATGCAAGGTACGCACAGAGAAGCTGTCCGAACTCTTCTCCTAATTGTTCCACAGCATAATCCGGATTCGCATAACTTGTCTGATATGCCTCACCAAGAATGTCTTTATATAATGCCTGATTACATGTTTCTGCTTCTTTTAAACTCTGTTTTTGAATCGCATCATCTGCCCATAGATCATAGACAGCCGTCTGTTTCTGCAGCAGCTGTGCCGTCTGCCTGAAGTATTCTTTATATTTTTCTTCTGTCTCCGGCTTTTCTTCAATCTCTGCAACCCGCTCACGCACCAGCGCAAAACGCTCCTTTGCAAGCTCGTTAGATTCTTTATATAATTCTTTATACAACATTAAGTCAAAACCTCCACAACAAAATTCTATCACTCATCAATCAGTTTTCCATACTTCGCATTTTTTTCGATCAATGACTTTGCATACTCCCAGATACGCTCAGAGCCCTCATGCACTCTCTCATCTCTTTTAAGTACCTGAGACTTTTTCACACCATGTTCTTCCCATGAGATACCACCCGATGCATCATTTAAAAATAATGGCTGCACCTTATCTAACATATTGGCAAACTTTGATTCCGGTGTCTCCATAGCCTCAAACTCATCCCACAGACCGCGGTATTCCTTCTGCTGTGCCTCCGGCAGTAAACCAAAGATACGGTCAGCCGCTTTTAATTCACGCTCCCGCTTTGTCTTATTGCCCTCCGTATCGTACGCATAAGTATCTCCCGCATCGATTTCTATGACATCGTGAAGCAGTACCATTTTCATTGTTTTTAATACATCGATCGGTTCATTTGCATAATCGGCAAGCACAAAAGTCATCAGCGCCAGATGCCAGGAATGTTCCGCATCGTTTTCTTTCCTGCTCCCGTCACTTAAATACGTCTGTCTTGTAATCTTTTTTATTTTGTCCAGTTCCATGATAAATGAAATCTGTTTTTCAAAATCTGTCATATGAATTCTCCATTCCTGCGTGTAAAAATCTTATTTTCACACCAATTTTTCTCTTTATTTACAGCAAAAATCCAACTATATACAGCGCAGCCCATACCCCAACAGCAAGGAAAGAGCATACGGTCGCAAGATAAGGAAAAAAACGATAGGAATTTTCCTCTCTTAAGCTTACAATTGCATTGAACAATGCGATCACTCCAACGAACATGGACGACACACCCGCACTCCCAAGATACATGCTTCCGTTTCCTCCATCCTGAAAAGAACAGGCAATGACTGCAATTAGCCCCCCCAATGATATAACCGACAGTATCCATGCAGCAATTCCTCTTTTTGACTGTTTTTTATCTGTAAATTTATATCCTCTTTTATGTCGTGTATGCATCTTGTTTATCCTCATTTTCATGATTTTTATCCATTTGCCTGTCAGGCATATGTTTTTATCACTAATTTCCATGCCGGACTCAAATATCATTCACCTGCCGGCATTCTTTTATTATACAAAAACATATCTTTTTATGCAACCTGTCCGCCAGTCACACAGGGATTTCGCTTTTAACTTTTTTATCTATGCATTTTTATAAATAATCCAGTTA
>OMBQ01002900.1_pt1 | contig 10078 bp, 9 predicted proteins | sample 1674311 | NCBI WGS metagenome assembly OMBQ01 (sample SAMEA103958160, study PRJEB25191) | human gut metagenome | biome: human-associated habitat [ENVO:00009003]; feature: intestine environment [ENVO:2100002]; material: feces | place: Germany | collected 2013/2015 | reverse complement strand
CATTGCCATCACGAGTAGCGAGATGCCATTTGGATAACATGTGGTCAAAATTACAAGTCCATTTGACTTCTGCAAGGAACTGAGGAACTACCTCACATCTCTTCTCTCCATTAACGCTTATCCATTCATATTGAACACATGAGTAATTCCATCCAAAGAATACCCACTTATTTATAGCTTTGATAGCCGTTTCTATTGATTTTGTCATACACAATCCTCCTGTTTTATGAAATATTTTACTGTACGACCGCTTTTGACACCGCAATTATAATACATATAATGGTTTACATAGTTGTCAAATTCCCGGTCGCTGTCAGTAGTCTGACTTTTAGATATAGAGCACAATGAGTTCCAGGCATTTCCAAGTCTCATTCTATCCGGTATGAGACAAATCGCCTTGCCTTCACCGAATTTTATTCTGGCTCTGCGCTTATTGATTCGCACATATTTGACTCCTTTATCTATGTATTCTTCTTGTTGCATAACAATACCGCTTTATCGAGGTTCAAGCTGAATGGAACCATTTGTCTGGTAGTCATCTCCAGGCCAGCCGTGAAAGATTATGCCGCCATTCAACCGGCATTCCCCATTAACCATTTCTGCAAAAGAGAACTCATTATATCGTTCATTATACCAAATAGAAACTTTATGGGATTTTGCTCGCTGGCGATAGTTGTGAAAACGCTTCATACAATTCAATAAACTATCATCATTATGACTACGACAATCCAAAATAAGCTCCTTTAATTTGCTGAGAGATATACCTCCTATTTCTACCCGTACTTTGAATTTAGCAGTTAGTTTTTCATTTGCTTGTTTTAAAGTAGCGTTATCTGCTTCTAATACTGCTGAAAGGTTTTCTAACAGATTTAATTTCTTCGAATAATCTTGCGTGACCGCTTCTTCCCATTTTCGTTCCGAGAAATTAAAGAATTGTGATTGTTCATTTGCTAAACCTTCAAGTGGTTTTTCTTCCACGTATGGTAAAGCAACGTTGTATGTGTCACTTACTTCTTGTGGTTCATAGCCCACAGGATACAAAACTTTATAAATAGTTTTCATCTATGTCATCTCCTGATTATAATCTGTTTTTAGCAATATAAGTGATTGTTCCCCAATACCACGTGTTTTTTGCGATGGTTGTTTGAGCTGATATTCTAACACCACTGACAAATTTAACAATTCCGCCACTCCCAACACTATTAATTAACGGAAATAGTTTGTCCGTGTTCGGTTGAAATTCTGCTGGTATTCCCCAAACAATCGTTTGATCTTTTGCAAAATCTTTATCGATTCGCGTTTGAATCGTAAATTGAACAGTTACAATGTCACCGTAACGTTCAAAAGTTACAGATCCACCTTGTAAAGAATCAAGATCAGTTGGCGTAAATGATTTATATTTTAATCCATTTTGAGTTAATACTGCGTTTCCTTTTGAAAGACATCCATCTTGAAAATCCTTAGTACCTAGAATAGTCTCATTTCCAACAGCCTTTACTAATTTACCTTCAATACCATCGATAGCATCTGCGTGTGTCTTCATATACTTTACAGTGCCATTTTCTTTTAATTGAACAATATCTGTTGTCATTACACTTCTCCTACCTTTTCAAACGTAATTGCTGGCAATCCATCTAGCTTTGTTTTATCTTCTTTAGACATCAAGCCATTTTTTATTGAGGTTGCAACGTCTGTCGTTGTTGCATTTTGCCCTGCTGGACCTTGCGGACCAACGTCTCCTTTATCTCCTTTTGGACCTTGTGGACCTGGGTCTCCCTTTTCACCTTTCAATACTTCTGGTTTCCCTTCCACAGCATTCCAATGTGTTTGAGGAAATACCTGTGTTCCTCCTTGTTTTACTTTAACAATATCTGTCATTCAACTTCCCCTACTCTCTCAAACGTAATATCAGGTATTCTGTCAATGGCTTCTTGAACTTTTTGGTCAACATATTGTTGATTCACTCCGCCGCCATCGCCACCACCAGTTGCTGAAATAACACCATCTTCTGAAATAGAAATATTCGCTCCAGCAGTATAACCTTTCAACTCTTCCAGTTTCGATTTTAGTTCAGTGGTGAAATTTTGATCTGTTTGCTTTACCGCAGACAACGTTCCGTCTTCTGTAATTTCTAACAGTTGGCCAACCTTTATTCCGCCCAGTTCATCTGCGGTAGCGATTGGAAGAATGTACACGCCTCCCTCGCCATTTGACAACCGTTGAAACATTTCAGCAGTGATAATACCGTCTGTTTCTTCTGTCGCATAAGGAAGTTCTGTCAGTGCATTTTCTAAGCCTAGATCTGCTTTAGTGATAATTACTGCCCCAGTATATCCATTAACAGATAATACTTTTGATTGACCCGCAATAATTTTTTCTAATCCTCGAACAGCGGATGCATGTGTAATAGGATAAAACTGACGTTCCACGCCATTTTCATCGGTTTCCATCATTCGTTTTGCTTTAACCACTTATTTCACCCACTTTTTCAAACACATAAGCGTTCTGTTTTGTATCATCAACTGTTGCGATAACCAATGCCCCATCGATCGCAGGATAATCAACTGTTCCAACAATTTCTGTTTCATGATTCAGTGAAAAAGCATCATCTTGTAAAATAATCAAGTCACTTATTTCGCCATATTCTAACGTATATAAGCGTTTCTCTAATTTCTGATACAAATATTCCATATCTGCCAATAAACGTTCAGAAATTGAATTATGGCGCACTCCTTGAATGTCTACACGTGCATCCATTAGCTCGGCTAACATCGTACCGCCAGGATCAATCGTTTTTAAAATATCTTTGATTGATTCGAACCATGAAGTGAAATCTGTTTTTTGCGCATCTCGCCACGCTTCGAACTCTTCTTTTCTAGCATTCATCCAATCAGTAAAATCACCCTTATTTTCGTTGATAAAAGCGTTCATGTCCGCGATTAAATCTTCAATGGACTGCCAATAAGAACCCATTTCACCTTCTGTTTTCGAAGCAGCATTCACTACAAAGTAAGAAAAGTTTTGCGTTGCACCAATCAGGTTATCACCTTTATGAATACTGAAATATGCTTCTTGTCTGTGTAACGACTGCATAGAATATTCATCAAAGGTATACTGAATAATCCCTTTTTTGGCATTCACAATTTTTGCTGAACGTTGAATCGGATATTTATTATCAATAACCGATTCAAAAAAAACTTCGCAACCTGTTAAATCAAGTGGCCAAGCATTTTCAACTAGTATGGCTTCTAAGACTTCTGTGTTTCGATTTCCTTGTCGTACATTCTGAATCCCAATGTAATTGTAAGGTTCAGTTGTACTTAGCGTTGCTTGCCATTTAACCATTGAAAAATCCTCCTTTCGTTATTTTGGTGGAATAACAATCGATTGAATAGAATTAGCAAAATATAATCGGTCATATTTTGCGACAATTTGCCCTTGCTCGGCGTTCTGTTCTATGGTTTGGATACGTCCGTTATTTAAGCCGTAAATCACGCCCGTGTGACCATATGTTGGGTCTACTGTCCAACCTGTTCCCCATTGGCCACCTCGTCTAATATTGACGATTGCTCCTACTACTAAATCTTGATACGTTGGATTTTGGATTACTCGCCAACCTACCGCATTCCAATCATATGCTTCACCAATATCTGCAGCAGATGATGTATCACCAATTACATGTGAAAAGCCATAAATTGTTCCTGCACCTAAACCGCAGCCGCCCATAAAACCAGAATATTCGGCTGGAACGGCATAACATTGCCCATTACCAAGCCATTTGCCCATTAAGGTCTCCAAATGTTCTATGCCAGCTTTTCCTGTTGCAGTAGAAGCTTTCAAATCTTTGAATTTGTCATACCATACTTGTGCATAGGTTTGTCTTTCTGGATGTGCTGCAGCTGGACGTTCAAAGTTTAATTCAAACGCATAAGCAGCTGTTTTAGGCGAGCTGACAACTTTAAATTCATCAACTGTTAATGGACTTACTTGTCCTAACCATTGCCCATTGAACATACACCAATTAATTAATTGAGCTTGGGCTAATGACGTCCTATAGTCTTGTTTGATACCTGCAGCTGCGATTAAGCGTTGTACATATTCTCGGCCATTCCAAGTTGGTGCACCTACCAATGGATATGCTGAACCGTCCCATTGAACCCATCCGTAAGCTGGACCGCCTATTTGTTCGGTATCTGGGTTCATACTTGGACCAACTTCTCCTTGTACATTTCCAAGGATACCTGCAGCAGCTGCTTTGCTGTATCCGTTAGCTAATAGGTAACTCCATAAGTCCCAAGCAAATTTATCTGCATCGCTTGTAACTTCTGATGGATAACCACCTGTTCCAGCTCCAGAACCGCCACCACCATTTTGACCAGGTATAACTTCTTTGCCGCCCACAATCAATCGATCAACTGTCAGAATTGCTTTACTTCCATTTGGACCAAAAAAGTTAAAATTATTTCCAACAAAAAACTGTGTAGGACCAGTAATTAAATGTCCTGTGCCTGATTGGTTAGACAAACCAATAATTTTTTGGGGATTATCTGCGACTAATAGTAATGAATTCCCATCAGAAACTACAGGATTTCCATTTTTATCTGCTAACCCTGGAAAAGGATTTCCCTTTGTTCCCATCGTGCCAACGTGACTATTACCATTCCAAAACTCCATCCCTTTTTTAGTTAATTCCATGATTTTTTTCTTATTATTCCAAGCTTGTAAAGTACCGTTTACCATACGTAAAATATCTCCACAGCTATTAAATGATGTTTCAAAAATATTAGATTTTATTTTGCCAGCTCCTATAAAGTCCGCATTCAATACTCCATTAATTCCCCACGCATTTTTAAATGGACCTTTCCAGCCAGTTCTTGAGAATCCAATTCCTTTGTTATTAATTGCAATCACATCTTTTGCAGTATCCGTGGATTCCGTATCTAAGTAATAATGGGTATTAGGTCGATTTTTAGGATATTGAAGTATACTTCCACCTTCAACACCGTTAATCAAATTAGTAATATAATCTACAAAATCACTCATATACTCTTTTTTTGTCAATGTTTTTATAGCTTCTTGAAAGTCTTGGCTTTGCTGTTTATAAAAAGCAACTTGGATATCTCCCGCAGTGATTTTTATTGTTTTTTCTGCTAAAGCATCATAGACAATTCCTGTAACTTTCGTTTGAATGTCAATATCATAAAGCTTGTGGTATACAGTGAATGTATCGAATAAATTATAGTTACGCATCTTAGCAAATTCTTTTGCTTCTTCTGAATCTGTAAGTTTCTCAATTTCTAATTCAATAGAAACTTTAGGCTTATCACTTCCTGGATATAATGTAGTGAAGTATTTACTTGCCACTTTATTTAAGCTAGCTATATCTTTTACTCCTTGATCTTCAGTAAACTGAATGTATTGAGCGTAAACATCAGGATACTTACTGATATATTCGCTTTTAACTGCATTTCCATAAATCCGTTGAGAAGTTCCGTCTGCTCCACTTTGAAGCTCTGCAAATGGCAAAACTTTAGTAACAATTGATTGCCAATCAAATTTAATGGTTAATCCTTTTAAATCTTTACCATAACGAACAGTTCCAACGTTATCTCGTCCTCTACGCCTTAGCAAAGATAATTTAAAAGGCTCTCGTTTTATTTCTCCGCCCCAGTATTGAAGTAGAGAACCTTGTTCCCCTGCAATACAATTCAATACATTTCTAGCTTCAAATGTAGTGCTAGAAGCTGTATTTATATCAGAATATAGTTTGATATCACAAGGTTCGTCCATGTTCTGTTCGATTAATTTCATTGCTTCTGCACCATTACGATTATCAACTGTTACTAGCCTCACTTGTCTGTTTCCTAGCTTATAAGTACGAGATTGGGCATAAATAACAATGCTATTAGTAAAAGTATCTTTAAACGTTTGTTTGATCTCAAAAATGTGGTATTCTTCTAAGTCATTTGGCTTTGCTTTAATTTGATAGCCATTTTCGAAATAATCACTAAATCTGCTAATCGCTGGATAGTCCATTTCTAGTTCATATTTTCCGTTTGCTTCTTCAGTGATTTCGCAACGTGTCGCATCAACAAGACGTCCTAATCCATTTGTTGAAAAATCTTTTTCTCCAGGTTTAAAAATAACTGGAATCAAACCTTTCGCCTCCAATTCGGCTGAACCTTAAACTCTGTTACTTTACCAGTCCAGCGAAAATTATTCTCTCCACATTTTAAAATCGGATAATCTTTAAAAAGTGTTTTATGATCCAAGATTTCAAATGCTCCACCTGATTTTCTATAAGCTTCTTGTTTTTCTGAATCTATAATGATGTCACCGTTAATTGCTTTTAATGAATATGATTGATTATTGATAAAAAAAGAAATATCCCCAGACCCCAAAATCTGAATAATGGGTTCTGAAGGATATTTTTCTGTATTGATTAACTGATTAGGATTACTTATCCAATATTGGCCAATACGATTTTTCTTAAAAGGTCGGATACTTACAGTAAATTCAAAAGGAATTAAAACCCCGCTTTTTCTTGTTCCTGTAAATTTTGGTGGACTCGTTACAATCGCCTGATAAATATAATGCTCATCAAAATAGACAATAAAATCAGAATAGTTTCCCATATCGAGCCAAAAGGAAATTTCATCTTCTAAAAAAGAAACTTCTTGTAAAGTATTTGCTTTCGCATAGCATGTAATGGTACGTTCTACATTTTTATAATATGCAAAATCAACGGCTATTGAATCATTACCCATTCGCTCCCTAAGCTCTACCACACGTCCTGCAGAAAGTCGTTCAGGTCTTTCTCTCATAAATACATTGAATTCAGAACTATGTTTTCCATTAAGAAAAAACTGTCCTCTTTTAAATTCCACCAAAAGCACCCCCCGTTGCATCACTATCTCTATTTTTAACAATTTGAATATACTTAACGAGGTCTTTAGCCATATCCATTAATTGTTTTTCATTTAAATTTCCCATAGCTTGTATATTGATATTGAAAGTATCACCGCCAATATTAGTCGTAGCATTACCTTTATTTTTAGCTAAGCTTTCTGTTTGAGCTCCTTGTTGGTTGATATATCTGCCAGTAGTAGAAAAATTTGGTAACTCTGTTGGTAAATCAGTCATTTTTTTCACTGATTTGTCAAGCGTTCCTTTTTCTTGGTCAATACCAGCTACAACACCTAATACAATATTTTTACCAATCATATCCCGCATCCATCTTGAAGGTGAATGAATGCCTAAAGCACCTTTGATTTTTTCTTTAATATTACCAGCAACTTCTTTAATTTTTTTATTCACAGCACCAATCATTGAACCAATACCGTTAACTAATCCTTGGATAATATTTTTACCAATTTCAAATAAATCGATATGGCGCATATCATTAAAGGTTTGCTTCACATTTTCAACTGTATCACTAACGCTTCTTTTAAGATTATTCCACGCATTTTTAGCACCTTGTACCAAATTGTTGAAAATATTAACTGTTCCCTGTTTTAAGTTTTCCCAACCGTTAATGATGCCGTCTTTTATACCTGTCACAAGATCAACAATCCACTGTTTAAAATTATTCCAGGTATCTTTTGACCATTGAACAGTTGCGTTAAATGTATCAACTGTGCCTTGTTTTAAGCTATTCCAACCATCAATTACACCATTTTTAATGTTTTCTACTGTTTCAAAGAACCAAGTTTTCAAACTTTCCCATATTCTAATTGCTTCAAATTTAATATTTATCCACGTTTCGATGATAGAATATTTAATTTCAATCCAAACGTTGATTGCTCCATATTTAATGTCAATCCAGAGTAAGGTGAAAAATAACTTCACATCAATCCAAATCTTTTTAATTGTCAACATCAATCCATTGAAAATAGAAGTGACTGAATAGGAAATAGCTGTAACAGTGTTATAAAAGATATTTTTAATCCCGAACCAAATAGTCTGAGCAGCTTCAGCAATATTATCCCAAACGGCAATCATGTTTTCTTTTGCCTCTTCCCATCCACCTGTGATCATTGATGTAATGAAAAGAATTGGAGCTAATAGAACATTTTTTAGAATGGTGACGACATTTTCAGCGATCATTTTGACATTTTCAATGTTCGCTTTCATAGCGTTAACAACCATTTTAAACGCATTTTTGATTCCTGTTACATATGGACCAATATATTTCCAAACAAAATCAAATGCTGTTGTGAAAACATCTGATATTGATTTTCCAACACCCTTAAACCAATCTTTCACATTATCAAAGCCATTTTTAAAACTTTCTCCAACACTTTTAGCACTGTCAGCAGCACTTTGTTTAATATTTTCCCATGTATTTTTTGAGCCTTCTTTTGTTGAATTCCAAAGTCCACTGAAAAATTCCTTGGTACCGTTCCACTTATTTTTAACCCAGTCGGCTGCATTTCCAGGTGCTTCTTTCATCCATGTGCCAGCATTCGAAAAAGCCTCTTTTGTGCCATCCCACATGTTGCTGAAAAATTCCATTGTGGAATTCCAGGCTTTTACAACTACATCAGCAGCGCTTGAGATGACCTCCTGTATATTTTTCCAAATGTTTTTGACAGCATCTCTAAAGCCTTCATTAGTTTTCCATAGATAAATAAACGCTGTGACTAACCCTACTACAGCAGTTAAGATTGCGACAAAAGGATTTGATAGCATTGTCTTATTTAAAATTGCTTGAGCTATCGAAAGTGCTTCTGTACCTTCCCTCCAAGCTTTAAATGCTGCATTCACTTTATTCACAAGCATCAACGTTCCAATGCTGCCAGCTAAACCTGCAAGCAATGGTGCATAAGGTTTTAACGTATCATACAATGTTTTGGCTGTTTTTATCATTGGCGGAATCATCTCGGCAAATTTAGATAAAGCTGCTTCCATTTTTGCCCCTTTGTCAGCAATGATTTCACTTATACTTCCAAAACCCGCACTTTTTAAACCTTCGTCAATTTTAGTTACAACGTTGGCCACACCACGGACGATTGCAGTCTTCATGTTAGCTAAACCTGTTTTAATACCAGCGGTAGAATCTTTAGCAATCTGTTCTAATGATTTAAGACCGCCACCGCCTTCTTTATTTAATTTGATTAAAGCATCTTGGAATTCTTCAACTGAAATTGAGCCATCGGAAAGACCTTCTTTCATCTGACCAGCTGTTAATCCCATTTGTTTCGCCAAAGCATTCAACGCTGGACCCAAACCACTGTTAATCATTGAGTTCCAAGTTTGCGCATCTACTTTACCATTAGAAAATGACTGTGAAAGCTGAATAATAGCATTTTCTACCATTTCAGCAGAACCACCAAAACCGAGGATACCGTTATTTAAAGCTGCGAAAATCTGTTCTGACTTCCCTAAATCATTTGTTGATGAAGCGATTAATTGAACACCTTTAATAGCGCTATCTAACGGCGTAGGCAGCCCTTGGATACTTTTCTTTAAGCTATCCATTGTTTTAGATGTTTCACCAGCTGAAAAGCCCATATTTTCAAACACACGATTTGCGTTATTTAACGTATCTACACGATTAATGGCCCCGTCGATGTTGCTGGTAATCAATCCAATACCTTTAGAGATAATTTTAGTTGCTCCGCTAGCTAAAAAGTTACCAACAAAAGACGTCCATATGCTCCCAAGAGATCGGCCGCCTTTTTGTCCTGTTCTATCAACTTCAACATCAAAGCCTTGTAACTTTTTTACTGCTGAATTTAATCCTTGTGAAAAGCCAGATTCATCCAGTATCATTTTTAAGACTAAGTCTTCATTGTTCAAAAAGTACCCCCTCCCTCTTAGAACATAGTATTTTCATCAAGATATTTGATATTTTCAAATTCGTCTACAGCATCTTTAAATGCATAAATTTTCAAAAGCTCGTTTAAATCTGTGTTTTCGATCTCATTTAAAGTCCACCCATTCTCAAGAAGCGAACTTTTTAGTTCTGCTTCTCGATATTATGGCGTGTACTTAAAATGAGGATGATATAAAAGTTCCGTTACTTTTTTTTCTGTTCAGAATAAATTGCATCATAACCAGAAGTAACAGAACCTAA
>OMBQ01002886.1_pt1 | contig 10118 bp, 8 predicted proteins | sample 1674311 | NCBI WGS metagenome assembly OMBQ01 (sample SAMEA103958160, study PRJEB25191) | human gut metagenome | biome: human-associated habitat [ENVO:00009003]; feature: intestine environment [ENVO:2100002]; material: feces | place: Germany | collected 2013/2015 | reverse complement strand
CCGCCCAGAGCCGTTTCCACAGCCACTTCACAGCCCGGCTCCACCTTTAAGATGGTCACCGCTGTCGCCGGACTGGAGAGCGGGATCATTGAGCCGGATACCGAGATCATGGACACTGGCGTCTACACGTATTATCAGGACGACGGCCCCCAGTGCTGGTATTGGCGCCAGTACCGGCGCAAGCACGGCCTGGTGAATGTGTCCGAGGCGTTGGAGGTCTCCTGCAACGTATTCTTCTTCGATGTGGGCCGCCGGGTGGGCATTCAGGGGCTCCAGGAGTTTGCCGCCAAATTCGGCCTCGGGGAGCCCACCGGCATCGAGCTGTATGAGGAGACCGGCGTCATGGCCGGACCGGAGTACACTCAGTCCATGGGGCAGACCTGGTACGAGGGCAGCACCCTGTCGGTGGCCATCGGCCAGGAGAGCAGCCAGTTCACCCCCCTCCAGCTGGCCAACTACATCGCCACGCTGGTAGGCAACGGTGAACACTATGCGGCCCACCTGCTGAAAAACGTCAAGACCTATAACAACTCCGCCGTGGTCTATGCCTACGACAAGGACCCCGTCAACGTGGTGGAGATGCAGGACAGCACGGTGGAGGCCATCAAGACCGGTATGCACGATCTGACCACCGGGAGCCTGTCCACCTACTTTTCCAAGTGCGTGGTGTCCGCCGGTGCCAAGACCGGCACGGCGGAGACCGGTGTCACCGATGCCAACAACGGTACCTTCGTGTGCTTCGCCCCCTACGACGATCCCCAGATCGCTGTGGCGGTGGTCATCGAGAAGGGCGGCGCCGGTGCGGCTCTGGCGGAGACGGCGGTGGATATCCTCAACGCCTACTTCAGTCGGGAGGAGATCGGCACCGCCATCATCGGCGAAAATACTCTGTTGAACTGAGAGGTCCCTGTCCATGTCTATTTGGTTCGATTCCCGTGATCTTCGATATAAGGATCCCTTCGGCGCCGTGTCCTGCGGCGCCGAGGTGCGTTTTGCTCTGGGGTCTGATGAGCCGCTGGAGGAGTGCTGTCTGCTGGTGCGGCAGGAATTTGCCGGGCTGGAGCGAGAACTTCCCCTCTCCCCCTCCGGCGATGGCTGGTGCGGCGTGCTGACGGCGCCGGCGGAGCCGGAGCTGATCTGGTACGCCTTCCGGGTGCGGCGGCCCGACGGCTCCCTCCTCTGGCTGGGACGCAATGGCTGCGGCGGTGAGGCGGACCGTCAGCGATGGCAGCTGACGGTGTATGAGCCCACCCATACCCCCGACTGGTTCGGCCGGGGGGTGACGTATCAGATCTTTCCCGACCGGTTCTGCCGGTTGGCGGTGCCGGACGGCCACGGCATGGTGGGGCAGCGACTGGTGCATCAGCGTTGGGACGACACCCCCCAATGGCGGCCCGATAAAGCGGGCGAAATTCGCAACAACGACTACTTCGGCGGAAGCCTGCTGGGAATTATTTCCAAGCTGGACTATTTGCAGAGTCTCTCCGTCTCCACGCTGTATCTGTGTCCCATTTTCGAAGCGGACAGCAATCACCGCTACAACACCGCCGATTACCGCCGCATCGACCCCATGCTGGGGACGGAGGAGGACTTCCGCCAGCTGTGCCGGGAGGCCCACCGGCGGGGCATCCGGGTGCTGCTGGACGGCGTATTCAACCACACCGGCAGCAACAGCCGCTACTTCAACGCCGAAGGCTTCTACCCGGAGCTGGGGGCGGCCCAGAGTCAGGATTCTCTCTATTTCGACTGGTACAGCTTCCATCCGTGGCCCACGGACTACGATGCGTGGTGGGGCGTAAGGACTCTGCCTGCGGTGAACGAGGAGGCGCCCACCTATCGGGACTTCATCGTGCGGAGTCAGGACTCCGTGGTGCGGCACTGGCTGCGGCAAGGGGCCGACGGCTGGCGACTGGATGTGGCGGACGAGCTGCCCGATGACTTCATCGCTGAAATTCGACAGGCCATGGAGGCGGAGAAACCGGACAGCTTCCTGCTGGGTGAGGTGTGGGAGGACGGCAGCAACAAGATCGCCTACTCCCATCGGCGGAGGTATCTGCTGGGCCGGGAGACCCACGGACTCATGAATTATCCCTTCCGCACGGCTGCGCTGGCGTGGCTGCGGGGTGGCGATGCGTCGGACTTCCGCCGGGACATGGAGGAGATCCGGGAGAACTATCCGCCTGCGGCCTTTCACAGCGGTCTGAACATCTTGGGTACCCATGACACGCCCCGGCTGCTGACCATGCTGGGAGCGGCCCGGACACCGGAGAGCAAGGACGACCGGGCGACGTACCATCTCAGCCCGGAGGAGCTGGACATGGGGCTGGCCCGGCTGCGGCTGGGTGCGCTGCTGCTATACAGCTTCCCCGGCTCCCCCACGGTGTTTTACGGCGATGAGGCCGGGGTGCAGGGCTTTGAGGATCCCCTGAACCGCGGCACCTACCCGTGGGGGCGGGAGGATCCGGCGCTGTTGGCGTACTTCCGTCAGCTGGGCGCTCTGCGGAAGCAACGGGTATCCCTGCAGTGCGGGGACATCGGCTATCTCTACGCCGTAGGCGGTGGGCTGGTGCTGCGGCGGCAGTCCGAGGACGAGGTGACGGTGGCGGCCATGAACGCCGGGATGCAGCCGCTGGAGCTGTCCATTCCCTGGTCGGGAGCGCTGGCCAAGGACGCCCTGACAGGGCAGCAGTTCTTTGCTCGGAACGGGATGCTGCGGCTGACCCTCCCCCCCGTGGGCGGCGTTCTGCTGGTGTAATTGTTTCACGTGAAACAATTACCGGGGACAAGTGCATTAGAAAAAAGAGGTGTTTCACGTGAAACATCTCTTTTTTTGCAAAGTATGCTCCTTCCCTATTGAAAAAAATTGTGACAGTTGATATAATATTCTCACATTAGAGAACTCTAAGAGTGACGGGGGATGCGTATGGCGAAAATCGTTGCGATCGTGAATCAGAAGGGCGGCGTGGGCAAGACCACCTCCTGCGTGAATCTGGCGGCTGCCCTGAAGGCCGCCGGGCAGCGCATCCTGCTGTGCGACTTTGACCCGCAGGCCAACGCCACCTCCGGTATGGGCGTGGACAAGACCGTATCCAACGGCATCTATGATGTGCTTATCAACAGCGTGGAGACGGAAAAGGCCATCGTCCGCACCTCCTATGGTGACGTGCTGCCCAGCAGCAAGGCACTGGCCGGAGCCAGTGTGGAGATGATCGACCTGCCGGAGCGGCAGTTTCGGCTACGGATGGCGCTGGAACAGGTGCGGGACAACTACGACTATGTGTTCATCGACTGCCCCCCCTCGCTGGAACTACTGACCTTGAACGCCCTGTGTGCGGCGGATTCCCTGCTGGTACCTTTGCAGGGGGAATACTATGCGCTGGAGGGGCTTTCCGACCTGATGAACACCGTGCGGCTGGTGCGGCGGAGCCTGAACCCCAAGCTGGAGATCGAGGGTGTGCTGCTGACCATGTTCGACGGGCGCACCAATCTGGCCATTCAGGTGGCCCAAGAGGTGAAGCGCTTCTTCCCCGGCAAGGTCTACGCCACGGTGATCCCCCGGAATGTGCGGCTTTCGGAGGCACCCAGCCACGGAAAGCCCATCACCTCCTATGACCGCAGCTGCCGTGGGGCTGAGGCCTATGTGCAGCTGGCGCAGGAGTTTTTGAAGAGAAACAACGGATGAAAGGAGCGATCCCATGGCGAATCCATCCAAGGGCTTAGGTCGGGGACTGGCCGCCCTGCTGGGGGACGACGTGATGACCCCCGAAGAGGAGAAAACCAGCCTGTACCTGCCCATTTCCCAAGTAGAGAGCTGCGCTTCCCAGCCACGGAAGCAATTTGACCCGGACGCTCTGGCCGATCTGGCGGACTCCATCCGGGAGCATGGCATCATTCAGCCTCTGACGGTGCGAAAGCTGCAGTCAGGGTACTATCAAATCATCGCCGGCGAACGGCGCTGGCGGGCCGCCCGGATGGCGGGTCTGTCGGAGGTGCCGGCCATCGTCATCGAGGCCGACGACCGCAAGGCCATGGAGCTGGCCATGATCGAGAACCTCCAGCGGGAGGATCTGAACCCCATGGAGGAGGCCGAGGGCTACCAGACGCTGATGCAGCAGTACAACATGACCCAGGAGGAGACGGCCCAGCGGGTGGGCAAGTCCCGGTCCGCCGTAGCCAACGCCATGCGCCTGCTGAAGCTGTGTCCCCCCGTGCGGGCCATGGTGGAGGACGGGCGGCTCTCCAGCGGACACGCCAGAGCTATTCTCCCCCTCTCCCCCGCCATGCAGGAGTCGGCGGCCAACGCCATCATCAAGGACGAGCTGTCGGTGCGGCAGACAGAGCAGCTGGTGAAGAAGCTGACGGCTCCCCCCAAGCCGGAGCAGCCGGAACCGGATGGGCTCTCCGTCGATTATGCCAAGGAGGCCGCCAAGGAACTGGGTAGCCGTCTGGGTCGGGGCTGCCGCATTGTCACGGGCCGAAAAAAGGGCCGCATCGAACTGGAATACTACGGGGTGGAGGATCTGAATCAGCTGCTGGACGCCCTCCACGCCCTGAAAACCAAATAAATGTTTCACGTGAAACACAGAAAGAGGTCAGACTATGCTTGATATCAAATTTATCCGGGAGAACCCAGATGCCGTAAAGGAGAACATCCGCAAAAAGTTCCAGAATGCCAAGCTGCCGCTGGTGGACGAGGTCATTGCGTTGGATGCCGAGAAGCGAGCCGCCGAGAACGAGGGCAATGATCTGCGGGCCCAGCGCAACAAGCTCTCCAAGCAGGTGGGGATGCTGATGGGACAGGCGAAGAAGGATCCCTCCAAGCTGGAGGAGGCCGAGGCGGTGAAGGCGCAAGTGAAGGCCGACGCCGACCGTCTGGCTCAGCTGGAGGAGATGGAGGAGAAGCTGAGCCAGCAGATCCACCACATCCTGCTGGTGATCCCTCAGATGATCGACCCCTCCGTGCCGATCGGCAAGGACGACAGCTGCAACGTGGAGGTAGAACGCTTCGGCGAGGCCACGGTGCCAGCCTTCGATATCCCCTACCACACGGACATCATGGAGCGATTCGACGGCATCGATCTGGACGCTGCGGGCCGGGTGTCCGGCAACGGCTTTTACTATCTCATGGGCGACATTGCCCGACTCCACGAGGCTGTGCTGGCCTATGGCCGGGACTTCATGATCAACAAGGGCTTCACCTACTGCATCCCCCCCTTCATGATCCACGGCAGCGTGGTGGAGGGCGTCATGAGCCAGACGGACATGGACGCCATGATGTATAAGATCGAGGGCGAGGACCTGTACCTCATCGGTACCAGCGAGCACTCCATGATCGGCAAGTTCATCGACCAGATCGTCCCGGTGGAGAGCCTGCCCCAGACCCTGACCTCCTACTCCCCCTGCTTCCGCAAGGAGAAGGGCGCCCACGGCATCGAGGAGCGGGGCATCTACCGCATCCACCAGTTTGAAAAACAGGAGATGATCGTGGTCTGCAAGCCGGAGGACTCCAAGGCGTGGTACGAGAAGCTGTGGCGTTACAGCGTGGAGCTGTTCCGCTCTCTGGATATCCCCGTGCGGCAGCTGGAGTGCTGCTCCGGCGATCTGGCGGACCTGAAGTGCAAGTCCTGCGACATCGAGGCCTGGTCTCCCCGGCAGCAGAAGTACTTCGAGGTGTGCTCCTGCTCCAATCTGGGGGATGCACAGGCCCGCCGCCTGAAGATCCGCTACAAGGACGAGAACGGCCGGATGCAGCTGTGCCACACCCTGAACAACACCTGCGTGGCCCCTCCCCGGATGCTCATCGCCTTCCTGGAAAACAACCTCCAGCCCGACGGCACCGTGCTGATCCCCAAGGTACTCCAGCCCTACATGGGCGGCTGCGAGAAGCTGGTTCCCAAACGCTGATTATGTAAACTCTCGGAGGATACCCATGAAGAAATTTCTGAGCGAGTTCAAGGAGTTCGCCCTGCGGGGCAACGTGCTGGACATGGCCATCGGCGTGGTCATCGGCGGCGCCTTCGGTAAGATCACCACCTCTCTGGTCAACGACGTCATCATGCCTCTGGTGGGGATGCTCATCGGCGGCATCGATCTGAGCCAGCTGGATATCGTACTGAAGCCCGCCGTTATGAATGGCGACGAGGTGGTCACGGCAGCCGTGACGCTGGGCATCGGCACCTTCCTCACCACCATCATCGACTTCATTCTGGTGGCGCTGGTGATCTTTCTTATGATCAAGGCCATCAACCGCTTCCACAAGAAGAAGGAAGAGGCCCCCGCCCCGGAGGAGCCCAAGGGTCCCACCAGCGAGGAACTGCTGACGGAGATCCGTGACCTGCTGAAGGAGAAGAACCAGTGACCCCGGAGCAGCTGCTGCGGGAGGGGCTGGCGGTCTACGGGCTGCCGGCGGATGCAGCGGCCATCGAGGGACTGGAGGAGTTCTCCCGGCGGCTGCTGGAGAGGAATCAGGTGATGAACCTGACGGCCATCACCGATCCCTGCGACGTGGCGGCGCTGCACCTGCTGGATTGTGCGTACCTACTGACTGCTGCGGACTTCCGGGGGAAGTCCGTGGTGGATGTGGGGACCGGTGCCGGATTTCCGGGGATGCCCCTGCGGATCCTGGAGCCGAACTTCGACCTGACGCTGCTGGACAGTCTGGGCAAGCGGGTGGATTTCCTCCGGGAGACCGCCGACGCCATGGGACTGCGGCGGGTGCGCTGCGTCCACGCACGGGCGGAGGAGTTCGCCCGGAAGCACCGGGAGCAGTTCGACATCGCCACGTCACGGGCGGTGGCCCAACTGAATGTACTGTGCGAGCTGACGCTGCCGCTGGTGAAGGTGGGCGGCGTGTTTCTGGCCATGAAATCCGTGGAGAGCGACCCGGAGCTGCAGGAGGCCCGCAGCGCCATCGCCCAGCTGGGCGGCGCTGTGGAGGACGTGACGGACTACACCATTCCGGGGACGGAGGTGACCCACCGGGTCGTCCGCATCCGGAAGGAGCGTCCCACGCCGGCGGGCTTCCCCCGTGCTTTCGCCCGCATCAAGAAAGCACCCCTGCGATAAAAACGGGATGGAAATGTCCCCGAAGCTGGGATTTGAGAAAATTTTTCTGAAAATTTTCATTTTTTCCTTTTCAAATGATGCAAGGAGGTATAAAATTGGGTAAAATCATAGCAGTCGTCTCCGGCAAGGGCGGCACAGGCAAGACCTCCTTTACAGCCAATGTGGGGCTGGCGCTGGCGGCGCTGGGGTGCCATACCCTGTGTCTGGACTGCGACATCACCCTGCGGAATCTGGATCTGGCGCTGGGGCTCAGCGACCGGGCTCTGATGGACTTCACCGACGTCATCGCCGGGCGATGTACGCTGGAGGATGCCGTGGTGCAGCACCCCAAGTATCCCAAGCTGCACCTGCTGACAGCCCCCCTGTCGGCCCGGCCCGTGCCCATTGCACCGGAGCAGATGAAAGCGCTGCTGGACCGCATCCGGCAAACCTACGACTACTGCCTGATCGACGCCCCGGCGGGGCTGGGGATGGGTTTCCATCTGGCCAGCGACTACGCCGACCGGGCGGTGGTGGTCACCAACACCGACGCCTCCTCCCTGCGGGACGCCCAGCGCACCGTCATGGAGCTGGACCGTCTGGGACGGGGCAACCTTCATCTGGTGGTGGGCCGGGTGGAGAAGAAGCTGCTGCGAAGCCTTCACACCACCATCGACGACGCCATGGACGCAGCGGGTCTGCCGCTGCTGGGCGTGGTACCGGAGGACCGGAACGTCCCCTATGCCCTGAACACCGGCATCCCCTTGCGGGAGTGCAGCAACTACGCCGCAAGGGCTTACGAGAATATTGCACGGCGCATCATGGGGCAGCGTATCCCCCTGATGCGTATCTGAATCCATAGAAGAGAGGAGCGAATAACATGAATATCGCCTTGATCGCCCATGATAACAAAAAGGAGCTGATGGCTCAGTTCTGCACCGCCTACTGCGGGATCCTGGCTCAGCATACCCTGTGCGCCACCGCCACCACCGGCCAGATCATCTCCGACGCCACGGGGCTGACCATCCACCGGTTCCTGTCCTTCTCCCACGGCGGCGGCCAGCAGATCGCTGCCCGCATCGCCTACAACGAGATCGATCTGGTGCTGTGCTTCGACGATCCCCGCAACAAGACCCCCAACGAGGACATCGCCAACATCTATCGCCTGTGCGACCAGAACAACATCCCCTATGCCAGCAATCTGGCCTCGGCGGAGATGCTGGTGCTGGGTCTGGCCCGCGGCGATCTGGATTGGCGCAACATCGTCAATCCCAAAACCAAGCCCTTTACCGCTTGACATTTCCCTGCATATCCCCTACAATAGACTGCGTTCAAACCGCTATGACGGAGCATGAGTAGCCTGTCCCTGCCGGTGAAGAGAGGTGCGCCACGGCTGCAAGCGCACTGCGGCACACAGTGTGAAGGACGGCTTCACCAGCGGAGATGGAGACATCTGCGGCCGCTCCCCGCAACAGGAGCCTGAAAGGGCCTTACGGCCGAAATTGGGTGGCACCACGAAGCAATGCGCTCTCGTCCCAATCACGGGACGGGAGCGTTTTTTCGCATCTCCCCTCCCCTGCCGCCGGTGCGGCACGTTTTCCACAAATTCCCACATTTTTCCACAAAGGAGCATGACTATGGCAAAGATCACCCCCCGGACGCTGTCCGGCTTTATGGAGCTGCTGCCCGCCCCGCAGCAGCAGCTGGAGCGGATGATGGACATCCTCCGCAAGACCTACGCTCTCTACGGCTTCACGCCGCTGGATACCCCCGTCATCGAGGCCAGCGAGGTGCTGCTGGCCAAGGGCGGCGGCGAGACGGAGAAGCAGATCTACCGCTTCCAGAAGGGCGACGCCGATCTGGCCCTGCGGTTTGACCTGACGGTGCCGCTGGCCAAGTATGTGGCCCTGCACTACAACGACCTGTCCTTCCCCTTCCGCCGCTACCAGATCGGCAAGGTCTACCGCGGCGAACGCGCCCAGCGCGGCCGCTTCCGCGAGTTTTATCAGGCGGATATCGACATCATCGGCGACGGCAAGCTGGACATCACCAACGAGGCCGAGATGCCCGCCATCATCTACCGTGCGTTCAGTGAGCTGGGGCTCAGGCGCTTCTGCATCCGGGTGAACAACCGCAAGATCCTCAACGGCTTTTATGCCATGCTGGGCCTGACAGACAAGGCCGGCGACATCATGCGTACCGTGGACAAGCTGGACAAGATCGGCGCAGAGAAGGTCCGTACCCTGCTGACCGACGAGGTAGGCGTGTCCGCCGAAAGCGCCGATGAGATCCTGAAATTCATCGCCATCACCGGCAGCAACGATCAGGTACTCTCCGCCCTGGAGGGCTACGCCGGCCGGAACGAGACGTTTGACGAGGGCCTGGACCAGCTGAAAACCGTGGTGAAATACCTGTCCGCCTTCGGCGTGCCGGAGATCTCCAGCGGGAAGCAGATGTTGCGCAGGACCGTCCGCTGCTCGAGCAGGTTAAAGCCCTGGAAGATCATGCCGATCTGCTGGCGGATCTCCTCCGTGGAGTGAGAGCTTGCGATCAGCTGTTTGTTCGAAGGAACATCGGTGCCGAAATAGCACGGATACAGGAACGGCGGAGAGCTGATACGGACATGGACTTCGGTCGCGCCGGCTTTGCGAAGCATCGTGATCAGGTTGGAAATCGTTGTTCCACGGACAATGGAGTCGTCGACGAGCACGATCCGTTTTCCTTTTACAACAGATTCGAGAACGCTCAGCTTGATTTTGACGCTGGATTCCCGTTCCTTCTGGGTCGGCTTGATGAAGGTACGGCCGACATAGCTGTTTTTGTGGAAAATCATTTCAAAGGGAATCCCGGATGCCTTTGCATATCCCATGGCGGCCGTAAGTCCCGAATCAGGCACGCCTGCAACCAGATCCGCCTGTACGGGATAAGAGCGGGCGAGAGCGGCGCCACCGCGCAGCCTGGACTCATAGACGCTCACGTTATCAATCCGGCTGTCCAGTCTGGCAAAATAAATATATTCGAAAACGCAGTGTGCATGAAACTCCTGCTTCAGGCTCATATCGGAGTGCAGACCG
>OMBQ01002876.1_pt1 | contig 10151 bp, 6 predicted proteins | sample 1674311 | NCBI WGS metagenome assembly OMBQ01 (sample SAMEA103958160, study PRJEB25191) | human gut metagenome | biome: human-associated habitat [ENVO:00009003]; feature: intestine environment [ENVO:2100002]; material: feces | place: Germany | collected 2013/2015 | reverse complement strand
ATGCCGGACCGGTCTTTTGGGGAAGTGAATGATCTGCTGAAACTGCGTTTTTGCATGAATGCTCACGGAAAAGATGCCTCTCAGGCGATGATCGGTCTCTGCAATAAAAAGCTTGCAGAGGTACTCTTAAAAGAAGCCGGGATTGATCTTCATATTCCGTCAAAAAAAGTACCGGAAAAACAACTGACACGTCTGACAAAACTGCTGAAAGACCTGCGTGTCGACATCACAGGAAGCAAAGATATCGCGCAGGCACAGGTCTGTGCGGGCGGTGTGGACACACGCGAGATCGATGCAGCCAGCATGATGTCAAAATTAATTCCGGGACTGTTTTTCGCAGGAGAAGTCGTTGATATTGATGGTATCTGCGGTGGATATAATCTGCAATGGGCTTGGTCCAGCGGATATGTGGCAGGAAGCCACGCAGGAGAATATGCACATCCGGGAAAAAAAGCGCACAGGAAGAAACGAGGAAATTATGATTCGAATTAATCAGATCAAGCTGCCAGTAACACATGATACGGTGCAGTTAGAGCAAAAGATCAAAAAAGCGTTGAAATTAAAGGCGGACACGCCTTTTCAATACCAGATCGTCAAAAAATCCATTGACGCAAGGAAGAAGCCGGATCTGTTTTATGTGTACTCCGTAGATGTAGAGACGGCAGACGACCAGAAAATTTTAAAAAAGGTTAACAATAATAATGTTATGTCAATCAAAGTGAAAAAATACGTCCTTCCGGAAGTCATAAATCCTTCACGCACACCTGTGATCGCGGGGGCAGGCCCTGCCGGACTGTTCTGTGCCTATGCATTAATGTCAGAGGGTTTTCATCCGATCGTGACAGAGCGTGGTAAAAAGGTCGAAGAACGGACTGCGGATGTGCAGAAGTTCTGGGAGACCGGTGTCTTAGACACCGCCTCGAACGTCCAGTTCGGAGAGGGCGGTGCAGGAACCTTTTCCGATGGAAAATTAAATACATTGGTCAAAGATCCCATTGGAAGGAACCGTTTTGTTCTTGAAACATTCGTAAAATTTGGGGCACCGGAACATATTTTATATGAAAACAAACCACATATCGGCACAGACATTCTTGCAGATGTGATAAAACGGATGCGGGAATTTATGACAGAAAATGGCGTAGAGTTTTTATTTGAGACCTGTGTTACCGGATTTTCCACCGGCAAAAACGGGAACTTAAAATCTATCGAATTAAATCACGACAGACAGATCGATACCGACTGCCTGATCCTTGCCATCGGTCACAGTGCAAGGGATACGTTTTCGCTGTTACAGGAAAAGGGCTTAAATATGCAGGCAAAATCCTTTGCGGTCGGATTCCGTGTGGAGCATCCGCAGAGCGAGGTCAATCTGACACAGTACGGAGATTTATATGCAGACAAACTTCCTGCGGCACCTTATAAAGTGACGGCAAATCTTCCCTCCGGCAGAGGCGTATACTCCTTTTGCATGTGTCCGGGCGGTTATGTCGTAAATGCTTCCTCCGAGGAACACCGTCTTGCAGTCAACGGCATGAGTTACTCGGACCGTGGGGGCAGCAACGCAAACAGTGCAATCATTGTCTCCGTCACACCGGAAGATTTTAAGGCGGATGCAATCCGTCACGGTGTTTTAAAAGATGCCGATGGGAAAGAAGATGTACTGTCCGGCGTCCGTTTTCAGGAACGTCTGGAGGAGCAGGCATGGAAACTTGGAAATGGAAAGATCCCACAGCAGTTGTTTGGTGATTACTGTAAAAATCGTCCTTCCGTTTCCTACGGTGCATTTGAGAGTACAACAAAGGGTGATTCCGCACTTTGTAATTTGAGAGGACTTCTGCCGGAAGAATTAGAGGAATCATTCATAGAAGGAATGCATCATTTTTCCCGTGCGATTCCGGAATTTGACCGTGAGGATGCGATCCTTTCCGGTGTCGAAAGCCGTACATCTTCCCCGGTGCGTATCGTGCGTGATGAATCATTCCAGTCGAATATCCGCGGCATTTACCCATGCGGGGAAGGCGCCGGATATGCAGGTGGTATCATGTCTGCGGCAATGGACGGCTTAAAGGTTGCCGAGGCAATCGGTAGATATGCCATAGAGAGTAAATGATAGATTACAATTATGAAAAAAATAGATGATCCATTTGACGGACGCTATTATGATGAATAGAAAAAGAACAGAGGTTAAAGACGTGGCAGAATATACACCTATGATGCAGCAATATTTAAAAACAAAAGAGGAATATAAAGATTGCATTTTGTTTTACAGACTCGGTGATTTTTATGAGATGTTTTTTGATGATGCGATCGTTGTCTCAAAAGAACTTGAACTGACGCTGACCGGCAAAAGCTGTGGTGCAGAGGAACGCGCGCCGATGTGCGGTGTTCCTTATCATGCAGTGGAAGGATACTTAAATAAACTGGTTGCAAACGGTCATAAAGTTGCGATCTGTGAGCAGGTGGAGGATCCAAAACTTGCAAAAGGTCTTGTAAAGCGTGAGGTGATCCGCATCGTCACACCGGGAACAAACACAGACATGCAGGCTCTCGACGAATCCAAAAATAATTACATTATGTGTATCGTATATCTTGCAGATAAATACGGTATTTCATTAGCGGACATCTCGACCGGAGACTATTTTGTTACAGAGGTCGATACGGAGCGGAAACTGATTGACGAGATCAACAAATTTGCACCATCCGAGATCATCTGCAATGAGAGCTTTTATATGAGCGGTGTCGATCTCTCTGATATGAAAAATCGCCTTGGTATTGCAGTGTACTCTTTAGAGGCATGGTATTTCAGTGACGAGACGGCAGAAAATACGTTAAAAGAACATTTTAAGGTGCAGAGTCTTGAGGGGCTTGGATTATCTGATTATGCGTGCGGCACGATCGCTGCGGGGGCATTGCTCCGCTATCTGTATGAAACACAGAAAAATGATCTTGGCAATCTTTCTGCGATTCATCCATACTCAACCGGGAAATATATGATCATAGACAGTTCGACCAGACGTAATTTAGAGCTGGTGGAGACACTGCGTGAAAAGCAAAAACGCGGTTCACTGCTATGGGTGTTAGATAAAACCAAAACAGCGATGGGAGCAAGGACACTTCGTGCTTATGTGGAACAGCCATTGATCGATAAAACCGAGATTGAACTGCGCCAGGAAGCCATTGGTGAGTTAAACGATCATGTGATCACAAGGGAGGAATTGCGCGAGTATTTAAATCCGATTTATGACCTTGAGCGTCTGATCACCCGTGTGACTTACCGGACAGCCAATCCGCGTGATCTGATCGCATTTAAGAATTCTATCAGCATGCTGCCTCCGATCAAATCCCTGCTCGATGAGTTTGACGGTGCACTGCTAAAAAATATCCAGAACGACATTGATGCCATGGAAGAACTCTGCTCCCTGGTAGATCGTTCGATCATGGAAGAACCGCCGATCTCTGTGCGCGAGGGCGGACTGATCAAGGAAGGTTATAATGAGGATGTCGATAAATACCGCAATGCCAAAACAGAGGGTAAGACCTGGCTTGCAGAGTTAGAGGCAAAAGAGCGCGAAAAGACCGGAATTAAAAATTTAAAGATCAAATACAACAAAGTGTTCGGTTATTATCTGGAAGTGACCAATTCCTACAAGGATCTGGTGCCGGATTATTTTACCAGAAAACAGACACTTGCCAATGCGGAGCGTTACATCACACCGGAATTAAAAGAATTAGAAGATATGATCTTAGGCGCGGAGGACAAGCTCGTCAGCTTAGAGTATGATCTGTTCTGTGAAGTACGGAATAAAATTGCAGAAGAAGTTGTCCGTATCCAGCGGACAGCGAAAGCAATCGCAAACTTAGTCGTTGCAGACCAGAATAATTACTGCAGACCAAAGATGACCAACAGTGGAGTGATCGATATCAAGGGCGGCAGACATCCGGTTGTCGAAAAAATGATCACAAACGATATGTTCATCGATAACGATACATATTTAGATAACGGAAATAACCGTATTGCAATCATAACCGGACCGAACATGGCAGGCAAATCCACTTACATGAGACAGGCTGCATTGATCGTTCTGATGGCACAGATCGGAAGTTTTGTTCCAGCGACATCGGCAAAGATCGGCATCGTGGATCGTATTTTTACCCGTGTCGGGGCATCGGATGATCTTGCAAGCGGTCAGAGTACCTTTATGGTGGAGATGAACGAGGTCGCAAATATCCTGCGCAATGCCACATCCAATTCGCTTTTAGTACTCGATGAAATCGGACGCGGAACAAGTACCTTTGACGGTTTAAGTATCGCATGGGCGGTAGTTGAACATATCAGCAACCCGCGTCTGCTCGGTGCAAAGACACTGTTTGCGACACATTATCACGAGCTGACTGAGCTGGAAGGAAAGTTAAACAACGTCCACAATTACTGTATCGCGGTCAAAGAAAAAGGCGACGACATTGTATTTCTGCGCAAGATCGTGCAGGGCGGTGCGGATAAGAGCTACGGTATCCAGGTTGCAAAACTTGCCGGTGTTCCGGATTCCGTGATTGAACGCGCCAAAGAAATCGTGGAAGAGCTGAGCGCAAATGATATCACGTCTGTCACGAAAAACATCACGCCTGCAACGGCAGGAACGAAAAAGAAAAAAGAACGTTTGGATGAAGTTGATTTGACACAGATGTCTTTATTTGATACCGTAAAGGACGATGATATTTTAGAAGAGTTAAAAACGATTGATGTCGGAAATCTGACACCGATCGAGGCATTAAACAAACTTTATGAATTACAGAATAAAATAAAAAACCGCTGGTAGAAATGGAGAATAAAATTTATGGGCACAATTACAATTTTGCCGGAGACAACTAAAAACCCGATCACGCTGATGGGACAGCGCGCCGGTGTCTGCTGGGGAGGAAATGTAGAAGATCCGGAGAAAAATTATAAACGGGGCATGGACTGTATCATTTCCGGACATGGAAGAGTCATGGAATATGTAAATGTAGAGATGATCATTGCCGGCTATTCCGCGAGAGTAGAGCGCGAGTGGTATACACATATTGGCGGCTCACCGACACGTTTACAGTCAAGTACACGCTATATCAATTATGCCGGACGCGGATTTGATTACATCATCCCGCCGTCGATCCAGAACAACAAAGAAGCATTGGAAAAATATCAGGCATTAATGGCGCATATCAATGAAGAATGCCGCGCTTTGCAGGAAGACTACGGGATTCCAAAGGAAGATGTTGCAAACGGACTGCCGCTTGGCATGACGGCGTCGATCGTGGATAAAAGAAATCTGCGCAGTTTAACGGAGATGAGCCATCAGAGAATGTGTAACCGTGCATATTGGGAATACCGCCAGTTATTTGGTGACATCCGAAAAGCACTTTCGGAATATTCGGAAGAATGGCGCTGGATCGCAGATAATCTGTTTATGCCAAAATGTGATTACTTCGGATACTGCTCCGAGACAAGACCTTGCGGGAAACCGGTGTCCGGCGTTCCTAAGATGCCAAGACCATAACAGAATAATGCTGCAGGAAATGCAGCAGAAACGATTGAAACAAAGAGGTGAATCTGTATGCCTGAAATTACACTGCTCAGTCAGGAGACAATTGACAAGATTGCAGCCGGGGAAGTTGTGGAACGCCCCTCTTCCGTGGTAAAAGAACTGGTGGAAAATGCCATCGATGCAAAGGCAACTGCCGTCACAGTTGAGATCAAAGAGGGCGGTATTTCATTTATCCGTATCACGGACAATGGCTGCGGCATCGAGAGGGCGCAGGTTCCGCTTGCCTTTTTGCGCCATTCGACCAGCAAGATCAAAAGCGTGGAAGATCTGATGAGCATTACCTCTTTGGGATTCCGCGGTGAGGCGCTCTCAAGTATCGCTGCAGTTTCACAGGTCGAGCTGATCACAAAAACATACGGGGAGCTGACCGGTACCCGCTATGTTATTGAGGGTTCGAAAGAAAAGGAAAATGAGGAGATCGGTGCGCCGGAGGGAACCACTTTTATCGTCCGCAATCTTTTTTACAATACACCGGCGAGGCGCAAATTTTTAAAGACCGCGCAGACGGAGGGCAATTATATCAATGACCTGATGGAGCGTCTTGCCCTGTCACATCCGGGGGTTTCCTTTAAATTTATCAATAACGGTCAGACGAAAATGCATACCTCCGGCAATTCCAGGGAAAAAGATATGATCTATCATATCTACGGCAGGGATATCACCTCCGGGCTTTTAGAGATCGACCATAAAAATGAGTATTTTCATGTCAAGGGTTTTATCGGAAAACCGTTAATTTCCCGCGGAAACCGTAATTTTGAGAATTACTTTATCAACGGACGTTATATCAAGAGCGCGCTGCTCTCAAAGTCGATTGAGGAAGCGTACAAAGGCTTTCTGATGCAGCACCAGTATCCGTTCTGCGTTCTGTACTTTTCCATGGATACCGATCTTTTAGATGTCAACGTGCATCCGACGAAGATGGAACTCCGTTTTTCAAACAATGAGGCGATCTATAAGACATTGTTTGAAATTATCCGGGGCGCACTGACGCACAAAGATTTTATCCCTGAAGTACCGGTGCAGGAAGAAAAGATACGGAAACGGGAAAACATCAAGGCACCGCTCCCGGAACCGTTTGAGCGCCGGGGTGTTGAAACGGTGCGGAGTGGAGGAAGGTTTCAGCCGCAGAACATACAGCAGGGAACAGGCGGACAGTCTGGTTTCGCTGCGTCAAAAGAAAATGAAGACGTGCAGACAACAATTCCGATGCAGAGCGCAGCACCGCAGAAGGAATCAGCACCGCCGGAAAACCTTTCTGTCTTTAACTCGCTTCTTCCAAAGAAAGAAACGGCTGTCACAGAACAGTCCGCGGATCGGGTATCGGAAAGCAATACATACACCGTTTCCAAACCCGTACCGCAGCCAATACAGGCGGATAAAACAACGGCAAGCCTGCCAGAAGAGACAGCGGCAGCTTTACCGGAGTCAAAAGTCACTTACGAGCAACAGGAACTTGCGGCAGTCTCCGAAGGGTTTCTGACAAAAGATGCCAAGAAGAAACACAAGATCATCGGACAGCTGTTCGATACTTACTGGATGGTAGAGTATGAGGACAAGCTGTTCATCATCGACCAGCATGCAGCGCATGAAAAAGTACTTTATGAGAAAACGATGAAAAAAGTGCGTGAAAAAACATTTTCATCACAGACGCTCAGTCCGCCGATCATCCTGACACTCAGCATTGAAGAGATCGAGATGCTTGAAAAATACAGGGAGCAGATCGATGCGTTCGGCTATGAAATCGAACCGTTCGGCGGAAAGGAATATGCAGTGACTGCTATTCCGGCTGATTTTACCGGGATTGACACAAAAACAATGTTTCTTGAAATGTTAGATGATTTTGCAAATATAAATGAAAATGATTCACCAAATGCCATTATGGAAAAAGTTGCGTCGATGTCCTGTAAGGCAGCTATCAAGGGAAACCAGCACATCAGCAGGCCGGAGGCAGAACGGCTGATCGATGAACTGTTGGAGCTTGAAAATCCGTACAACTGCCCGCACGGACGCCCGACGATCATTTCCATGACCAAATATGAAATAGAAAAGAAATTTAAAAGGATTGTCTGATATGCAGCAAAAACCAATGATTATTCTGACCGGTCCGACCGCGGTGGGGAAAAGTGCCCTCTCGGTGGAACTGGCAAAAAAAATAAATGGAGCGGTGATCTCTGCGGATTCTATGCAGGTCTACCGCCATATGGATATCGGTTCTGCCAAGATCACACCGGAGGAGATGCAGGGTGTTACGCATTATATGATCGATGCGCTAGAGCCGGACGAAGAATTTCACGTTGTGCGTTTTGTCACGATGGCAAAAGAATATTTAAAAGAAATCTATGCGGATGGAAAAATCCCGATCATAGCCGGGGGCACCGGATTTTACATTCAGGCACTTTTGTATGATATTGATTTTACAGAGCAGCAGTGTGATGAGACTTACCGCAGGCAGTTAGAAGATCTTGCCAGAGAACATGGCGCAGAATATCTGCACGGAATACTGCGCGAAGTGGATCCAGCTTCCGCCGAAGCGATCCATGCCAATAATATCAAACGTGTGATAAGGGCGTTAGAATTTTATCATTTGTCCGGCAAAAAAATATCTGAGCACAACGAAACGGAACGACAAAAACAGTCTCCATACAATTTTGCCTATTTTGTACTCACGGATGAGCGTGCAAAATTGTACGAACGCATTGACAGACGTGTGAACGCAATGATAGAAGCCGGACTCGTGGAGGAAGTAAAAAAATTAAAATCCATGGGCTGCAGCCGGGAGATGGTTTCCATGCAGGGGCTCGGCTACAAGGAGATCCTTGCATATTTAGACGGCGGGTGTACCTTAGAGGAAGCTGTCTATATCATCAAGCGTGAGACGCGCCACTTTGCAAAACGCCAGTTGACATGGTTTAAGAGAGAGCGGGATGTGATCTGGCTCGACAAGCAGGCATTTGGCTATGATGATGCAGCGATTTTAACAGATATGATATCAATTTTAGAAGAAAAGGAAATAATCAGTCATGAATAAGTGGATGGAAGAACAATACGAAGCCCTTGGTATTTCAAGAGAAGTATATGAATTTGGAGAAAAAATCGAAGATTCCTTAAAAGAACGTTTTGCAGCGATCGATGCTACGGCAGAATACAACCAGTTAAAAGTCATCAAAGCGATGCAGGACAACCGTGTGAGTGCAGAGTGCTTTAATATGTCATCAGGATACGGCTACAACGACCTCGGACGTGACACATTAGAAAAAGTATATGCATCCTGCTTTAAAGGAGAAGATGCTTTAGTACGTCCGCAGATTACCTGCGGCACACACGCTTTAGCACTTGCTTTAATGTCAAACCTTCGTCCGGGAGATGAACTTTTATCCCCGGTCGGAAAACCATATGACACCTTAGAGGAAGTGATCGGCATCCGTCCGTCAAAGGGATCTCTGGCAGAATACGGCGTGTCTTACCGTCAGGTGGATCTTCTGCCGGACGGAAGTTTTGATTTTGAACATATCAAAGAGGCGATCAATGAGCGGACAAAACTCGTGACGATCCAGCGCTCCAAAGGGTATGCAACCAGACCAACCCTGTCCGTGGCACGTATTGGAGAGCTGATCTCCTACATCAAAGGCATCAAACCGGATGTCATCTGTATGGTAGATAACTGTTACGGTGAATTTGTCGAAGAGCAGGAACCGCTTGAAGTCGGAGCGGACATGATCGTTGGTTCTCTGATTAAAAACCCGGGCGGCGGACTTGCGCCGATTGGCGGATATATTGTCGGGAAAAAAGAATGTGTCGAAAATGCTGCTTACCGTCTGACCTCTCCGGGACTCGGAAAAGAAGTCGGTGCATCCTTAGGTGTCATCCAGTCTTTTTATCAGGGATTTTTCCTTGCACCGACCGTGGTGAGCGGCGCATTAAAGGGTGCGATCTTCGCGGCAAATATTTACGAAAAACTTGGATTTGAGGTTGTTCCGAACGGAAGTGAGAGCCGTCACGATATCATTCAGGCGGTCGCATTCCACAATCCGGATGCACTGATTGCATTCTGTGAGGGAATTCAGGCGGCGGCACCGGTCGACAGCTATGTAACGCCGGAACCGTGGGCAATGCCGGGCTATGACAGCGATGTCATCATGGCGGCAGGTGCTTTTGTACAGGGATCATCCATTGAGCTGAGTGCAGACGGTCCGATCAAGCCTCCATATGCCGTTTATTTCCAGGGCGGACTGACCTGGTATCACGCAAAACTGGGCATTCTCAAATCTTTACAAAAACTTAAGGAACGGAATCTTGTTAATACAGATTTGTTATGCTAAAATGAAAAAAGAGTTTTTTGAGTTGACATAAAACACTTTCAGGGAGAGTGAAAGGAATTTATGAATCACTCATTCACAACAAAAGAATTACCGGAATCCGAAAGACCATATGAGAAGTTCTGGAAATACGGTGCAACAGCGTTAAGCGATGCAGAACTTTTAGCGATCGTGATCAAATCAGGAAGCAGTAAAATGACTGCCGTGGATGTGGCAAGAAGTTTTTTATCACAGAAAGACAGAAACCTCATGA
>OMBQ01002872.1_pt1 | contig 10164 bp, 7 predicted proteins | sample 1674311 | NCBI WGS metagenome assembly OMBQ01 (sample SAMEA103958160, study PRJEB25191) | human gut metagenome | biome: human-associated habitat [ENVO:00009003]; feature: intestine environment [ENVO:2100002]; material: feces | place: Germany | collected 2013/2015 | reverse complement strand
CGGCCTCTTGAACCCCATTCAAGCGCGCTACCAAAACTGCGCTACACCCGGATATTTGTTGTGGCTCATCGCTCACAGCTCCATTAGTATACCCGCTGCAGGCCGTTTTGTCAAGCGCTTTTTTTTATTTTTCTTGGATTTTTTCTGGATTTTTCGCTCATCGTCCAGAAGCTCTCGATGGTGCGTCCATTTCATTTTCGGTGACTGCCATTGCCACGGCAAAGACGCTGTGGGCGCCCGCATCCAGCAGTGCCTGCGCACAGGCTGCGGCGGTAGCGCCGGTGGTGATGACGTCATCCACCAGCAGCACCCGCTTCCCTTCCACGAGCTCCGGCTCCTGCGCCCGGAAGGCACCGGCCGCATTTGCCAGACGCTCGTCCAGCGAGAGTCCTGCCTGATGGCGTCCGGCCCGGACGCGGCAGAGCGCCTTTGGCAGCAGCGGGAGGCTCAGTGCATGGGCCAGAGGCTGCGCCATCCGTTCCGGCACATTGTAGCCGCGCCGACGGCTGGTGGCAGGCACCGGAACGATGCAGTCGTAACCGATGGCCGCACCGGAGACCAGACCCGGCACCGGCTCTGCAAAGTGCATCTCCACTTCTGCTCCGAACAGCCGGGCCGTCATCTCCACGCCAAGCTCCACCGCCGTCCAGCTTTCGCCTTCGTATTTGGCGCGGAGGATGGCGCTGCGGACGACGCCCTCGTACCGGTAGGGCGCAGCCGCCCCGTCCAGAGCGCCCAGATAGTGGCGGCTCGCGTCCAGCCGCATGACCGGGCCGCGGCGCAGCTCTTCCAGCCGCGGTGTACACACCTCACAGAACGGCAGCGTTCCCAGCACCCTGCGGCAGCAGGGACACCGCCTCGGGAAAAGCAGCTGGCGCATCTGCCGGGCAAGCTGCGCGGGGCAGCTGTAGTAGCCCGTCATCAGTCTTTCTTGACGGCGACGATGATACGCACCTTTTTGCCAGCCGCGCAGCCAAAGTTGTCGTACCAGCCGGTAAGGTAGTAATCATCGGAGTTGACGGAAGTGAGCTTGGTGTAGTAATACTGGCCCTTGTACCACAGGTAGACCTGCGTATCATCGGCCATTTCAAACCTTTCGCCCTTGGAGGAAAGGACGCTGGCCGCACCCACCTTGTCGATCTTCATGGGCATCAGCTGCACCATGTTGCGGACAGAGCCGGTCGTCTCCTGGCAGACCGCGATGCCGCCGGCCAGCACAGGATACTTGATGGAAGTGCTCAGACTGACCTGCTGGCCGCTGACGTAGCCGATATAGGTCGCACCGCTGCCGATGAAGTTGAATATCTGGCTGAAGGGAGTGCCGGTGATCTTGGCGATCTGCTGGAAGCCGAGGCCCAGAAGTGCGCCGGTGTTGCTGGTCAGGCGTTCCCACGCGGTGCTGAGGATGTCGCCGGAGATAACGCCCCACAGGATCTCTGTGGTGGTGGGTACCATGATGCTCTTCACCTGACTGACGACTGCATCGGTATCAATGGTGCCGTCGCCCGGCTGAGCCTTGATGGCGCTGAGAAGGGTGCTGTAGTTGGCGGCGACATTCTTCACATCGTCCAGCACACCGTAGTACCACAGGTCACCGGTCACATCGTTCAGGATGAGCTTGTCGATCTGCCCCTGCGGGTTGGTGGTGTAGTAACGGACATCGGAAGCCTTTAAGTTTACCCCCGATAGGCGGCTGGGACGAACCGTCCCAGCCACACCCCCTGTACTCGTATCAAGGATCTGCACGTCATCTGCCAGAGCCCTATCGCCCAGCGCGGTGGCGTTCTCGTTCACAGTGCCGCTGACGGAGCGCTCATCGATCGTTTCCACGCTCTCGCCTTCGGGGCTGACCCGCACTTCCACCAGCCAGCCGGTGGGAAAGTTCAGGCTTTTGTCTACGTTCACCTCGCGGGCAAGGCCGTCGGTACACAGGACCTTGACGGTCTGAAGCACATCGGCGCTGTTGTCCTCGTCGATGAGGTTGCGGGAAGCCGACTGCACCACACCGTAGAAGACCTCGTCGGCCTCCTCACCGGTGATGATGCCTGCGGCCACATTGTTCATGCCCAGCAGCAGAGTGACCACCTGGCCGACACCGCCGCCGTTGAGGGAGGACACCTGGGAAGCAATGGCCGTGCTGCCCAGCGTGTAGGACGTGCCTGCCACCGTAATGGAAGCGGGAGCGCTGGCCGTGGGAGACACCTCGGTGATGCGGCCTGCGGCACGGCGGGTATAGACCCACAGGGTCTTGAGGCTCTCGCTGTAGTAGTAGACGTCGTATTTGTTCAGCTCTGCGGAGCCGGAGACCTTATCGTTGCGGTAGACGCTGGCAGGGACGAAGGGCAGCACTGTGCTCTCCGAAGCCACGAAGGGGCCTTCCAGGCTGCTGAGCAGGATGGTGGAGCCGTCCACCTGACCATTGCTCACGGTAAAGCCCAGGGTCGTGCCGTAGGCCGAACCGCTGGCGTTGTTGGCGGTGAGGGCATTGTAGAGCAGGACGGCGCAGTCCTCGTAGTTCATCGCTTCGCCCTGACGGCGGTCGAGGCCGGCACGCAGGCCGAGCTCGCCGGCCTTGTTGAGCTGGGCGTTGGGGAACGCGCCGCTCAGGTCGGTCATCTTATAGCCCATCAACTTGAGCACTGCGGTGCAGGCTTCTTCCAGCGTGACGGCATTGTTCGGACGGAAGCTGCCGTCGGTGTAGCCATTCATCCAGCCCTGCTGCACGGCGATGCGGACATAGGGCGCCCATGCCGAGGAGCCAGGCAGGTCGGTGTAGAGGGTCCCCACTGCCCCCTGGGAAGAGACGCTCTCCCGGTAGGTAGAGTAAGAGGTCAGCATTCTGGCAAATGCGCCGCGGGTCACGGCTGCATCCAGTGCGCCGGACTGCTCGGAATCCATGGCACCCAGCGTGATGGCAAACTGAACGGCGGTGTTGTTGCCCGCAGCCGATGCCGGCATCACCAGCATCGACACTGCGATGCTGACCGCCAGCAGAAATGCGAGAAGACGTTTTTTCATTGTGATCTCCTTATAAAAAATGTTAAACCTCTCAGTCTCGCTTCGCTCGACAAGGCCGGGTTGCGGCACCCAGCATCCGCTGCGCATTGCGCGCGTCTTGCTGGCCGCTGCCCCAGCAACGACTCCCTGTTTCCGCCACTGGCGGCGGTCGTCGTTGTTGCCCCTACCGAGGGGAGCCTCTGGCGAAGAGAGAAAGCTTTCCGTACTGCCAAGGCCTCCCCTCGTCAGGGGAGGTGGCTGCGCCAAAGGCACAGACGGAGAGGTTAATCATATCTCAACGCGTCAATGGGGTTGAGCCGCGCGGCGCGCTTTGCGGGCAGATAGCCGAACAGCACTCCGATGAACACCGAGATGCCGAAAGCTGCCACGATGGAGTTGAAGGAAGGACTGACCGTGACGTCCATGCCGTCGGTGAACATGGGAAGCACCTGATTGGCGATGGCCGACACGATATAGCCAAGGACGATGCCCAGCGTGCCGCCGAGGGCCGAAGTGGTAGCTGCCTCGGTGACGAACTGGGCCAGAATGGTCCTTTCCTTCGCGCCCATGGCCTTGCGGATGCCGATCTCACGGGTGCGCTCGGTGACGGACACCAGCATGATGTTCATGATGCCGATGCCGCCCACCAGCAGCGAGATACTGGCGATGCCGGTGAGGATGACGATGACCATGTTGATCATCTTATTCATCTCTTCCAGCCACTCGCTGGCGCTGTAGACATAGTAAGCACTGTCGCTCTTGAAGATGTCATACAGTCCCTGCTCCACCGCAGCCTTGGCCTCGTTGGCCTGGCCCTCGTCCACCATGATGGCGGAGTAGGAGTCCGGCGAGCTTTCGTTGGAAAGGCGCATGGCTGTGGTGTAGGGCAGGTAGACGCTGTCGTCGTCGCTGCCCTCCTGCTGGTCGTGATTGGAGATCTTGGCCTTCAGCACGCCCACGATGCGGAACTTGTACGCGCCGAGCTTGATGGTCTGGCCCACCGCATTGCCGCCGTAGGCCGTGCGGTTGATGTAATCGCCGATGACGCAGATCTGCTTGTTGTCTGTGATGTCCATATACTGGATGTTCCGGCCCTTGGCGAGGGTGTAGCCCTTCGACTTGATGTAGTTCTCATCCACGCCGTACACCGTACCGTAACGGTATTGCGTCGTGCCCACCTTGGGGGTGTTGTCGCTGAAATCCAGCTGCGGCGAGATGGAGGAAAGCAGTTCGGGGTTCTTTTTGACGATGTCGTACAGATCATCCACCGTCGCGGTGCGGGAACCATAGCCCCATATCTGGATGGAGAGGGTGTTGGTACCCATTGCGGAAAAGCTGTCCCGCATGCTTCTGGTCATGCCGTTGCCCAGACCGACGATGACGATGACCGCCATGACGCCGATGATGATGCCCAGCATGGTCAGAAACGTGCGCAGCTTATTGCTCCAGACGTTCTGCAGTGCCTGGCGGAAAGTCTCTAATACCATTATTTTGCTTCCTCCTGTGCCGCTTCGCCGGACAGAGTGGGCTGCACGATGGCCTCAGGCGCGTGGGCGTCGCCGTCGTACACCACCTGTCCGTCCTCCAGACGGATGATTCGCTCCGCCTGCACGGCGATGGAATTGTCGTGGGTGATGAGCACCACGGTATGGCCCTCTCTGTGGAGCTGCTGAAGCATCCCGATGACCTCGCGGCCGGTGTGGGAGTCCAGAGCGCCGGTGGGTTCGTCGGCGAGGATGACCGCCGGGTTGCGCACCAGAGCCCGTGCGATGGAAACGCGCTGCTGCTGGCCGCCGGAAAGCTGGTTGGGCAGGTTCTTGAGCTTGTCGCCCAGACCCACCTTTTCCAGCACATCCCTGGCCAGCTTGTGGCGCTCGGCGCGGGAGATGTTGGCGTAGACCAGCGGCACCTCCACGTTTTCCAGAAGGTTCAGCCGGGGCAGAAGGTTATACTGCTGGAAGATGAAGCCCAGCATCTCGTTGCGGACATCCGCCAGCTCGTCCCGGTTCATCCTGCCCACGTCCCGGCCATTGAGCCGGTAGACGCCGTGGGTGGGGACGTCCAGACAGCCGATGATGTTCATGCAGGTGGACTTGCCCGAACCGGACTGGCCCACGATGGCCACGAACTCCCCCTTCTCGATCTTCATCGTGATGTGGTCGGCGGCCTTTACCAGCGTATCGCCCATCTGATAATACTTGCACACCTGCTCAAATTCGATCAGAGCGCTCATGGGGCACCTCCTTACCAGATACTGTCGCTGTAATAGTCATCCGACACAGAGCTGGTGTCGTAGGCCACCGTGTCGTCCTCCTGCAGGCCTCTCTTGATCTCGGTGTAGCTGTCGTCGCTGACGCCGGTCTCCACCTTGACGTAGACATAGCCGTCCGGTGCGTCCATGTCTTCCACCGCATTGGCTGCGCTGGGAGACTTCTTGCTCACCAGCACATAGCCGCCGCGGATAACGGCAGCATTCGGCACGACGAGGGCGTTGTTGGCCTCGGCCACGACGATCTCAGCGTTGGCGTTCATGCCGGGGCGCAGGCCGTCGGTGTCATCGATGCGGATGGTGATGGGGTAAGTCGTGGTGCCGCCGCTGGAGCTGCCCTTCATGGACACACGGGTGACTGTGCCGACATAGGTCTTGTCCGTCACAGCGTCAGCGGTGAGCTGGACTTTCTGGCCCACGGACAGTGCGCCGATCTGCAGCTCATCCACATTGATGACCATTTCCAGATAGCTCAGGTCGTAGATGACGCAGAGGGTGCTGCCGGAGGTCAGGGCGTCGCCCTGCTTGGCGTCCTTCTCAATGATGGTGCCGCTGATGGGCGAGGTGATGGTGTAGTTGGACATATTGTCCTGCTGGTTCTGCATCGAGATCTCGGCGCTGCGCAGGGACTCGGAAGCAGACTGGATGGATTCGGTCAGATCGTCGCCGGTCAGCTCGATGAGGATGTCGCCCTTGGAGACCGCGTCGCCCTCCTGCACATTGATGGCGGAAACGGTGCCGCTGGCCAGAGCGGTCAGGGTGCGCTCTGCCTGATAGGCAAAGGTGGCGGAGGCGATGGAGCTGACGCCGTTGATGCTGGCGGTAGCGGCCTGAGCGGTGGTCAGACCGCCGGCATTGTTGACCCGGATGGTGACGGTGCGCACCAGCAGGTTGCCGGTGCTCAGCTCGTCGGTGCCGGTGACGGCGGTGACGGTGCCTTTCAGCGTCTCAAAGGTGCCGTCCAGCACCACGTCGGCGCTCTGGCCCACCGAGAAGTTGGCGGCGTCGGCTGCCGGGAACAGCAGGTTCAGCAGCATCTTGGAGCTGTCGCGGATGACCGCCACCTCCTGGCCGCTGGTCACCTGGTCGCCCTTTGCGACCTTGAGACTGCTGACCGTACCGTCCACCTCTGCGCGGACATACTGGAGGTCTACGGTCTTGTCGTAGCTGCGCTGGGCCTGCTGCAGGGCGATGCTGGCCTTTTCCAGATTGGTGGAGGCGTCCGAGCTGTCGATGGTGTAGAGCACATCGCCCTCTTCCACCTTATCGCCCTCTTCAAAGCCGCCGGTGAGGATCTTGCCGTCCACCAGAGACTTGACGGTATATGTATTGGCCGGGTTCAGCGTGCCGGTGCCGCTCAGGGAGTTGGAGACATCCTGACGGGTGGGCGTCGTCTCGGCGTAGGTCACATCGCCGCTGGCAGCTTTATTCCCGCCGCCTATGAGAAAGACAGCGCCCGCTGCCGCCGCGACGACCACCGGCACGAGCCATTTCCAGTTCTTTTTGGCGAATGCAGACACACCGGACTTGGCTTCTGCGGTTTCAGCAGCCTCAGCGGACGCATCCTTTTTCTTTTTCCAGATCATGCTTTTCCTCCTATGGTATGCAAAAGGGCAGCGTGACCCCTTTGCACGAAAAATCCGTTATTGGTAGTGTATCGCATTTTTCTGAAATACACAAGCGTCCAAATTTCATTTCACCTTTTATTTACAAAATTATTTCCGGTTTTTATGCAAAAAAGACACCCGCAGTGTCCTTTGCAGAACATTGCGGGTGTCTCGGATGATCTTGTCTTGTCAGGATGCGGCTTCGGCCTCGCTCAGCGGAGCCAGCTTCACATACACCCCGGCAGGGACGCAGGCCGCCCATGCACCTTCCTCGCTCAGCTGGCCGAACTGCTCACAGACGTGGTCCGGGCATTGGCTGTCCTGAAACGAGATGGTGCCGTCTTTTACCTGTAAATGAACGACATAGCTGCCCACATCGTACAGGTAATCGTAGTCCTTATCCAGCGGTAGCACCTCGGTGATGCCGCCGCCGAAGTCCACGACTGCTGCCAGCGGTTCCGCCTTGCTGCGCGGACGCAGCAGAAAGACTAGCAGGACAGCTGCCGTCAGGATGACGGCTGCGAAGAGGAGGTTCGCCTTCCAGCTCAGGCGTTTTGCGCCTTTTGCCGGTCGAGGCTGCTTGCGGGTGCTCATGCAGCGTAGTCGCTGGCAGCAGCACCGGCAATGCGGCCAAAGACGGTGAAGTCAGCAACAGCGTTGCCGCCCAGACGGTTTGCACCGTGGACGCCGCCAGTCACCTCACCTGCTGCGAACAGGCCGGGGATGACCTCGCCCTTCTCGTTCAGCACCTCGGTGTTGGCGTTGATCTTCAGGCCGCCCATGGTGTGATGGACACCGGCGGTGACCTTCACAGCGTAGTAGGGAGCGGTGTTCAGGGGGTTGGCGAAGCTGGTGCGGCCGAAGTCGGGGTCATTCTTGGCCTCAACGTAGCCATTCCACTTCTCCATGGTCTCTGCGAAGGCAGCGGCATCGACGCCCATAGCCTTGCCCAGCTCCTCGTAGGTAGCGCCGGTGACGGTGTAGCCCTTCTTGATGTAGCCCTGGATGACGCTGGAAGCATCGGCCATGGCCTGATCGACGACCAGCCAGCTGTAGCTGCCGGTCTGGGCGATCTCAGCGGCGGAGACGACGTCGCGGGTGCCGACCTCGTCGATGAAGCGCTGGCCTTCCTCGTTGATGAGGATAGCGCCGTCGCCGCGCAGGCCCTCGGTGATGAGGGCAGCGGTGTTGGCCTCAACGGTGGGGTGGATCTGGATCTGGTCCATGTCCACGGTAGCAGCGCCGATGGCCTGTGCCATCTCGATGCCCTGGCCCTGGATGCCGGGGGCGTTGGTGGTCATGAAGCCCTTCAGCTCGGGCTTGTACTTGACGACCATGTCGAGGTTTGCACCGAAGCCGCCGGTAGCCAGAACGACTGCCTTGGCGTTGACGGTGACGGTCTCACCGGAAGCACCGGTGGCCTTGACGCCCACGGCAGCGCCGTTGGCATCGGTCAGGATCTCGGTTGCAGTGGTGTCCAGCATCATCTTGACGCCGGCCTTCTCGCAGTTCTCCTGCAGCAGGGGGATCATGTAGGAGCCGACGGAAACGGTCTTGCCCTCTGCGTTCACAGGGCGATGGATGCGCTTGACGGATGCACCGCCGAAGCTGGAGACGTTGTGCAGGGTGATGCCGTGCTCGTCCAGCCAGTCGATGGCGTCAGCGGAGTTTGCGCACAGGGTCTCGACCAGCTCGGGGTCGTTGATGCCCTTGCCGCCGATCATGGTATCCAGCTCCATCAGCTCGACAGAGTCGAAGTAGCCGGTGGGGTTGGCCTGATAGGCAGCCCACTGCTCGGAGACGGTCTTTGCCAGAGCGGTGATGGTCTCGTTGTCGGCGTACTTCTCGGCAGCAGTCTTCAGGGTCTTCTCGACGCCGGCAGACTCGCCGAACTCGTTCTCATCCTGATAGACGGTCTTGCCGGCGTTCATGCCGCCGGTGGCGCGGACGGAGTTGCCGCCCACCATGGACTGGCTTTCGAGGATGACGACGCTCTTGCCCTCAGCGGCAGCGGTGATGGCAGCAGTCATGCCTGCGCCGCCTGCACCGACGACGACGACATCTGCGTCAACGGTGGAGTCCTCGGCGGCAGCGTCCTTCTCCACAGCGGTCTTGTAGTCATCGGGGTTCAGGCCGGCAGCGGTCAGAGCAGCTGCAGCAGCCTCCTTGATGGCGGTAGAGGTGATGGTAGCGCCGGACACGCCGTCCACGGCGATGCTGCCGCTCTCGGCGATCTCGCCGGGCATCTTGGCGATGGCCTGAGAGCCGACGCCCTCAGTCTCGTCCTTGCCCTCGGCGGTGCAGCCGGTGATGGCGCCGTCGGTCAGGGTCAGGGTGACGGAAACGTCGCCGCCGAAGCCCTTGGCAGTGGCGGTGAAATCACCGGACACACCTGCGTCAGAACTGGTAGAGGCAGACTTTGCACCGCAGCCGTAGCCAAACAGGCTGACCGCGATGACCGCTGCCATAGCCAGTGCAGACACGCTCTTCTTGATCTGAGCTTTCTTCATGTTTTTCCTTCCTTGATTGCTTCGTGGTTTGTGGTTGCGAACATCTATCAGCATAAAAAGGGAGCCGCTCTTTTACAAGCAGCCCCCTCTGCCGAACTTGGGAAAAGGATTTAGGCGTTGGCCTGTGCAGCAGCAACAGCGCAGGCGACAGTAGCGCCGACCATCGGGTTGTTGCCCATGCCGATGAGGCCCATCATCTCGACGTGTGCAGGCACAGAAGAGGAACCTGCAAACTGAGCATCGCCGTGGACGCGGCCCAGAGAGTCGGTCAGGCCGTAGCTGGCGGGGCCGGCTGCGACGTTATCGGGGTGCAGGGTACGGCCCGTGCCGCCGCCGGAAGCGACGGAGAAGTACTTCTTGCCGTTCTCGATGGCCCACTTCTTATAGGTGCCGGCGACCAGATGCTGGAAGCGGACGGGGTTGGTGGAGTTGCCGGTGATGGAGCACTGGACGTCCTCCTTCTTCATGATGGCAACGCCCTCCATGACGTCGTTGGCGCCGTAGCACTTGACAGCTGCGCGCTCGCCCTCGGAGAAGGGGATCTCCTTGACGACGGTCAGGGTCTGAGTGGGGATGTCGTACTCGGTCTGCACATAGGTGAAGCCGTTGATACGGGAGATGATGTAAGCGGCGTCCTTGCCCAGGCCGTTCAGGATGACGCGCAGAGGAGTCTTGCGGACCTTGTTTGCGGTGCGGGCGATGCCGATAGCACCCTCAGCAGCGGCGAAGGACTCGTGGCCTGCCAGGAAAGCGAAGCAGGTGGTGTCCTCGCTCAGCAGAC
>OMBQ01002871.1_pt1 | contig 10168 bp, 8 predicted proteins | sample 1674311 | NCBI WGS metagenome assembly OMBQ01 (sample SAMEA103958160, study PRJEB25191) | human gut metagenome | biome: human-associated habitat [ENVO:00009003]; feature: intestine environment [ENVO:2100002]; material: feces | place: Germany | collected 2013/2015 | reverse complement strand
CCTGCTGCAGATCGGCTGCACCATTGCCGTGCACACCGGCCCCTATGCGCTGGGCATGGGCGTGATGCGGCGGTGGAAAAAACAGTAACTCCCTCAGTCGCCTCCGGCGACAGCTCCCTCTAGGAGGGAGCCTTACGGCAGCGAAAAGCCTCTCTCTGAGAGGGAGGTGGCATTGCGTCAGCAATGACGGAGGGAGTTCCCACATAGTAAAAAAGAAGCCCCGACGAATGTCGGGGCTTCTTTTTGTTTTTCAGCCTTGATTTTTACGATGCACGATCACAGAAGACGGTGACACGGGTCTTGCCGCCATAGGTGCAGGTGTACAGCACCAGGGCGTAGCCGCTGTGTTCCACTTCCTCCACACTGTGGGGGTCAAGCACTTCGACCTTGTTCACGACGTACTCATTCACGATGCCGTCCATATCGGTGAAGGTGACGCTGTCCCCCGCTGTGAGGGAGGTCAGCTTGCCGAAATGGCTCTCGTAGTTGTGCGCCGCAATGACCAGATCATCGGTGCGGGAAGAGCCGAACTGGCGGCAGGGGGCGATCTTCAAGCGGGGGTAGCTCCACTCGCTCATCACCGGCAGGTCAATGCCGATGGCGGGAATGGAGATCTCACCCACATATTCGTTGCCGTCGATCTCCACCACCGGGAGCTCGGGGTCCAGGGGGCCGCTCTCTGCCTCCGGTTCCGGGGTCTCCACCTTCTGCTGAAGGTCGGCCACCACGGTCTGGGCCTCGGCACCGGCGTGGGCATCCTCGCAGCGGTTGTAGGCGTACAGGCCGCCAGCCGCCAGCAGGAGCACCACACCCAGCACGATGCAGACGAGCCCGGGGGATACTTTACGCATTCTTTTCACGTTTCTTGCTGCGCTCCATCAGGTAGGCTCCCACGGCCACCAGCACCAGACCGCTTGCCGTCAGAACAGGGATGGGCCAGTTCAGCTGACCGGTCTGGATCAGTTTGGGGCCTTCGGCCGGGCGGGCATCCGCCACCACGCTGGCCGGGGCGGTGGGCTCCGGTGCACTAGGGGTGGTGGTTTCAGTCACGGTCGGGCGGGCATCTGCCGGGGCCGGGTTCTCCGGCGTGGAAGGGGTGGGCGGGGTGACGGGATCAGGGTCATACGGGTCCGGGTAGTACGGGGTCTCGATGGCCTTGTAGCTGTTGTTGAAGGTGATGCTGCTCACCTTTTCGTCCATCAGGTCGGCCTGTGTGTGCACGGCCATCCGGGCCACCAGCTTGTCGTTGTCCCACACCACGGAAACGCGCAGATAGTACACGGTTTCATCGTAGGTGCCGCGGGTGTTGACACCGGCGCGCTGGCGCACGGTGTAAACGTAATAGCCGGGCTTGGTATAATCGATGGGGCCAAAGCTGCCGGTCTCGCCGTCGGTAATCTCCAGAGTGGTCACCTGGGGCAGGGGCGCATTGTCCACAGCCTCAAGTTCCACAGTCAGTGTCTCCTTTGGGAGAGGTGTTTCCCCCGTGGACTGAATGGAAACCGGAAGCTCCTGCAGCTGTGTATGCTGGTCAGCCGCGGTGGCCGCAAATGCCGCCGGCTGACACAGGCAGAACCCCAACGCAAGCGTCAGGAGTACTGCCGCGATTTTACGGAACCTCATTTCATCCTCTCCTTTATGAATCCGACGCGGACGGGATCATCCACGCCAGAAGAATGGTGCGTGCATCGGTAAACTCCGTTGAACAGGTGGACAGCGCCAGCACCTGAGCGTCATCGCCCGCTGCTTTCATGGCGGCCAGCGTTTCGGTGTTCAGGTTCAGGGCGTTCTCCTGCGCAAAGGTGTACAACCCCTGCAGGTCGCTGTCCCAGCGCTGCGGATCGAAGATTGCATTCTCAGACGCTGGAACCAGCAGACATGCAAAGGTTTGAAGATCATAGGTGCGGTCGGGCAGGATCAGCTCACCGGTGGTGTTCTCTGCAAAGAACTCTGCGTCCTTGTAGAGATCCAGATCACCGAACATCTTGCTCTCTTCCATGTGGTGACCATACAGCAGAGAGTAAGGGTCGGTGAAGTTCTTGTCGCAGTTCACATCCAGAAAGATGCTGCCTGCCAGCGAGAAATCACCGTAGACATCGGTGTTCACATAGGTAAAGTTGTCCTCGCCCTGTACCACAGGGTAGTCAATGGCGGTGTTGTCCAGTGTGACCCACGCGCAGACATCCGGGTTGATGCCCAGCAGCTCCTCAAAGCTCGCGCCGTTATCCGCGCCCGCCTTGGGCTTGAACTGCAGAAGCTCTGCCTGAACATTGTCTGCGGCGGCGTACACCTGCGAGTTGTCCCACAGGGCATAGGCTGAATACGCCCCGGCGACCACCAGGAACAGCACGACCACCGCGCTCACCAGAAAGTCGGCTGCCCTCAACGCTTTTCTCTGCCAGTTGATACAGCCCACCTCCGGTTAAGCAAATTCAAATAAGTGGTTATTCGTTAGGTTAGTGCTGAGATAACCCCCCAGTCACGCTTCGCGTGCCAGCCCCCGCTAATAGGGGGGCCCTTGGCATGGCGCAAAGCTTCACGGTTTTGCCAAGGCCGCCCCTACTAGGGGCGGTGGCATCCCGCAAGGGATGACGGTGGGGTTTAATCTACCGCGAGCAATTACTCCTCGTCGCGGCGGCGCTTGTTCAGCATCAGGGCCACACCACCAATGGCAACAATGGCCAGCATTGCAATGTAAGGTGCATTGTCCAGCACAACACCCATGTCGGGCTCAGCATTGTTGGTATTATGGAAAGCAGTGGTCACATTAGCAGGGTTCTCTTTGTTAATCTGACCAGACACAGTATTATTGTTGCTAAAGGAAACAGCATTCTGATCTGCGTCCTTAACGGTAACGACATACTTAACATTCTGACCAGAGGTATTAGTAGTATTCAGAACAACATCACTACCACTTACTTCAGAACCATTTTCGAAAACTTCGTACTTGATGCCAGCAGGCAGGTTAGAAAGTTCCAGAGAACCGTTATGACGCAGAGAGACAGTATAGGGCTTATCCAGCTCCAGATAGGTATTTGCAGCCAACGGAGTAGTCGCAGTACCCTCGGGTTTAATAGAAACATTGGTGCCAAGAGTACCAACCTGCGGTCCCATGTACAGATTATTGGCATCAACGCCAGTGTCTTTGGTAAATTTAATCGTAAAGGTAAAATCCTTGTTCAGATCAGCAAGTGCACCATGGACAGTCTTGCTCAGGATCAGGCTCTTAGAATCATAGCTATTCTTGAAAGCATCCTTTGCCTCAATCTTATTACCACCACGATACAGTGCAACGTAGTAGCCATAGCTATTGGCAATGGGCTGCTTCTGGTCATTCAGCTGATTTACAACTGTGATTTTCATGGTCAGGGCACTATCATTTGCAGAGACACCAGGATACTTGACAGTATCTTCACTCAGAGTATAGGTATACTCACCAACCGTATTCTTCTTGGTATCACCCAGAAGTTTTTCAATGTCAACAGTAAAATTCGCAGTATAGTTCTTACCCGCAACAAATGCTTTAATTTCCTTATCCTGTCCTGCTTCAAATTTAGCAGCAGTTGTTGCACCAGCAACAGCAGTATTGCTAGAATCGGCAACACTAAAAGTAAATTCCATCTCGTTAGGAGCAGTACCGTTCTTAACTTCCAGGCTCTTGGTCAACGTAAGGGTTGCATCACCCGTCTGGAACATTTTTGCATTACCACCATTATCTTTAACACTGATGGTCTTATTACTCGGCTCCGTCGCAAACGCAGCGGTTGCGCCGACGGTGAGCATCATGGCGGCAGCCAGAACGCCCGCGAAGAATTTCTTCAGTTTCATTGTTATTCCTCCCTAGTAAGAAATAGTTCGTACTCCTGTGCCACGGCCCAAACTCCGCAGTTCACAGGCAGGATGCCGGCAGCTTCTTCCGGCTTCCGTGGTATTACAAACTGCGTCGCCGCAGTAGTGTAATTACTTTTGCTTGCACATCCTCCAGCGGAACCGGGCCAAAGTCCCGGCTGTCCTCAGATTGTGTGCGGTAATCGCCCAGCACAAAAAAGCAGCCTTCCGGCACCGTGTAGGGGTACTCCAGCGCGTCTTTTGCGTAGGTGGGGTAGAGGATCTCGCCGCTCTGCACCGCGCCGTTCACCACAAGGGTGCCGCTGTCGTCCAGAGCCACAAGGTCGCCCTCGCGCCCAAGGATGCGGCCCACCCGGAGCTTGCCGCCCTGGGTGTAGACCACAACGTCGTTTTTTGCGTAGGTTTTTTGCAGGCGGTAGCAGATGAGCAGGTCGCCATCCTTTACCGCGGGGAACATGCTGCTGCCCTTGGCCTGCGTGAGCAGGAACACCTGCGTGAACAGCACCCAGGCGCACAGCAGGATCACCACAACGCGGCCCAGCAGGCTGATAAAATCCTGCCGGTTCTCAGCGTCCAGCCTGCGGCGGCGCACCGCCTTTGCCCCCAGCTTCAGGGCTTCATTGTCCAGCGGGTGCATCGGAATGCGCCTCCTTTTGGGGGTCAGAGCTGTCAACTTTGGTGGTATCCAAGGGCAAGCTTCCGGTCTGCTGCTCCAAGAGCACATTGTACCTTGTGCGCTCGGCGCGGATGGCGGCTTCGTACAGGGCGTAAAGCTCTTCCAGCTTCTTCCACATTGCCGCTTCGTCCACGCCGCCCAGCAGGTTCTTGCGGAATTTCACCGTCCGGAACCACTGGATGATCGCTTCCTGCTCCGGGCTGATACAGCTTTTCTCTGCACCGGCCAGCCGCTGGGGCGCTTTCTTCTTCGCCATGCGGTCAGCCCCCTTTAGTCATCTTCCTTACGGTGCTTGCGCAGCATCAACAGGGCAACGCCGCCAGCTACCACAGCAAGGATGACGATGTAAGGCAGGGTGTCGAGGAGGACACCAAGGTCAGGCTCAAGAGTTCGATGGTTAGTAAAGTCGATTTGTTTAGCGTCCGTACCAATCGTTACAGTTGCTTCTTGCCCATTCACAGGTGTTCCAGAATCAACCACATAGCTGGTCTCGTACTTTTCGCCTGAATAATTATCCTCTACAACCTTGTATTGGCCGCTCGGTAGATTCTTGAAGGTAATCGAAGCTCCATCTTTCAGAGTAAACTTGCCATCGGTTCCATCATTCAGCAATGCACCATTTGTATTGCTGAACTCATAGTTACCAGTTGTAAGTGTCACAGGATTACCGCTTGCATCGAGAATCTGGAAGGTAAAAGCCTTATTGGTATCGCCAAGTTTGCCAGTAACAGTTTTGGTAACGGTCAGGTTGGCGGAAGCAGGCACATACTTTGCGTAGAAGGTTGTATCCGCAGAAATGGTATCCGCTGTAAAATCAAACTTGCTTTCAGGTGTAAAGTTCTTATCCGTATACCATCCCTCAAATTTATAAACGGTTCCATCCGCTGCTGGCTTTATTAGCGGATACTCTGCTTGAGTTTGACCTGCGCGGGGAACATCCGGACGATCAATATTACTCAGCGGAATCGAATTGCTCCCTTCTGGGATAGTAAATGCTCCGCCATAATCACGCACTAGAGCAAAGGTATCTTTACCCACATCCTGAACCATAAACTTGACGTTGATATGCGTTGTATCATGGAGCACTATCAGACCATCCAGATGGTACGTCATTATTTTATCCTTGACCGATGGAACCGGAGATTCATATACACCACTCGTGTATTTGGATCGATACTGCTCTTCATTCTTCCAGTCTCCGTCTTTGCCGTTTTTGCCGGTGTTGGCTCCACCCACAGCAACGACCTCGTACCATTCAATTGTGTATGTGCCTACAGTATCCGCTTTCGTTGGGTCCTTCTCAATTTCCTTTTGGATTTCTTTAGGGAGTGATTCGTAATAGTAATCCTTGTATTGGCCATTCTGTTTAATTGGAATCACAGGAAACTGTCCGGAATTAACTATAATTTCAGTTCCCAACTTCGTATCAATGGCAGCCGTGTCATAAATTGACGTACGTACACTGTAGCTACTCGGAGCATTTACATTCGAAATCGTACCAACGGCCATGCCGTTCCACGCTTTATTTTCAACTTTATTACCATAGTAACTACCCGAATAGCCCAAAACCTGCGTGTAAACATAAAGATTGTAAGGAGATGTCGGATTATCGCTCTTCACAACTGTAATCTCCAGCTCATCGCCGTTACCTTCCGGATCTTTGCTCTTAGGGTCACCATAACGGTGAGCAACCGTCACCTTACCCTCTTGCGTAACCTTTATCCGTACTGTTTTGTAGGTATCTCCTGTACCTTTTATCTGATTAACTTCTTTATTTTTACTGTTTATAAATACCGCATTACCGTTAGTCTTGTCCGGATTAAGTCTCCATGTGTGATTGTAGTTTGTTTTTCCGTTTTTGGCCCGCAGTGTAATCGTTGCACCAACCGGAACTTTTGTATCGCCCTGAATGCCGCTGATGCTGCTGATCGTAGCAATTCCATCATTCACATTCGGGTACTCAACGCCATCGATCTCAATGCTGACAATCTCAATGCCGTCACTATCGAAGTCTTCACTTCCCTGATCCGGATATTCCAGTGCAATCACAAAGGGGCTGAAGCTGGAGGTCTCAAAGGTCAGGGTGCCATTCTCATAGCTGACAACATCCAGTTTTTCCACGGTATTGTTGTCTTTCTGGTGGAGCACCTTCAGTGCATCGGCAGTGAGCGCTCCCTCTTCTTCCATTGCCGCAATTTCCGGCAGTTTGTCCAGGCCGGAGACGGTAACGGTGGCCTTCTGGCCCTTGGCAGGCTGCACCTTTTCGCCCTTGGCGTTCTTGGGGGAGATCTTCAGGCCCAGAATGGGAGCCATACTTCCAAAATCACCCTCGTGGCTCTTATAGAAGCTCTCCATATCATCATCACCCATGTGGATGACGCTGAGACTATGGGCGGCAGAGGGCAGGTTTTTCACCTCCACCGGCAGATTGACGCTCTTCGTGTTGCCTTCCTCGTCCTCGTAGGAAGCAGAGGCTTTGGTTTCCAGATCCACAGGCACGGGGTTCTTGTCCACCAGATCCTCGTGATCCACGTCCTCTTCCTCATCGGAGCCCACGGTACCGTCCTTCCATGCGGCGTAGACGTTCACGGTGGTGGTCTTGCTGTCCAGAATGTTGCTGGTGGGGTCGGTGAGGTTCAGGCGCACCCGGTTTCCAAACTCGTCCAGCGTGTACCAGTAGTCAAACAGCCGCAGTTCGCCCTTGGGGTCCCGGTTGGAGGAGGGGTTCTCGATGTAGCTGCTGTAATCCGCGATGGTCTCTGCCCGGGGCACAGCCTGAATGAAGTACAGGTTCCACAGAACCTCACCGTTCCGGGCCAGATACTCGCTCTCCGTCATATTGTTGATCTGTGCCTGAGCGGTAATGTCCTGCAGGTCAAGGGCGTTCAGCTCCCTCAGCCAGAAGCGGTAGACCACCATGTCCTGCAGCTTTTTGATCTCGTCGCCGGAAACGACTTCTTCGTCCACAGGCTTTTCCACCACGTCGTCCTCGCCGGACCACTGGGTCTCGGTGCTGGAGCTGGTGTCGGTGCTGGTGCCGTAGTCAATAACGGTACCCCACTCTGTTTCCTTAACGTTGGGGCCGCCGTCGAGGTTGTCCTCGCCGCCTTCCACAGGCCGGGTGGCAACTTCGTCCTCGCCAAAACCGGCAGCTTCACCGCCGTCTACAGGCCGGGTGGCTTCCTCCTCGCCGAAACCGGCAAATTCGTCGTCAGGATAGGATGCCACGCCGTCATCTACGGGCCGGGAGGCCTCTTGATTAACCTGAGGATCGATCAGACCCTCCGTTGCAAACACCGGCACAAGGCAGGTGCAGATGACCGCAAGCGCCAGACAAAGCGCAAAAACGCGCTTCACCAGCCTATCTTTTTTTCCGTGATGATTTTTCCGCACAGTGGAGCCCTCCCTGCATCATAGTATTTTTGGCAAAACCGGAGGAAAAGATATCCAACTTTTGTCGGCTTTCTTTCCCTTGGCAGGTTATTTTTACCAGACACATCATTATTGTAAATATAGCATGTATATCCAGTATTTTCAATAGTGAAATTTTATTTTCCCTTCCCCTTTTCAGACAAAATATTCTGCGATATACAGCACGTTATGAACCGTCGCAATATCATTGCGGGGAGTAGAACAGTCCGACTTATCCGCACGCCCGCCGCATTGATATATCGCGCAGTTTTGTGTTGTATCTTCGCAGTTTCACTCTCTATAATACATGAAACGCAGATTCCTTTCACTTTTTTTCGAGATTTTTTGAAAAAAGTTTTCGGAGCCCTCTCAGTCTCGCAAAGCTCGACAGCGTCCGGGTTAAACCTCTCAGTCACGGGCTTCGCCGTGACAGCTCCCCTAGTAGGGGAGCCCTTGGCAGGCCGTCGCGTTTTCGGGGTCTGGCGCTTCGCTCCTTTTGGCAGTGCTGGCGTAATGTTCGGCCTTGCGGCAGAAGTCGGTCTTGGAGCGCAAGCGATCAGATCGAAAAATGAATCTCATGCCAAGGCCTCCCCTACTAGGGGAGGTGGCATCGAGCGTCAGCGATGATGACGGAGAGGTTTTGCACCAAAAAGCGCCCCCATCACTCAAAGGAGCAATGGGGGCGCTTTACCATATTACAATGGGTTCCGCTTATTCAGCCTTGGGGGCTTCGGGAGCCTTTGCTTCCTCAGCCTTTGCGGCGGGCTCTGCCGGAGCGGCAGGAGCGGCAGCGGGCTTCGGAGCCTGCTTCACCACGGGCTTGGGGGGATTCGGATCGTCCTTCAGCGGGAAGAGGATGATGTGCTTGGGGCACTTCTGGGCGCACATGCCGCAGCCCTTGCACTTGTCGTAGTCCACACGGGCCACGCCGTCCACAACGTGGATGGCATCAAACTTACAGGTGCGCTCGCACATGCCGCAGGCAATGCAGGAAGTGGTGCAGGCCTTCATGGCAACGGGGCCCTTATCCTGATTGGAGCACATGACCACGGGCTTGCGGGGGCCGCCAGCGTCGATCATAATGACGTGCTTGGGGCAGATGTTGGCGCAGGCACCACAGCCGGTGCACTTGTCCTTGTCCACCTTGGCCACGCCGTCCACAATGTGGATGGCATCGAACTTACACACCTTGGTGCAGTCGCCCAGGCCGATGCAGGCAAAGGTACAGGTCTTGGGGCCGCCGTACAGGGTCGCGGCAGCGGCACAGGTCTGGATGCCCTTATACTCGTAGCTGGGCTTGCAGTGCTCGGAGTTGCCCTGGCACTGGACCACAGCCTTCTTCTCCACAGCGCTTGCCTCGCCGCCCATGATCTTGGCAATGGCGGCAGCAGCCTTGGGGCCGCCGGGGGCGCACTTGTCGCAGGGAACGCCGTCCATAACAACGGCCTTTGCGTAGTCGGCACAGCCGGCGTAGCCGCAGCCGCCGCAGTTTGCACCGGCCAGGCAGGCAGAAACTTCTTCAATACGGGGGTCTTCCTCAACCGCCATGAACTTTGCGGCCAGCACCAGAACAACGGCACCGATCGCGCCCACGATGGTACAGAGGATCACAGCAGATACAATATTCATAATCCTGTTCCTCCCTTACAGCGTCACGTTGAACAGGTTTTCGACGAGACCGCCGAAGCCCATAAAGGACAGGCTGGTGATGGCTGCTGCGATCAGGGTGATGGGCAGGCCCTTGAAGGGTGCCGGAGGATCGCAGGCTTCCACACGCTTGCGCACGCCGCTGAACATGACCATGGCCAACATAAAGCCGACACCTGCACCCACGGCACAGACCAGAGCCTCAATGTAGGCAGCGGCAAAGCCAAGGGTAGCAACGTCTGCGCCGTAGTCGTCCACGACCAGAATGGTCACGGCCAGCACGCAGCAGTTGGTGGTGATCAGGGGCAGGTAAACGCCCAGAGAATTGTACAGTGCAACAACATACTTCTTCAGGAAGATCTCGATGAACTGCACCAGCACTGCAATGACCAGGATGAACACGATGGTCTGCAGGTAGCCCAGGTCAGCGGGGTTCAAAATGAAGATCTGGATGGGGAAGGTGACAGCCGTTGCCACCAGCATAACAAAGATAACAGCGCCGGACATACCAATGGAGGAATCCAGCTTCTTGGAAACGCCCAGGAACGGGCAGATACCGTAGAACTTCACCAGCACGTAGTTGTT
>OMBQ01002867.1_pt1 | contig 10173 bp, 8 predicted proteins | sample 1674311 | NCBI WGS metagenome assembly OMBQ01 (sample SAMEA103958160, study PRJEB25191) | human gut metagenome | biome: human-associated habitat [ENVO:00009003]; feature: intestine environment [ENVO:2100002]; material: feces | place: Germany | collected 2013/2015 | reverse complement strand
GCTGTTTGCGTGCTTGCACCGAGTTTGAAAAAACAGGCGGTAGCCTTTTAGAAAAGAATTTGCTTATTTATTGTTTAATGAATGGCTTTTTCGTTGCTATCACATTTAAGGGCATTCGCCGTTGCGTTCAAACCGCCAAACAGCGAGCTGTTCGGCTATCGTTAGATTGCATAAATGGAAAGTATTTGTGGGCTTTGCCCACACCCACAACCTTTAAAAAGGTTGACAAAACTTTTATAATTGCTTGCCTAAACTGTGAATTAAACCATAATTTACCCAACTTTAAAATCATTCATTATTTTTATGAGAAAACTCATTGTAGAGGTTTTCAAGTTCGGGCAAAATGTCTACATACGGAGATTCACAGGCGGTTTCGAATGGACTGCTCTTTTTACTCTTCAGATTTTCTGCGGCAGATTTTTCGGGTACATTTATTGTGCCTGCACCTGCCACACAGCCGCCCGGACAAGCCATACCCTCAAGCAGGTATCCGTTATATTTGCCTGCTTTCGCCATTCTTAACAATTTCATACACTCGTCAAGTCCCTGTGCGTTTGCAATTTTTACTTCACGCTCAGGGTTTATTCTGTGTATTGCATTTACAACCGCTTTTGCAACACCGCCGCTTACGGCAAAACCTCTGCCGTCCGCACTTGAGAAAGAAAGCGGTTCTTCATCGGGTTCAAGCGCCGCAAAATCTACCTCTTTGGCGGCAAACATTCCCGCCACTTCTTCAAAAGTGAGCACAAAATCAATGTCACTTCTTATACTTCTGCGGCTTGCCTCAAGTTTTTTAGCCGCACAAGGGCCGATAAATACTACTCTGCAACCCGGATGATCCTGCTTTGTAAGTCTGCCTGTAAGTACCATAGGGGTGAGAGCCATTGAAATGTAAGACGCAATGTCGGGAAATGTCTTTTTAGCCATAACGCTCCATGCGGGACAGCACGAAGTAGCCATAAACGGCTGTTTGGCAGGCACTTCTTCCATAAAGTCTTTTGCCTCTTCAACGGTGCAAAGATCGGCTCCCACGGCAACCTCTACAACATCTTCAAAGCCGAGTGCCTTGAACGCATTTCTTATTTTTGTTGCGGGAAGTCCTGCAAACTGACCCGCAACGGCGGGTGCAACTGCGGCATAAACGGGAGTATCACTCTGTAAAGCCTTTATTGTTTGGAAAATCTGGCTTTTGTCAACAATTGCGCTGAACGGACAGCTTACAAGGCACATTCCGCAGCTTACGCATTTGTTGTAGTCAATATCCGCTCTGCCGTATTCATCACTGTGAATTGCTTTCATACCGCAGGCGGCTGCACAGGGGCGCTCCTGCTTTATAATTGCATTGTAAGGGCACGCACTTTGGCACTTGCTGCATTTAATGCATTTTTCTTCGTCAATAAAAGATTTGCCGTGCACGATTGAGATAGCGCCTTTCGGGCAAACCTCGGTACAAGGGTGTTCAAGACAACCTTGACAGCCGTTGCTTACGAACACACGCTTTTCTGGACAGCTGTGGCAAGCGAACTTAATAATATTAATCAGCGGCGGTTCATATACCTTTTCGTCAATCATACTTTCTTCAACGCCTGTCGAAATAGGCGCTTGTTCATCTGCCGACAACAGGTTAAGTCCCATGGCAAGGCGCAGTCTTTCACCTACAATGGCACGCTCAAGGAAAACGCTTTCTCTGTAAGTGGAAATCTCGCCCGGGATAATTTTGTAAGGCAGACTTTCAAATTTAGAATAATCACCGCTCTCGTACGCAAAACGAGCAACTTCGGTAAATATCTGCTGACGAATTTTAGTCTTTGAAGAATACAATCCTCTCATAATTAAAACTCCCGTTATTTCATATTTTTTCTGTTTAATGCAAAAATTCAATTATTTTGCAAGTTTATTCGATACATTTCAATAAAATTATACAACAGCGGCTAAAATATTTCAACAACAATTTTGTAAATTCAATAGCAAAATATTCTAAAAATGCATTGACTTTTGTTTATTTTTGATTTATTATAGCAGTGTATAAACATAAATATAGGAGAACTTTATTATGAAATGTCCAAACTGCGGATTTGATTGCGAGGGCAACTTTTGCACAATGTGCGGAACTTCGCTTAAATCACAATCACCACAAACCGAAAATAAACAGAACCCATATATAAATATTGAAAACAAACAACCCTTAAACAATTCTGCATCGGCAGAACAAAACCAAAATAATACAAATTATGCCAACACTGCACAGCAGAATAATTATCAAAATGTTCAGGCTCAACCGCAGCAAAGTAATTTTTCGGGTACACAGCCTCAACAGCAGACGAATTTTTCTTATATTCCACAGCAAAGACCAAACGGTTTTGTAAATGTTCCCGTACAGGGGCAGAACGGAGTTGCGCCTATTCCCACACAATCGCCTGTACCTAAAAAGAACAGCGGCAGAACAGGAAAAATTGTTGCCGCCTGCATACTCGGCGGAGTAATTTTGGCAGGTGTGGTAATTGTAATAGTGTCTGCCATAGTAAACAGTCTCGATTTACAACTGTCGGAACCCACAGATGTTGATAAAATTGACTCTACTCAATACAAAGTAGGAGAGAAAGCCGAAACATTGTTTGGCGGCATAACAATGACCGATATTCAAACAGGTTCTTTTTCGTTAGAGTCAATGACATCCTCATATGATGTTCCGAAAGAGTATAAGTTTGATTTTTATGTTGAAAATACCACCGACGATGATTTCACAATATCTTTCGATGATTTTAATGTTACCGTCAAGGACAGCAGTATGAATTATTCGTTTACAAATATCAGCGTTGACGGAAATCCCGATAAACTCACAATAAAGCCGCATACAAGCGACACATTTACCATATATCGCTGTGATTCAAATCGTAAAGAGGACGGCAGTTTGAAGATAAACTATAATTATGAGTGCGGCGATAGTAAAGGCAAGGTTGTTTTTACAAAGAACTGCGATAAAATTTACAGCAGTTTATTTGAAGAGGCAGATACCGATTTCGGTACTGTAAAAATAACTGATGTAACAAAGCCGAGCACAAAATATATTTATGATACCTATATTAAGGGCAGTAACCTGCAAACGGGCGGCGCTACATTAGATGAAAGCGATTTTGACGACAGCGTTGCTTATGATACGGAAACCTTTGCGATATATGAATTTACCGTTAATGCCGATAATTTCAGTAACAACGGCAAAAAAGTATATTTAAAGGAAATTTCAGCGTCTGAAGACACAGATGCGGACATAGTTCCTTATGACGGACTGTCTTCCGATTATATTATTCCGATTGCGGTTGTAAGCGATAATTATAAATATTTTATCAGTGATTATGATTCTCAAAGTTTGAATTTAATGATTGACAGTGATAAAACAACTACATTTAAATACATAGCGGCTATCAGAAAAGACAGCGATTATTATTTTAATATGAGCTTTAAGTTTGACAACGGAAACACCGTAATTACAGAAACAAGCGTTGACGAACTTGAAGAAAATATCAATAATTAATGTAAATTGAATAAAAAATAAATGACCGTAAATCCGATAAAGATTGCGGTCATTTTTTAATCGGGCAAAGTTTTTAACATTATATTATAATTATGTTAAGAACTCTGTGCCAATTAAATGTAACAATATTGTAAAGTATAATTTGTATAATAATTCTTTTTTTAAGACATTGTAAGTATTATGTTTATAATATGCAAATTCTTTAACAGAAAAATTGCAGAAAAGCTCTCAAAATTCGTCACACGAAAAATACACAATACTTGAAATATTGACAGTATAATGATATAATTCAAGATAGGTTATTATGTGTCAGAATGAAATTTTATGATTTGGAAGTGAGTTATTAAAGATGAGCAGATTTTTTAAGGACATCAAAAAATTCTTTAACTACACGGTATTTTCTTCAAAGGCGGAACTTAAGTCCGAAGTAGCGGGCTCTTTCTTGAGTTGGCTGTGGTGGATTCTTGATCCGTTCTTCTTTATGCTTGTGTATTCGTTTATCGCAATCCTTGTATTTAAGAGCGGCGAGCCGTATTTCCCGGTATTCGTATTTATCGGTCTTAACTGTTGGCAGTTCTTCAGCAAGGTTGTTAAAAGCTGCGTAAAAGTCGTGCAGTCCAAAAAGATGATTGTCACGAAAGTTTATATACCTAAGCATATATTTATTCTTGAAAAAATCGGTGTTTACGGTTTTAAGATGCTTGTATCCTATGCGCTTACGGTTCTTCTTATGATTATTTACCAAGTGCCTTTGAGCTGGCGTATGTTCTGGGCATTGCCGATTATGGCCCTTTTGGTGGTAATCACGTTTGCTTGCAGTACAATTATGCTCCACTTTGGCGTATTTGTTGAGGACTTGCTCAATGTAATTACTATTGTGCTACAGCTCGGTTTCTACATTTCAGGTATTTTCTATTCAATAGAAAATAAACTTGACGGTATTTTGGGTGAGCTTTTGATTAAATGTAATCCGATAGCTCTTATTATCTGCGATTTAAGACGAGTGCTTATTTATAATCAGGATCCACACTGGGTGGCATTGCTTGCGTGGTTTGTTGTTGGCATCGTTATCAGTGTTATTGGCATCAGAACGATTTATAAGCACGAAAACAGCTATGTAAAGGTGATTTAATTATGGGAGAATCAGCAATTTCAGTCAGAAATGTTAAAATTAAATACAGATGTTTTAAAAAGGTTTCGCTTTTAAAGTCTATTTTTGCACCGAGAAAGAATAAGAAAATTGAGTATTTTGAGGCTGTAAAGGGTGTTTCTTTTGAGGTTGAAAAGGGTCAGATTTTGGGTATTGTCGGCAAAAACGGCAGCGGTAAATCTACACTTTTAAAAGCTATAGCAGGTATTTTCTCGCCTGACGAAGGCGAAATCGACCTTCACGGTCATTCGATTTCCTTGCTTTCAATCGGCGTAGGCTTTCAGAATAAATTAAGCGGCAGGGAAAATATTTTCCTTTCGGGTATGCTTTTAGGCTTTGAAAGACCGCAGATTGAAGAAAAACTCGACGAAATCATTGAATTTTCCGAACTCGGTGACTTTATTGACCGCCCTGTAAAGACATATTCAAGCGGTATGTACTCTAAACTTGCGTTCTCAATTACGGCGATTCTCGAAACCGAGATTATGCTTATTGATGAGGTCTTGAGCGTTGGTGACGCAAAGTTTAAGAAGAAGAGCTACGAAAAAATGCGTAGCCTTATTATGAATAAAGACAGAACGGTTGTTATTGTATCTCATAGCTCAGACACACTCAGAAAGCTTTGCGACAATATTCTTTGGCTGCACGATGGCGTAGTAAAGATGCAGGGCACTACCGAAGAGGTGCTTCCTTTGTACGAAGAGTTTATGTCTTAACGGTGGCGGTATGTCAAGATTTTTTGAAAAACTCAAAGATGTAAAACCGAGAGATATACTGCATATTTTTCTGTTTATATTTGCCTTGCCGATTGCACTTGTGTATAAAATTTTCAGAAAAGATTTATGGCTTGTGTGCGATAACGGAGTTGAGGCAACGGACAACGGATTTTGCTTTTTTGAATATGTGTGCAAAAATCACCCCGAGCAGGATTGCGTTTATGCCGTTTATAAAAGCAGCGTGGACTATGAAAATGTCAAAAAAACCGGCAAAACCGTAAAGTACGGCAGTTTTGCCCACTGGATTTTATATCTTACCGCAAAGGTAAACATCAGTTCTCAAAAGGGCGGAAAGCCGAACTATGCCGTATGCTATCTGCTTGAGGTTTACGGAATTTTGCGCAACAGCCGTGTGTTTTTACAACATGGGGTAATTCTTACAAATATTGATTTTCTTTATTATAAAAACACAAAAATGAGTATGTTTGTCACCAGCACATACAGGGAATGGGAGTATGTAAACAATAATTACGGTTATCCCGAGGGCACTGTAAAATTACTCGGACTTCCCCGCTGGGACAAGCTTCACGATTTTAAAACAGTGCCGAATCAGATACTTATTATGCCGACATGGCGTGACTGGATCGGTACAGACGCACTTTCAAAAAGCATTGAAGATGATAAAAAGGCTTTTTGCGAGAGCGATTATTTTAAAAATTGGAGTAAAATAATCAACAGCAAACGACTTGAAGAAATTTGCGAAAAGTACGGCTGTACTGTTATGTTTTACCCGCACAGGGATATGCAGAGATTTATCGACTGCTTTTCAAAGAGCAATCCGTACCTTACAATCTGCAAATATCCCGAATATACCGTGCAGGAGCTTATGAAAAGCTCGGCATTTATGATTACCGATTACTCAAGCGTGCAGATTGACTTTGCTTATATGAAAAAGCCGCTTGCGTATTTTCAGTTTGATTATGAAAGATTTTCGGAGCAGCACTACGGTAAAGGTTATTTTGACTATACCGAGGACGGATTTGGCCCTGTTTATAACGAAGAACAGGGACTTATGAACTATATAGAGCAGATGGCACAGCGTTCGTTTGCGAACACAGAGCTTTATTTAAACAGACACAAGGAATTTTTTGACTTGTACGATACGGAAAATTCAAAGAGAAATTACGAGGCTGTCAAAGAAAGATGGCCGTGAGGTATGTATGGAAGAGAAAAACACAAACCCGATTGATTTTGTAATAATTTGGGTTGACGGCAACGATAAGCAGTGGCAGGCGGAAAAAGCCAAGTATGACGGCAAAACGGTCACCAATGCCAACAGTGAAGTTCGTTTCAGAGATTGGGACAACTTGCAGTATTGGTTCAGAGGTGTGGAAAAGTTTGCCCCTTGGGTAAATAAAATTCACTTTGTCACCTGGGGACATCTGCCGAAGTGGCTTGATACAACAAACCCAAAACTTAACATTGTAAATCATAAAGATTACATTCCGTCAAAGTATCTTCCTACCTTTAATTCACATACTATTGAGCTTAATTTGCACCGTATAAAGGGACTTTCGGAACAGTTTGTGTATTTTAATGACGATATGTTTATTACCGCACCGACTAAACCGGAGGACTTTTTCAAAGACGGTATGCCTTGCGACACATTTGCGCTTGACTGCATTTGTTTTAATAAGGACAGCGCAGGTTTCTTTAACGGTGCGGATGTTTCTATCATTAACGACCATTTCGATAAGGAAAAAGTCTTTAAGCGTGACTGGAAAAAGTGGTATAGCGGTAAGAACGGAATGAAAAATCATTTAAAAACGACGCTTTTGTTGCCGTGGCATTGGTTTCCGGGCTTTTACTATCAGCACACTCCGTCAAGTTTTATGAAAGCGACTTTTGAAGAAATTTGGGAAAAAGAATACGATGCGCTGGATTCTACCTGTATGGATAAATTCAGAAAAACAGGCAATGTAAACCAGTGGCTTATGAAGTTCTGGCAGTTGGCGGCAGGCAATTATACAGTCCGCAGGGACAGCTTTGCATACTGCTATCATGTCAAGGAGTATAATTATCCCGATTTGTGCAGGGATATTCCTTTACAAAAGCATAATATGATTTGTATTAACGATACAGCCGAAACTACGGATTTTGAGGTGAAAAAGCAGGGCGTCATTGATGCATTTGAAAAACTTTTGCCTGAAAAATCAACTTTTGAGCTGTAATTTCAGTTTATTTAATTTGCATTTTGCGGTTTCGGTAAAATTACCGAGGCATAAACCATATACTAAAGGAGTAATTTGATGGGTAGAAATTTTATATGGCTGTTTGGCGAAAATCTTGCCGCAACCTCAAATAATAACTCATATTATTTTTGGAAACAGGTAGTACGCCGCAGGGACGGTATAGACAAGTACATTGTGCTTGAAAAAAATGCCGCCAATAAAGAAACCTACGCCTCTCTTTCTGACAAAGAAAAGAGTTTTGTTGTTTGGAAAAACACAGTAAAGCATTTTAAGATTTACTTAAATGCCGATATGTACTTTGTTTCTTTGAGTTACAAGGATATTACTCCTACAAAGCTCGGCTTTTTTAAGACAGACTTTTTCATAGAAAAGCCTCTTATTTACTTACAGCACGGCACACTTGGCATTAAAGCTATTGAATATAAGGGCTATGGCTACAATAATAATATGTTCCGTTTTTTGTATTACAACAAGAACATTAAGCCCACTCTTATGGATTACAATAAATTCAAAGATTATCAGCTTTACTACGGAATTTATCCGCCACGCTACATTGAGCTTATAAAGCGCCACAAGGCATACCATGCACAGCCGCACAACGGCAAGAATATACTTTGGTTTATGACATGGAGAGAGTACCTTGGCGACAACTATATGACACAGATGCTTATGCATCAGATTAAGGGTGTGCTTTCAAGCCAAAAACTTGCCGATTATCTTGATAAAACAAATTCCGTTTTTACGGTTTGTTTGCACCAATTTTTTGATGAAGAGAAAATCGAAGAATTTAAGGAATGTGCAAAGACAGACAGAATCAAGTTTATTCATTCGCACAAAACAGATGTGCTTGACGAACTTGCGAAAAATGATGTTCTCATTACAGACTATTCTTCGGTAGGCTTTGACTTTACGGTGCTCAATAAGCCTGTAATTTTGTATCAGCCTGATTTGAAGAATTACCTTGCAAAGCGTAACCTTTACTGCGAGGTAGAGGAGCTTGAGCAGTGCTCTTACACAAAAGCAAGACAGCTTGTTGACGCTATTGCCGACGAAACCTATACGATAAACCCGTTCTTTAAGTCAAGACTTCCGGAAGAGATTGACTATGACTTTATAGAGAGCGGCGCTCATATTGACAGAATGTATGAGGAATTTTCTGCAATTCAGAAGAATAAGGTAACATTCCTCGGTTATAACTTCTACGGTGTAGGCGGTACGGTTTTTGCTACCCGTTCGCTTGCGGAGGCTTTGCTTGAGAAAAACTATCTTGTAGAGCTTTTGTCGCTAAAGTGCACCGCAAAGCCAAAGGAAATGCCTTACGGATTGCAGCTTACAGCATTGTATAAGGCAAATTCACGCAGAAAGATTGAACTTTTAAAGCGTGGCTTCTTTAGATGGAAAGGACTTTACGGTCACCTTGACTGCGATTGCAGCAGACAGAATCTTTCTCCGTATGCAGGTATGGCAATGAGAAAGAAACTTGAGAATATAAACAGTAAGACTGTAATTTCAACAAGAGAATCTCTCCACCTTTTCCTTAATGACGCTACATCGGAGAAAATTGAGGAGAAAATCTATTTCTTCCATTGTACAGCCGCACTTGTAAATGAGCTTTTCCCCGACATTGTTAATAAAATGGAGAAAATCGACATCGGCAAGGCTGTATTTGTAAGTGAAGAAAACCGTCAGCTTTACCTTGATAAATTTAATTTTAAAAACTATAAGGATTATATCGTGCTCGGCAATACTCTTGAGTCAAGTCGAAGTGTGGCAAGAGAGGACATAGGAGCGGAAGAAGAGGACGATAATAAAAAGAAAGTTGATGTGCCGGAGCGTGATTACTTCCTCGGTATGTATCTGTTGAGAATCAGCCATGAGCGTGAGGCTGACATTAACAATCTTATCGGCTTTGCCAAGTATCTTAAAGAGCAGAATATTGATGACATTGTAATTGATGTTTACGGTACGGGCGACTATCTTAACGAATTTCTCGATAAGATTTTTGATAACGAGGTTGAAGATTATATTTGTTATTGCGGCGAAACTTCTAATCCGAAAAATCAGATGAAAAATCACGATGCGGTTGTTGACTTTACTCTCAACCATTCATTCGGTATGCCGTATATTGAGGCTATCCTCAACGGAAAGATGGTTTATTGTACAGAGAACACAGGTTCAAGGGAAGTTCTTAACGGCATTGACGGCTGTATTTATACTTCGTATGCAGACTTGCTCGATAAGATTCGTAAGTTCCCACAGGTTACAGATGACCAACTCAGAAGTAACTATGATAAAATCAGTAAGGTTTATTCCAGAGAAGTTCTCGGCGAGAAATTTGTTGATTTTCTTGAAAAATAATTAATAATTAAACGGCAGCACTTTGAAATTAAATTCATAAGTGTTGCCGTTTTTGATTGAAATAAGGTTCTTTATCAAAAGTTGGGGTAATTTATGGTTTAGCAAAATATTTTTTAAAGCAATTATAAAAGTTTGGTCGACCTTTTCAAAGGTCGTGGGTGTGGG
>OMBQ01002865.1_pt1 | contig 10184 bp, 8 predicted proteins | sample 1674311 | NCBI WGS metagenome assembly OMBQ01 (sample SAMEA103958160, study PRJEB25191) | human gut metagenome | biome: human-associated habitat [ENVO:00009003]; feature: intestine environment [ENVO:2100002]; material: feces | place: Germany | collected 2013/2015 | reverse complement strand
GTATTAAAATAGTTTTTACATCACATGATTATTATGGGCTTTGTCCACGAGCAACGTTTGTTGATAATTGTGGGGAAGTGTGTGATAATAAAGGAGGTGAATGTTTTTGTGAACGATGCAATAGTAAAGCGCATAGTACGATTTTCCTAAGAATAAGGAGTATGAAATCTATTCTTTTTCTTGCTAAGTATATAAAATCAAGAATGCAATGAATGATTATAAATTGCTTGCAAAATACTATCAAGAATGTTTTTCGTTGATAGATACTTTTCATTTTAATAGTGAGGTAACGCAATCTGAATTTCATAAATGGATAACACCTCATAAAGAAGTGGTAATTCCAATCACTCATAGTGGAATTAGTGATAATAGAAGAATGAAAAATATAGATGGACGGTTGATTAGGATTGCTTTTATCGGCCCTAAAACTGCTTTTAAAGGATTACCCACGTTGATACAAACACTAAGGATACTTCATAAAGATGGTGTTGTTAATTGGTGTTTGCATGTTTGGGGCAATGATACGGGCAATGATGATACTCTACCTATTGTATATAGGGGGAAATATAATAACGAGATGTTGACAAATGTATATGCTGAAATGGATTTATTAGTTGTACCCTCAATCTGGAAAGAAACTTTTAGTTTAGTTACATTGGAAGCTTTATCGTATGGAGTTCCTGTATTAGTTTCAGATAATGTAGGAGCCAAACTCTTGGTATGTTCATATGATAAACGCTTTGTTTATCATGGAAGTGATGGCTTGATGCAAGCTCTGCTGTTGATTCTATCTAATCCATCTGTGCTTCAGTTTTTTAATCAACGAATATTAACCCTTCCATGGTATCATTCTATAGAAAATCATGCCAAAGAAATTATTGAAAAATTGTATTAAGTAAGGTTGTACTGTTATTGATCTTTTCAAATATATGATTTTTTAAGAAGATGACAAAATAATCATATCTTATTTGGCTGACTTTTATCTTTAATCCCCACCACTTCGCGTGACTGGGGCAAACTTCATACACTTAATCTTCAATGAAAATCGCCTTTATCAGCACCCGTGGCATTCCTAACAACTACGGGGGCTTTGAGCAATTTGCCGAATACATATCTGTAGGTCTGGCAAACAGAGGTCATGAGGTGACCGTTTATTCCCCTCATTTTCATCCTTATAAGGAAAACACCTACAAAGGAGTCCGTATTAAACATATCTATAGCCCGGAAACATGGATGGGGAGTTCTGTGGGGAGTTTCTTCTACGATTTCCTCTCATTGCGTGATGCGCTGAAACGGGAACAGTTTGATATTATTTATGAGGCTGGATATACTTCCATTGTGCCTGCTTATATTTGGTTTGATGTAAAGAACATCAAGTGTCCTGTGTTCACTACGAATATGGACGGGCTGGAATATAAGCGTACAAAGTTTAATAAATGGGTACAGAAGTTTGTCTTTTGGGAAGAACGGATGACGGTAAAGCACAGCCATTACTTGATAGCCGACAATATGGGTATTCATGACTATTACAAGGAAAAGTATGGCAAGGAGAGCAAATTTCTGGCATACGGAGCAGATATCCATGATGATTACAGCTCGGAGTTTCTGAAAGAATTCGGACTGGAGGAAAATAGTTATTATCTGCTGGTGGCGAGACTGGAACCCGAAAACAATATAGTAATGGCAATTGATGGTTATCTGGCATCCGAAGAAAATGGGCATAGACCATTGATTATTATAGGCAAAACCAATACTCCCCATGGTAAGGAGTTGGTAGCTCGGTATGGAATGGAGAGTTCAATACGTTTTATAGGTGGTATTTATGATTTCAAGAAGTTGAACTCGATACGAAGGTTCTCTTTTGCCTATTTTCATGGTCATTCAGTGGGAGGGACGAATCCATCTCTGTTAGAGGCTATGGCTTCCGGTTGTTTCATTCTGGCCAATGACAATCTGTTCAATCGGGCTGTTTTGAAGCATAACGCGGAATATTATACTACTTCGGCAGAGGTTACGGATTTGTTGAATAATATGGATCTGCTTGCTATGCGTGATAAAAAGAGATTCATTAAGGCTAATTTAGAGGAAATCCGTACAGAGTATTCGTGGGAACATTTGGTTGATGAGCATGAAAAATACTTTGAATGGTTACTGGCACAGAAAAGCTGAAAAAAGATGGGATTTATTTATTGTAAGAAAAGATTATATAGAATACTTACGGCTATATCGGTATTTCTGTCGATCGGTATTTCCGTTTACGGGCAGGCATTGAGGGGTACGACCGGACTGCTTCATGCACCGACAGCCGATATGCAACGGGACAAAACGTTCATGTTTGGAGGTAATGTGCTGGATATAATCCCATTGCATTATTATGATTTCGACGTGAAATATACATTTAATTATTACATTAATATTACTTTCTTTCCTTGGTTGGAAGTGGGATATACCTGTACATTGAATTATGCCAATGAAGGTTCTACTTATTTTCCGGAAGAATCGTGGGGAAAATATACTAATCAAGACAGGTCTTTTAACTTCCGTCTGCGAGTGTGGAAAGAAGGTTGGTGGAAATCTTGGACTCCGCAGATTGTACTGGGGGCAGATGATCCAGGCACTCATGACAGTTACGGTGGAGGAGGGATATCAAATCGTGACCAGAATGGTGGAAATTGCTTCTTCACCCGTTATTATATTGCCGCTACGAAGCATGTTGAGCTTGATAATCTGGGAATGTTGGGGGTACATTTGGCATGGGTGTTGGACCGACCTGCCACTTGGGAGCATCATAATCGTCCGGCCATAGGGGTGAATTTTCGTTTGGGATTGCCTGCGCAAGAATCTTGGGCTGTAAAGGTGATAAATGGCTTGAATCTGATGGCGGAGTATGATGCAAGAACCTGTAATGTGGGTATGGAGTACAGCTTTTGGAAAGACTACATCAATGCTGTGATAGAATTAAATCAATGCAAATATTTCTCTGGCGGAATAATGTTCAAAGTACATCTGAAATAAATACCTGATAATAGGTTATATAAATTTCGGCTCTTCTTTTGTTCTCTTTTCTTTTATCGACCGGTAAAGAAGACAGGAACGATAGTAAAAAATAGACAAACAGAAGAAATACCGGATTCTTCTATTGCTATGTGACTGTCGGTTTTAATATAGAGAACTTTTTGACTTGCTGAAACAGGCAATCTTTCCTGCTGCCCAACCTGACCCACTATCAGTCCAAGCATTGCTACATAGTGGAATTGAAATACCTGCCGAAGAAGGATTTCGAGGCCAAGGCTGCGGAGCAGTGGCGGCAAGCTGTGGAGCAGATAGATGGCTATGCCTGTGCGCCAAGAGTGGAGGCGTTGCGCCAAGGCACGCAGATGCACAAGATTGTGATGCAATTTTCGGGTTGGGATTTGATGAGGATGGAAGAGGTATAGTGGGAAATGCGACAACCGTATATTAGTTAAATAGATTAGATATAATTGGTTGGAAGAACAGTATATACGATAATGCTGTCACTTCTTTCTTTGCGTTTAAGGTCATAAGAACGCATTTCTATTGGTATTTTAGTTGAAAAAAGTCATACAGGCTGTGTGCAATGCTGCATGCGGCCTTTTCCTCTTTTGTTGCCGGTGGTGACCGGCATTTGCTTATGTCTTGTAAAAACGATGGTCTTCGTGACTACCAGCAGGAGATGAAACTCAGGCTCTTTAAGGAGTGGGAGTTTCATCGGAGTATCATGGTGCAGATGCCCACGGGCACGGGGAAGACGCATCTGCTGGCGGCGGTAGTGAGGGAGTTTCTCTGCCGTTCCGGTATGCGGGTGTGGATTGTGGCGCACCGCAGGGAGCTGGTGGAACAGATAGAGGAAACCGTAGCCCGGTATGGAATGGACAGGGAGGATGGGACGGTGAGGGTATTCTCCATCCAATGGCTGTCGCGTAACTGGAAGAAGATGCAGGAGGCCCCCGGGCTGATTGTCATTGACGAGGCGCATCATGCGCTGGCGGAGACTTACAGGGAGCTTTGGAAGAGATACCCGGAAGTGAAGAAACTGGGTATGACCGCCACTCCTTGTCGGTTGAACGGTAAAGGCTTTACGGATTTGTTTGATGCGCTGGTTGTTTCGTGGAGCATTGCGGAGTTTATCAGGAAGGGGTGGCTGTCGGCTTTTGATTATGTGTCCATCCGCGCGGACAGCAGGGAGCAACGGATGATAGATTCGTTGAAGAAACGCGGGGCGGACGGAGATTATCAGGCGAAGGAAATGAATGAGGTGCTGAACCGCCAGGTCAGTATCCGGCGGTTGTACGAGAGTGTCGAGCGGTATGCCTGCGGAAAAAAGGGAATTGTGTATGCCGTCAGCATAGCTCATGCCCGTCAGATAGCCGCCTGCTACAGTGCGCACGGGGTGGAGACCGTAGCTATCGACAGCAAGACTCCTGCTTCGGAGCGGAGGGAACTGGTGGAGGGTTTCAGGCAGGGACGGATTAAAGTGCTGGTCAATGTGGATATCTTTTCCGAGGGTTTCGACTGTCCCGATGTGGAGTTCGTGCAACTGGCTCGTCCCACGCTTTCACTGGCGAAATACTTGCAACAGGTGGGGAGGGGATTACGGAAATCGGGTGATAAGGAATCCTGTATGCTGATAGATAATGTGGGGTTGCACCGGATATTCGGTCTGCCCGTCCGTGAGCGGGACTGGGAAGCGATGTTCGAGGGGCGGATACTAGGTGACACCTTTTCTCGGAAAAGAGCGGAAAACGGGCTGTCCGTGGCGTGTTCGCTCTTGGAGGAAGGCAGGCGGGAGGAAGAATGGGAAATGGTGATGACCCATGGACAGTTGCTGGATGCGATCAGGAACCGGAATTTGTTTGATCAGGAAGAGGGGCGGAATGCACTCTCTGTTCTGAAAGCTTTCCATGACCGATGTAGCGGATTGTGGGGACTGAGGCGTAGAAACAGAGTGACAGTGATGCCTCGATATAAGGAAGTGTTCGACACCTGTGCGGACCGGGCGGCGGTTTGTTTGGAAGATGGCCGTACAGGGGTGGTGGACGATAACGGAAAGCCGAAGATCATCATAGACCGCTGCCGGAGGTTGCGATTCCTGAAAGGGGAGCTTCTGGCCGTTACGGGCAATGATGGTACGGATGCTTACATCGACTTGAAAACGGACAGGACTTATCGGGAGAAGCCGGTGGTGTGCTCTTACGGCAGCGTGGAATTGCTGAAAGTGGGAGAGACCTTTCATAGCCGCACACGGAAGGCGTATGCTTCCATGCGCGGGCTGCATAAGGACAGTCTCTGTTTTTATGGCTTTTATCTGAAGATACCGGACTATCGTGTCCCGAAGTCCTGCAAGTTGGCGGATCCTGTATGGTCTACCGTGTTCGATGTTTTCGCTTGTCTGCTGGAAGGGGATGACGAGGAGGTGTATTGGTGCTGTGGTCGTCTGGCAGACCGGAGTATCGTGGTGATGGACGGGCAAGGGAGTTATTATCATGTGGAGAAAGGAAAGAGGAAACGATATATCGCCTGTAATAATCCTGAGGTTGGTGAGGAGGATTTTAACTCTGCGGTGAAGAGATTGAAGGAGGAGGCCGGGCGGCGTGCGGAGGAAATGAACCTGTTGCTGAAACGGAATGAGGAGGAGAAAAGGCGGAAGAGACTAGAGGAGATAGGCGATGTCCGGCCTTTCCGGATGGGGCTGAAATGGGGGCTGAAATCGGGTGAGCGTATCGTGGTTCCTCCTTGTTATAGGAACATCTGTCCTCCCGTCGGCGGTTATTGTGTATTCGAGGAGAATGCTTGTCAATGGGGACTGATGGCACCGGATGGTAAGGTGGTGGTGGAGGCCAGATACCAGAAAGTGGAGATAGAGGGGGATGGGACGGTGCGGCTGACGGTTATTCCGGGTAAGGTGAAAACGATAAAACTTTGAATACAACTGATTGGTTTCATATAACCGTTACTGTTTGAGACAAAAATAAGGCATTTAGTGCAGCTCAGCAAGGCTTGTCCTTGCTGGGCTGCTTTTTTTATGAGGAATAAATAGGGGATATTTATGAAAACATGTAAGAAAAAAGGGCGTGAAAGGAAATAGTTAGTAATAAAATGCTTGCTATCTTATTATATTTGTTACCTTTGTGGGTCTTATAATATGAAAAACAATGAAAATAACAATTCTACAGAGAAATATAGAATGGGCCAATCCTCAGGCCAATGTAGCAAGGGCCGACGAGGCAATAAGCTGTCTGCCGGATTCTGATTTATTTGTTTTACCCGAAATGTTTTCCACCGGTTTTTGTACGCAACCCGAAGGAATTGCGGAGAGCGCCGACAGCGAAACACTTCACTGGATGAAGCGTAAGGCAGCCGAGCGGAATTGTGCTATTGCAGGCAGTGTGGCGGTATGTGAGAATGGAAATTATTATAATCGTTTTTACTTTGTCCATCCGGATGGAACCGTGCAGCATTATGATAAGAAGCATCTGTTTACCTTTGGGGGCGAACACAAGCGTTTCACCGCCGGTACGGAGCGTGTGGTGGTGAACTTCCGTGGGGTACGTATCCTGTTGGAAGTATGTTATGACCTTCGCTTCCCTGTTTGGGCACGTAACCTGGGTGATTATGACATGATACTTTATGTGGCAAGCTGGCCTACCCCCCGTGTGGATGCCTGGAGCGCGCTGCTTCGTGCGCGGGCTATTGAAAATCAGTGTTATGTAGCCGGAGTGAACCGCATGGGAGTTGATCCTGCCTGTGAATATTCGGGTGGCAGCGCCATCATCGATCCCTACGGAAAAACGATAGCCGAATGTCCGTGGAGCAGGGAAAGTGCGGTATCGGCTGATATAGATATGGAGGCATTGCAGGCTTTCAGGAAGAAATTCCCGGTATTGGATGATGCAGACCCCTTTACATTGATATGAAACAATTAACAAAATAATAGATAATGGCTGAAAAGAAATTATTGTTGGGCGATGAGGCAATTGCCCTCGGAGCGATACATGCCGGCATATCGGGTGTATATGCCTATCCGGGTACACCGTCCACTGAAATCACGGAGTTTATCCAGAATAATCCTTTAGCAAAGGAAAGAAAATTGCACAGCACTTGGTGTACCAATGAAAAAACGGCCATGGAGGCTGCATTGGGTATGTCATACGCAGGAAAACGTGCTTTGGTATGTATGAAACATGTAGGTATGAATGTGGCTGCCGATGCGTTTGTCAATTCTGCCATAACCGGCGTGAACGGTGGGCTGGTGGTGCTGGCTGCCGATGATCCTTCCATGCATTCGTCACAGAACGAACAGGATTCACGCTTTTATGGAAAATTTGCTATGATTCCCATGCTGGAACCGTCTTCCCAACAAGAAGCATACGATATGATGGATTACGCATATACACTATCGGAAAAACTGAAGTTGCCGGTGCTGATGCGTGTGGTTACCCGTCTGGCACATTCGCGTGCCGGTGTGGAAATAGCCGATATCCGTGAGGAAAATCAGTTGAATCCTGATCATGAACGTGCCCACTGGGTATTGCTGCCGGGTAATGCGCGTAAACAATATCTGGATTTAGTGAAAAAGCAGGAGAAGCTGGAAGAAGTTTCCTCCAAATCTCCTTATAATTATCTGGAAGGGTTGAATCCCGAATATGATTATGAGTTCGGAGTGATAGCTTGCGGTATCGGTTATAATTATGTGAAAGAGGCAGATACGGATGGTTGCCATATTCCGGTATTGAAAGTTTCGCAGTATCCGTTGCCGGCTGAAGAAATCAGGACGATGGCAGACCGCTGCGGATATGTTCTGGTAGTGGAAGATGGTCAGCCGTTTGTGGAAGAGCAGGTAAAAGCGATACTTTCCTCGGACTATGAGGTAAAGGGACGCTTGACGGAAACTTTGCCGCGTACTGGTGAATTGACTCCGGATAATGTGGGCGAGGCGATCGGATGGGGAATCAAACGTCCGTTTGGTAAGTCTCAGGTGGTGATGCCGCGTCCGCCTGCATTGTGTCAGGGATGTGGTCATCGGGATGTGTATGATGCATTGAACAAGGTGGCTGCGGAATATCCGGATGCACGCATTTTCGGTGATATCGGTTGCTATACATTAGGTGCGTTGCCCCCGTTCCGTGCTATCGACAGTTGTGTGGATATGGGTGCTTCCATAACCATGGCCAAAGGTGCTTCCGATGCGGGAGTATTTCCGGCCATTGCTGTTATCGGTGACTCTACCTTCACTCATTCCGGTATGACCGGTCTGCTGGATGCGGTGAATGACCATGCCAATATCACGGTGGTGATTTCGGATAACCTGACTACTGCCATGACCGGTGGACAGGATTCTGCCGGTACGAACAAATTCGAGGCGATCTGCCTGGGATTAGGGGTAGAACCCGAACATGTGCGTGTGGTGGTTCCATTACCGAAGAATATGGAAGAAATCACCCGTACCATTCGTGAGGAAATAGAATATAAAGGGGTGTCTGTCATTATTCCGCGCAGAGAGTGTATCCAGACATTGAATCGTAAACTAAGACAGAAAAAAGCAGATAAGGCATGAGAAAAGATATCATACTTTCGGGCGTAGGAGGACAGGGTATCCTGACTATCGCTACTATTATAGGAGAAGCTGCTACGGCAGAAGGCATCAATTTGAAGCAGGCCGAGGTACACGGTATGAGCCAGCGCGGAGGAGATGTGCAGTCCAATCTGCGTCTATCCGACGAAACGATTTATTCGGATCTGATCGCTCAGGGTGAGGCGGATCTGATTATTTCCATGGAACCGATGGAGGCGTTGCGTTATCTGCCTTACTTGCAGGAAGAAGGTTGGGTGATTACTTCCGCTAATCCTTTCAAGAACATTCCTGATTATCCTGAAGAAGTGGATCTGATGAGGGCTTTGGAGAGCCTTCCGCATGTGGTGAAGTTGGAAATAGAGGATATGGCAAAAGAAAACAGTATGCCTAAATGCGCGAATGTGATTCTGCTGGGCATGGCTGCGAAGTATATTGAAATCGTATCACCGGAACAGTTGCGCGAAAGCATAGGGCGTGTGTTTGCCGCAAAAGGTGAGAAGATTGTTGAAATGAATCAGAAGGCTTTTGATATAGGCTTGAATGCGGTAAAGAACTGGTAATGCCATGAAGATATTTAGTGAAGAATTAGTGGAGAAAGCGGTGAAGGAACTGCACATCGCCAATCTTGCACAGGCTACTATCGGTGATGTGCTGCTGGTAGCCCAGTATCTGGAAAAGGAAACGGGGATTCCTTTTATCCGTATGGATCAGGGATCTCCCGGCCTTGCAGCCAATCAGATAGGGATTGAAGCGGAGAAAGCCGCTTTGGACAGGGGAGTCGGATCGCAATATCCGGCTGCTGCAGGAGTGCCCGAGTTGAAAAAGGAGGCTTCCCGTTTTGTAAAAGCTTTCTTGAATCTGGAAATCTCTCCGCGCGCTTGTGTACCTACCACCGGGTCGGTGGCCGGTTCATTCGGCTCGTTCATAGCCTGTACGCAGCGTATTCCGGGGAAAGACAAGGTATTGTTCATTGATCCCGGATTTCCCATTCAGAAATCCCAGCTTCGCATTATCGGCGTGGAGTGGGAAGAGTTTGATATCTATCATTATCGTGGACAGGCCTTGCGTGAGAAATTGGAAAGTTTCCTGAGTAAAGGCGATATAGCAGCGATTATCTATTCTAATCCGAATAATCCGGCATGGATTTGTCTGGAAGAGGAGGAGTTGCAGATAATCGGTGAACTGGCAACCCAATACGATGTGATTGTCATGGAAGACCTCGCTTATTTCTGCATGGATTTCCGTCGGGATATGGGACATCCTTTCGAACCGCCCTATCCGCCTACTGTGGCAAGATATACGGATAATTATATCCTGATGCTTTCTTCTTCCAAGATATTCAGTTATGCCGGACAGCGTATGGCATTGACATGTATCAGTGATAAACTGTTCGACCGCCAGTTCCCTGCATTAGCAGAACGGTATAAAGATGCAGGGGTATTCGGTCCTACACTGATTGCTTCCATCCTTTATATGATTACTTCGGGATGTACGGCTTCCACTCAGTATGCATACGCTGAGATGCTCCGTCTGTCTACCGAAGGTAAAATCAATTTTGTGGAAGATACCCGCGAATATGCCCGTCGTGCGG
>OMBQ01002859.1_pt1 | contig 10195 bp, 7 predicted proteins | sample 1674311 | NCBI WGS metagenome assembly OMBQ01 (sample SAMEA103958160, study PRJEB25191) | human gut metagenome | biome: human-associated habitat [ENVO:00009003]; feature: intestine environment [ENVO:2100002]; material: feces | place: Germany | collected 2013/2015 | reverse complement strand
CCTATTCCTCATACCCTTTTTATTCAATTGTCCAAGATGTATTGTAGTCCTACATGCTGTGACCCCCTCCGGAGGATACAAAGGTTGCAATTCCGGTCCGCAGGGAGTATAATACTCCGTTGCGGCGATAGCCGGAGAACAAAACAAAGAGGACGCCGCCTGCCCCCAGCGGGCCGGGTGGCGGTGAGAGGTCAACTATGGAAGAAAAGAAAGAGGTCACGATACAGGAGATCCAGAGCAAGCTCCTGGAGATCCTGCTGTATTTTCAGAAGTTCTGTCAGGAGAACGGGCTGGGCTTCGTGCTGGCCGGCGGCACCTGTCTGGGTGCCGTGCGCCACAAGGGCTTCATCCCCTGGGACGACGACGTGGACGTGTTCATGCTGCGGGATGACTATGAAAAGCTCTGCCGTATCTGGGACGAAAGGGCGGACACAGAGCACTATTCCTGCGTCCGCTCCAACGATCGATTCAACATCCGTCACTCCGCCACGGAGATCAAGGACAACAACACCACCTTCATCAACCGCCACAGCGCAGATCTGGACATCCATCAGGGGCTGATGATCGACGTGATCCCGCTGGACGCCGTGCCCAAGTCCAAGTGGAAGCAGCTGTGGCAGATGGTGGACTCCATGATGTACTGCTGCTTCAATTTCCAGCGTCTGCCCGCCCACAAGGGCAAGGTCACCTACTACGCCGAGAAGCTGGCGCTGACGCTGGTGCCGTCCTTCAAGGCCCGGTACAAGCTGTGGAAGGGCGCCGAAAAGCGACTGAGCCGCTACTCGCTGGCGGATGCGGAGTACGTCTCCTCCTTCGGCGAGGGCGCTACCATCATGCGCCAGAGGTTCCCCATCCGGTGGTTCCGCCACCCGGCGTATCTGGAGTTCGAGGGCCATCAGATGCCGGTGCCGGAGGACTATGACAAGTGGCTGACCATCTCCTACGGCGACTATATGCAGCTGCCTCCCCCGGAGGAGCGGGTCTACCGCCACGATGCGGTATTCATCGATCTGGAGCACAGCTACAAGCAGTATAAGGGCATCCACTACTGCGTGGATGAAAAGAAAGCGTGAGAGTCATGTCGAAGCTGAGAAATATGTTCTCCACCCGGAAGTGTATGCAGATCGCACCGGAGACGGAGATGATGCACGAGCTGACGCCGGAGGAGCTGAAGGCGCTGCAGGCGTGCTTTCTGGAGATCATCAAGGACATCGATCGGGTGTGTCAGGAGCACGGCCTGTGCTATATGGCCGCCGGCGGTACTGCCTTGGGTTCCGTGCGCCACAAGGGCTTTATCCCTTGGGACGACGATGTGGATATCCTCATGCCCCGTGAGGATCTGAACCGCTTCGTGGAGCTGTTCGAGGAGTGCATGGGGGACAAGTATGAGCTCACCACCCCCAATTCCGATAAGTACCAGCTGGAGAGCATGATCTCCGCCGTATATAAGAAAAACACCCTGAAAGCGGCGTTTCTGGACTATAACACGCCGTTTCCCAAGGGCGTTCACATCGATATCTTCGCCATTGAGTCCGTCCCCAGAAACCCCATTGTCCGGGGCATCAAGGGCGTAACGGCCATGGGCCTGCAATACATTGCGGTATCCACCCTGTTCTACCACTACCGCAGCCCGGAGAAGAAGAAGTTCTTCAGCCAGTCCTTCGCCGGAAAGTTCAACTATGGCTTGCGGTGCACAGTGGGCTTCCTGTTCTCCTTCCGCCCCTATAAGAAGTGGGGCGACCTGTTTGACCGCTTCGTGCGATGCAAGAAGGACACGGGATTGTGGGCCGTCCCCACGGATATCGGCCACTATTTCGGACATATTATGCCCAAAGAGGTATATTATCCCCCCATCAAGGGGCCGTTTGAGGACTTTTCCATCAACCTGCCCCATGACCCGGACACCTATCTGAAAAATCAGTACGGCGATTACTGGGTCATCCCGCCGGAGGCCGACCGGGAGAAGCACTATTCCGTGGGTTTCTGTCTGGATTGCGCCGCCGAGGAACAGAAAAAGGACGGAGCACAGGACCAATGAGCACGCATCCCATTGACATCGTGATCCCATGGGTGGACGGGTCTGACCCGGTCTGGCAGGCGGATCACGCCAAATACCGGGCCTCCAAAAGCGCCGACAATCACCCCGCCCGCTACCGGGAGTGGGGGCTGTTTCGCTATTGGTTCCGAGGCATCGAGCAGAACGCCCCGTGGGTGCGAAAGGTACACCTGCTGACCTACGGACACCTGCCTGCATGGCTGGAGCCTGACCATCCCAAGCTGCATATCGTCAATCACCGGGACTTCATCCCGGAGGAGTATCTGCCTACCTTCAGCTCCCACGCCATCGAGCTGAATATGCACCGCATCCCGGATCTGGCGGAGCACTTCCTCTATTTCAACGACGACGTGTACCTGATGAAGCCCTCCCGACCGGAGGATTTCTTCCGGGACGGCCTGCCCTGTGACACGGCGGTGATGGGCGTCATCAAAAACAACGACACCGCCAACTTCATGCCCTATATCATGCTGAATATGATGGCGCTGGTGAACATGAGATTCGATAAGCGCAGTGTCATCCGGCAGAATTTCGGCAAGTGGTTCTATCCCGGCTACGGGAAGGGCCTGCTGTATAACCTGTACCTCCTCCCGTGGGGGGACTTCACAGGCTTCCGCAATTACCACTCCTGCGTCTCCTTCTGCAAGAGCACGCTGGAGGAGGTGTGGGACAGGTTCCCGGAAGTGCTGGACGCCACCTGCCGCCACAAATTCCGGGACCGGGCGGACGTGAACCAGTATCTGTTCCGGTACTGGCAGCTGGCCAGCGGCCGGTTTGCCCCCAAAAAGCCCGACAGCACCTATCTTACCATCGGCAAGCAGAGCGAGTCGGAGGTGGAGCGGCTGCTGCGGGGCGGGAAGTACCGGGTGGTCTGCGTCAACGACGACCCCATGGACTTCGATTTCGATACGGAGCGGCAGCAGCTGGTGGATATCTTCCAGCGGGCCTTCCCCAGGCCCTCCGCCTTTGAGCGGTCATGAGCCGCTCCCGAAACTGAGAGAACGGACGGATGCTATGAAAAAGCTCTCACGAGCCAAAAATACCATGCGGAATACCCTTTGGGGCGCCATCTACCGGGTGGCCACCCTCATCGGGCCGTTTGCCATCAAGACCATCATCATCAAGGAGCTGGGACAGGAGTATAACGGCCTGTCCACCCTGTTCACCTCCGTGCTGACGGTGCTGAATCTGGCCAATCTGGGCTTTAACAGCTCCTTGGTGTTCACCATGTACAAGGCCATTGCCGAGGATGACAAGCCGGCCCTGTGCGCCATGCTGAAATTCTACCGGAAGGTCTACCGCATCGTGGGTTTGGTGATCCTGGGCATGGGTCTGGCGGTGATGCCGTTTTTGCCATGGCTGGTGAAAAACGAGTGTCCGCCGGATGTGAACCTGTACGTCCTCTTCGCCATCTATCTGTCGGAGAGCGTGCTGGATTACCTGATGTTCGCCTATAACAACGCCACGTTTACCGCCTTTCAGCGCAACGACGTGACGCTGAAGATCTCCACCGTGCGCTATGTGGTGCAGTATACCCTGCAGGCGGCGGTGCTGCTGATCTTCTCCAATTACTATGCCTATATCATCCTGCTGCCGCTGATGGTGATCCCCAACAACGTGGCGGTGTATCTGGCGGCCCGGAAGCACTACCCGGACATCGTGTGTCAGGGTGAGCTGGACCCGGTGACCAAAAAGGACATCTATAAGCGGGTGGGGACGCTGTTCGGCCATAAGCTGGGCAACACCTTTCTGGTGAGCATCGACAGCATCATCATCTCCTCCTTTCTGGGACTGACGGCGCTGTCGCTGTATAGCAACTATTACTATATCCTCACCGCCGTCAACGGTCTGGTGGAGATCGTCACCAACGGCAGCCTCTCCGGAATCGGCAATAAGCTGCTGACGGACTCCCGTGAGGACAACTACCGGTTCTTCAAAACCATGACCTATGGCTGGGTGGCGCTGGTGGGCGGCGCAGCGGCGTGTATGCTGTGCTTTTACCAGCCCTTCATCGCCGCCGTGTGGCTTGGCCCGGAGTATCTGCTGGATGAGCGGCTGATGATGCTTATCGTGCTGTACTTCTTCTCGTGGATGTTCCGCATCATGCAGCTGACCTACCGGGATGCAGCGGGCCTGTGGACGGAGGATTGGCTCAAGCCCTATGTGGGCATGGCCGTGAATCTGGTGGGCAGCATCTGGATGGTGAAGGCCACCGGCAGCATCGCCGGCGTGCTGGTTCCCACCATTCTGGTGTTCTTCTTCATCTATACCCCGTGGGAAGCGTGGGTGGTGGTGAAATACCAGTTCTACCGCAGCTGGAACGAATACATGGGAAAGCTGCTGGGCTATGTGCTGCTGGCCTTTGCCGCCTGCGCCGCCTGCTACGGTGCGTGCCGGTGGCTGTCGCCGGACAATACCATCCTGTCACTGCTGCTGAGGTGCGTCATCGTGGGCGTTATTTACCCCGGCATCTGGCTGGGCGTCACCGGACGCACGGCGGAGTGGAAGCAGCTGTGGGGCATTCTGCTGCGCTTTTTGCCCAAGGGGAAAAAGGCCGCATAGGCCGGTGGCATAATCTATACAAAGTAGGAGTTATACCATATGCAAAAGAGAGAACTGCGGCGTGCGGTATTCGGGGATGAGAGCTGTATCGGACGGCTTCCGTGGCTGAACACGGCGGTGCTGGTGTATGTAGGCGTGACGGTGGTGAGCTTTGTGCTGCTGCAGATCGCCCCGGTGCTGACGTGGATGGCCAAAACCCCGCTGTACCACATTTCCACCTATTTGGGACTGATAGGCGCTGTGCTGATGGCGCTGGATCTGTTCACCAACCGGGGCCTCTGGCGAGGTATCTGGTGCTGGCTGCTGTATGGCGTGGCCTTTATGGATGTCATCGCCTCCCTGCGTACCATGCGCTACGGCGTGAAGGACAACCTTTTTGACCTGTGCTGGGTGGTGATCCAGTTTGCGCTGGTGTACAGTCTGGCCCAGCGGGTAGGCAAGGAACGGATGCGCCGGTTCCTGCGGAACCTGTTCTATGTGGTGCTGGTCATCTGGGGCATTGCCTGCTGCGTGGGCCTGTATCAATATCTGTTCCGCATCGGCTATACATATGTCGCCAATCCCAATACCACCAGCCCGGAGCTGACACGGCAGGGCTATTATCAGAGCCGCCTGTTCGGCCTGTTCATGGGTCTGGACTATGCGGCATATACCAGTATGTTCCTGTTTGTCGGCTGTATGCAGGGGGTCGTGACCCGTGGGAAACACTGGGCGGCCCGTGCGGCACTGGCCGTGGCGGCGCTGGTGCTGGTCACGCACGTGATCCTCAGCGTGTCCCGCAGCGCCCTGATCGCCTTGATCCTGTATGCCTTCTGCTTCACGGTGCTGCTGGTGCGTAACCGCTGCGGCAGTATGAAGCAGTTGAAACGGCTGGGTGTCAGCGTGTTGGCTGGTGTGTGCGCCGTGGTGGTGTGCTGGGGCTGTACGGAGGGTATCCGGGCTGGTATGCAGCATATGGCCGTGGGTAGCGTCATCGAGGAGCCGGATGCCATCGAGCGGTCACAGGAGGGCGATGTCTCCAACAACCGCTTCGAGATCTGGAGGGACTATCTATCCCTTGCCGGTGAGATCGGCCCTGCGGGACTGTCCCTGTCCAACTACAACGACTATATCGGCGACCGGCATCCGGAGATGTACATCGTGCGCTACTTTACCGATCAGTTCAAGGATACGGTGAAAACGGATCTGGTCTACGAGTCCCATAACAACTATCTGTTTGTGTTTATCAGCACAGGCTTTGTGGGAGCAGGGCTGTTCCTGTGCTTCCTGGTGCTGGCGCTGGTGCGGGTGATTCGCTATATCCTGCGGCATCCGCAGCTGTCCCTGTGGACGATCACGACACTGGCGGTGGTGGCCTTCGGACTGGTGGAGGCGCTGTTCATGAACAGCGTATTCCTGAAGATCAATGATGTGTCCTTTATTTTCTGGCTGGCGCTGGGTGCGCTGATGCTGGAAACGGAAGATAAGGCGCCTGCGGCAGAGCGTACTCTGTGACAGGTACCGGTGAAAGGAGAATATAGTTTCATGGACATCAAAAAGGATCATATCAACTTTGCGGTGGGTCCGGTTCAGATCTCGGAGGAGATCTCCCGGATCGGTGCAGACCCCGTGCCCTACTTCCGCACGCCGGACTTCTCCGCCCTGATGAAGGAGAACGAGGCGCTGCTCAAGGAGTTCATGGATGCCCCGGAGGATGCCAGAGCGGTATTCCTCACCGGCTCCGGCACGGCTTCCATGGATGCCGTCACCCAGAACGTGTTCACCAAGGACGACCGGCTGCTGGTGGTGGCCGGCGGCAGCTTCGGTCACCGCTTCTGCGAGATCTGCGAGGTCTACGGCATCCCCCATACGGCCATCGAGCTGCGGCAGGGCCATGCCCTGACCCCCGCCGATCTGGCCCCCTATGCCGGACAGGGCTACACGGGCTTTCTGGTGAATATGCACGAGACCTCCACCGGCGTTCTGTACGATATGGACATGATCTCCGCCTTCTGCCGTGAAAACGGTCTGGTGCTGGTGGTGGATGCCATCAGTGCCTTTCTGGCCGACGACGTCAGCATGAAGCGCTGGGGCGCCGACGTGGTGTTCACCGGTTCTCAGAAGGCGCTGGCCGTGCCTCCCGGCATCTCCATGATGGTGCTCAGCAGCCGGGCTGTGGAGCGTATCTACGCCAACCGCCCCGCCTGCTACTATCTGGACCTGAAGGCCGCCCTGAAAAACGGGGAGCGGGGCCAGACACCCTTCACTCCGGCGGTGGGCATCCTTATCCAGATCAATGCCCGCCTGAATCAGATCAAACGGGACGGCTTTGCAAACGTACAGGCTCAGATCCGTGCCATTGCCAAGGATTTCCGCTCCCGCATCGGGAAGTATCCCTTCCACATCGTGTCCGATTCCCTGTCCTATGCGGTGACGCCGCTGTCTCCCAACAATCCGGAGGTGTCCGCCCACCAGCTGTTCCTGACCCTGAAGGACGAGTACGGCATTATCATCTGCCCCAACGGCGGTGAGCTGGCGGATAAGGTGTTCCGGGTGGGCCACATCGGCCACCTGACCGTGGAGGATAACGACGCACTGTTCCGGGCCTTTGATGACCTCATGGCCCGTGGGATTCTGAAGGCTTGATCGATATATTACAAGGAGGAAGAAACATGAAAGTTCTGTTGCTTGCGGCGGGTCGAGGCACCCGCATCAGCCGGTATTTGGCCGGCAACCCCAAGTGTACCGTGGACATCGGCGGTCAGAAGCTGATCCAGTACACCATCGAGCTGTTCCACAAGAAGGGCATCACCGACATTGCCATGGTGCTGGGCTACCGGGCGGAGGTCATTCAGGAGACGCTGAAGGACTACGAGGGTATCCGCTACTTCTATAACCCCTTCTTCGACGTCACCAACAGCATCGCCTCGGCGTGGTTCGCTAAGGACTTCCTGTCCCAGTACGATGACACCCTCATCATGAACGCCGACGTGTATCTGGAGGAGACACTGCTGGACCGCATTCTGGAGTGCCACAAGTCCCCGGTGATGTTTGCCGACGGCACCCGCAAGGAGGAGGCCGACTACAAGTATAAGTACGAGAACGGCCTGCTGGTGAAGTACGGCAAGGAGCTCACCGGCAGCGATATCACCGGCGAGTACATCGGCATCGGCCGCTTCAGCAAGGATTTCATGCCGGAGTTCATGGAGAAGCTGGACGGCATGATCCGCACCCAGCAGCACAGCGTCTGGTGGGAGAATATCCTCTATGAAATGGTGGGCAAGCGCCCGGTATACGTGGAGGAGATGGACGGCCTGTTCTGGGCCGAGGTGGACTATGTGGAGGATTATGAGCGCATCCTTCGCTTCCGCGGCTATAAGGCAGACTTCTCCCTGAACGTGGAGAAGATCTGAGGAAGGACAGGCGGCCCGGCGTCAGCCGGAGCCGCCGGAAGGAAGAACGGATGAAACAAGAAAACGGCAAAAGAGCCATGACCGCCGGACTGCGGCGGACGATGGTGATCTTCGTGCTGGATCTGCTGTGCATCGCCGGGTCCTTTTTCCTGGCGCTGTGGATGCGGTTTGAGTTCCGTCTGGGGGCCATCCCTCAGATGTACCTCAACGAGTATTTGAAGATCATCGGGCCGTGGATCGTCATCTGTCTGGTGGTGTTCCAGCTATTCCGGCTGTATAACAGCATCTGGAGCTTTGTCAGCATCGACGAGCTGTTCCGCATCATTCTGGCCTATGGCGTGCTGCTGGCGGCCGGACTGGCCTATGTGCTGATTTTGAAGATCGATATGCCCCGCTCCTTCTACTTTGCGGGCTTTATCATGAGCTTCATGTCCACCACGGCGCTGCGGTTCTCCTACCGATTCATGCGCCAGTTGATGGCGGGGATCAGCACGGAGAAGAGCGAGCGGGACCGCATTCTGATGATCGGCGCCGGCGAGGCCGGACGCCAGCTGATCCGGGAGATCAATTCCAATCCCCGGCTGGGCAGCCGGGTGGTGTGCATCATCGACGACAACCCCAGCAAGCGCCGCCGGTATCTGGACGGTGTGGAGATCGCCGGCGGGCGGCAGGAGATCCCCGATGCGGTGAAGAAGTACCAGGTCAATAAGATCATCTTCGCCATCCCCACCTGCGACGGACAGGATCGCAAGGAGATTCTGGACATCTGCAGCAAGACCGGCTGCCGGGTGCAGGCGGTGCCGGGGATGTTCCAGCTGGTCAACGGCGAGGTCAGTGTCAGCAAGCTCCGGGACGTGGAGCTGCAGGATCTGCTGGGCCGTGACCCTATTCAGGTGAATCTGGAGGAGATCTGCCGGTATATCTCCGGCAAGGTGGTGATGGTCACCGGCGGCGGCGGTTCCATCGGCAGCGAGCTGTGCCGCCAGATCATGCGCTACCAGCCCCGCCGTCTGCTCATCTTTGACATTTACGAGAACTGCGCCTACGAGCTGGAGACCGAGCTGCGCAACAAGTACGGTGCCGAGGCTCCCGTCATCACGCTCATTGGCTCCATCCGCGATAAAGCCCGCCTGGATGAGGTGTTCGAGACCTATCATCCATCGGTCGTCTTCCATGCGGCCGCCCACAAGCATGTGCCGCTAATGGAGATCAGCCCCGCCGAAGCCGTCAAAAACAACGTATTCGGCACCAAGAATCTGCTGACTTCCGCCGCTGAGCATGGTGTCGAGCGCTTTGTCCAGCTTTCTACCGACAAGGCTGTCAACCCCACCAACGTTATGGGCTGCACCAAACGCCTCTGCGAGATGCTGATTCAATCCTTTGCCAGCGGCACCGACATGAAGTGCGTGGCCGTGCGCTTTGGCAACGTGCTGGGCAGCCACGGCAGCGTTATTCCGTTGTTTGAGGAGCAGATCAAGCGCGGCGGCCCCGTCACCATCACACACCCGGATATTGTGCGCTACTTTATGACCATCACCGAGGCCGCGCAGCTGGTGCTGCAGGCTGGCGGCCTGGCCAAGGGCGGCAGCATCTACGTGCTGGACATGGGCGAGCCGGTCAAGATCATGGACCTGGCCACCCGGCTGATCCGCTTCTACGGCTACGAGCCGGGTGTAAACATGCAGGTCAAGATCACCGGCCTGCGTCCCGGCGAAAAGCTGTACGAGGAGCTGCTGATGGACGCTGAGCAGGACAAGATGCTCAAGACCGCCCACAACAAGATCTTCATCGCACCGCCCATGGATATCGACCTGGAAAAATTCTACACCCAGCTGCAGGAGCTGAAAGTTTCGGCCCACCACAACGATGACGCCGTAGTCGAATGCCTGCAGGAAATGGTGCCCAGCTACCATCCCAACCGCCGCGTGCGCGCCGACCACACCGTCGTTGCTGCCAGCGGCAACACTATGATCCTTTCCCGCGAGGAGCTGGACAAAGCCCGCAAACTGCATGGCGCAAAGGGGGAATGATGCCATGTACCAACGCTATGTAAAACGCATCCTGGATTTTATCCTGTCCCTGGCCGCCACTATCGTGCTGGCCATTCCCATGGGTATTATTGCCCTGTGGATCAAAGCTGATTCTCCCGGCCCGGTATTTTTCAAGCAGCGGTGCGTCGGCAAGG
>OMBQ01002834.1_pt1 | contig 10263 bp, 10 predicted proteins | sample 1674311 | NCBI WGS metagenome assembly OMBQ01 (sample SAMEA103958160, study PRJEB25191) | human gut metagenome | biome: human-associated habitat [ENVO:00009003]; feature: intestine environment [ENVO:2100002]; material: feces | place: Germany | collected 2013/2015 | reverse complement strand
TTGCACTGCAATGGGATTGTGTATTTCTGGACGAGGATACACCTTATCTATCGGTGAGGCGGGCATGGTGTACAGAGCATCAAATACACGGTTACCCCAACGCTGGGCATGACCCAGAAAAATCAACCCAAAATCAGATATACGCTGGACTTTGATGTAACCCCGCATCAGCTGCGGCACACTTACATTACCAATCTTCTCTATGCTGGTGTTGATCCAAAGACCGTCCAATACGTTACTGTGAACGAAGTGAACAGTAACCAAAAGTTTGACTTGATTCGAAAAAGTATATTGAGTATATTGCAAACAAAAAATGCATATGATATAATGCCAGTAGGCAAAATGATAAGGTTAAATTCATTTATAACACAGCAAAAGCCCCAGAGTTGCGACCTCTGAGGCTTTTTTATTCCGTTTGGGCAGGGTGGCTTATTCCCCCAGGCTGGCTACCAGCTGCTATTTTCTATCCAACCATTTGCAAATGTAGTAGGCGATTACACTTGCCAAGACAGAAAGCATAAATGATAAGATCATATCCATTTACAACACCCCCCCTTTCTGCACCTGTCTAGGGGTGGTAGCTCAACTATTATATCATAGAACAATGTGTACAGAAAGACTATACTTGAAATATATACTGGGATAGTGGTGTGTGAACAGTAACTATGTTACAATTAAGTCTGTAATTATTATTAGTCTTTGACATTCCCGCATCTTTTTGATACTATAGAATCAGTAAAAAACTAGCAGACCTCCCATGGGAGAAATCCTATGGGAGGTTTTTGTAACGAGGTGAGGTGTATAATGAAAAAAGAAAACAATTCTGCACATAACCATAACAGAGGAAGCTTTTCCGGAAGGATTGGTTATGTGCTGGCAGTTGCAGGTTCTGCAGTAGGACTGGGAAATATCTGGAGATTTCCATATCTTGCAGCGAAATATGGAGGCGGAATTTTCCTGCTGATCTATATTCTTCTGACTGCATCATTTGGTTATGTGCTGATCATGTCAGAAACAGCCCTTGGACGAATGACCAGAAAGAGTCCGGTAGGTGCATTTGAGCATTTTGGAAAAACGAAATCATTCAAAATCGGCGGATGGTTAAATGCAGTGATTCCAATGCTGATCGTTCCTTATTACAGTACGATTGGCGGATGGGTAATTAAGTATCTTGTGGAATATTTCAAAGGAAATGTCCAGGCAGTAGCGGAAGACGGATATTTTGGAAACTTTATTTCCGATTCCTGGCAGGTGGAACTCTGGTTTCTGGTATTTGCGGCGCTTGTATTCATCATCATTCTCGGTGGTGTACAGAACGGTGTAGAGAGAATGTCAAAGATTATGATGCCGGTTCTGGTAGTTCTGGCAGTCGTAGTTACAATCTATTCTGTCACACGTCCGGGCGCTGTTGAAGGTGTGAAATATTTCCTGATCCCGAATGTGAAAAATTTCTCCTGGATGACAGTAGTAGCAGCGATGGGACAGATGTTTTATTCTTTGTCCATTGCAATGGGAATCCTGTATACTTACGGTTCCTATGTCCGTAAAGATATGGATATCGAGAGATCTACCACACAGGTTGAGGTTTTTGATACAGGTATCGCAATCCTTGCAGGTCTGATGATCATCCCGGCGGTATTTTCATTCTCCGGTGGAAATCCTGAAACACTTCAGGCAGGACCATCTCTGATGTTTATCACATTGCCAAAAGTATTTGCAAGTATGGGATTTGGTACTGCAACAGGAATTGTATTCTTCATACTTGTATTACTTGCAGCTCTGACAAGTGCAGTTTCCCTGATGGAAACCAGTGTTTCCACATTCATGGACGAACTTCACTGGAGCCGTAAGAAATGCTGCGGTTTGATGGTTGTGATCATGATTGTACTTGGAACCGCATCTTCCATGGGATATGGACTTCTGGATTTCATTCGTATCTTTGGAATGAACTTCCTTGATTTCTTCGATTTTATGACAAACTCAGTAATGATGCCGTTGGCAGCACTTGCAACCTGTATTCTGATTCTTCGTGTTGTTGGTATTGATGGAATGGTAAAAGAAATTGAACAGTCTTCTCCATTCCGCAGAAAGAAACTGTACAGAGTATTTATCAAATACTTTGCAACGATTTGTCTGATCATTATTTTGCTGAGTTCTATTGCAAACGTTTTGGGAATTATCAGTATGTAAAAAATATATGACTCTTTTTACAAAGAATGCAGCATGGATCAACTGCAAGACAAGAGAAGAAGCAACTGCACAGTTCACCAGGAAGAATGGCTGGCAGGCAAACATGGCAGGAAATCTGCCAATGAATGTGTGAAATGTGGTAAGTGCGAAGAAGTATGTCCGCAGCACATTAAGATCAGAGATGAGCTGGAGAAAATTGCAGCAGAACTTTTGGGGTAAATTGCTATAGATAAGAGTAGAAAAGAGGAGTGAAACATGAAATTCGATAAAGAGAAAATGCGCTTATACGCAATAACGGATCGTCACTGGCTTAATGGGCGGAGCCTTAAGGAAGTGGTAAAGGAGAGTCTGGATGGAGGCGTAACCTTTCTGCAGCTCAGAGATAAAAATTCAGATGATGAAACTTTCCTGCAGGAAGCAGCTGAACTTCAGGAATTATGCAGAGATTATAAGGTACCTCTGATCATAAATGACAATGTGGAAATTGCTTTGAAGATGAATGCAGATGGTGTTCATGTAGGGCAGAGTGATATGGAAGCAGGTGCTGTGCGTGAGAAACTTGGACCGGATAAAATTCTGGGAGTTTCGGCACGAACGGTAGAGCAGGCATTGCTTGCACAGGAGCGTGGTGCAGACTATCTGGGGGTGGGTGCAGTATTTGCAACCGGTTCAAAAGCAGATGCGGCAGAACTTCCCCATGAAACACTGAAGGCAATCTGTGAAGCGGTATCTATCCCTGTGGTGGCAATCGGAGGGATCACAGCAGAAAATATATCTCAGCTAAAGGGAACAGGGATTTGCGGTGTGGCAGTGATCAGTGCCATTTATGCTCAGAATAACATTAAAGAAGCAGCAGAAGAACTGAAAGAGGCAGTAGATAAGATTGTATTATAGCAGAAATGAGAGGAAGACAATTATGAGAACTGCACTGACAATCGCAGGAAGTGATTCCAGCGGAGGCGCCGGGATCCAGGCAGATATTAAGACAATGATCACAAACGGTGTATATGCCATGAGTGCCATTACCGCATTAACTGCACAGAATACAACCGGTGTACAGGCAATATTAAATGTAACACCGGAATTTCTGGGGCAGGAACTGGATTCTGTTTTTCAGGATATTTATCCGGATGCGGTAAAAATCGGAATGGTATCAGATAAAGATCTGATTCATGTAATAGCAGAGAAACTGAAACAATATAAAGCGGAAAACATTGTTGTGGATCCTGTTATGGTTGCAACAAGCGGTGCCAAGCTGATCAGTGATGATGCAGTGGAGATATTGAAGCAGGAACTGTTTCCACTGGCTGATGTGCTTACTCCGAATATTCCGGAGGCAGAGGTTCTGGTTGAAATGTCAGTGACCAATGCAGAGGAAATGATAGAGGCTGCCGGAAAGATTTCTGAGACATATCATTGTGCAGTACTTTGCAAAGGCGGACACAGCATTAATGATGCAAATGATCTGCTTTACTATGATGGAAAATATTGCTGGTTTGAAGGAAAGCGTATCGATAATCCAAACACACATGGAACAGGCTGTACGTTGAGCAGTGCCATTGCTTCCAATCTTGCAAAGGGATATGACCTGCAGACTGCTGTAAAACGTTCCAAACAGTATATTTCAGGAGTACTGGCGGCAATGCTTGACCTGGGAAAGGGAAGTGGCCCTATGGATCATGGATTTGCAATCCGAAATGAATATGTGAAAGAAAGTGAAAAGTGAGAATAGCTATGGAAGACAACAAAAAGAAAGGCCTCGGAATGGTTCTGGAAGGTGGAGGTATGCGGGGACTGTATACAGCCGGAGTTCTGGATGAGCTGATGGAGCAGGGGATTTATGCAGATTCTACAGTTGGCGTTTCCGCCGGTGCAATTTTTGGATGTAATTATAAGTCCCGCCAGATTGGACGAACCCTTCGTTATAATACCAGATTCTGCAAGGATAAACGATATATGGGATTGAAAAGCTGGATCACTACCGGCGATCTTTACAGCAAAGATTTTGCATATGGGGAGGTGCCCTGGAAGCTGGATGTTTTTGACACAGAGACATTTGCCAGATCACCCATGAAGTTTACGGTTGTATGTACAGATATTGAAACAGGAAAACCCTGCTATCAGGAATGCAGAATGGGAGACAGGCTGGATGTGGAATGGATGCGCGCATCAGCTTCCCTGCCACTGGCCGCCAGACCGGTAAAGCTGAATGGAAGAATGTATCTGGACGGAGGCATCTCAGATCCGATTCCTGTAAACTGGATGCTTTCACAGGGTTATGAGAAAAATGTGGTAGTATGTACCCGCCATCCGGGATACAGAAAAGAACATAATAAGCTGATGCCGCTGCTCAGACTGAAGTTCAGGGAGTATCCGGAGCTTGTAAAGCTTCTGGATGAACGTCATATTCAGTATAATCGTATGCTGGATAAAATCGCATATCTGGAAAAAGAGGGCAGGATCCATGTTATCCGCCCGGACAGAGACATCAGTGCAAAACCGGTTGAGCGTGATCCCGCCCATTTAAAGGAGATTTATGAGGTGGGACGGAGAGTGATGAAAGCGGATATGGAGAAACTGAAGGCATATTTGGCAGAATAATATAAAAGGGATATTTTCAGAAACGTTATGTGACTGAAGATATCCTTTTTTCTTTAAACAGATGAAATATAACAGTATAAAACAGTTGACAACAGTTATGTGCTGTTATATACTGTTTGTAGATGGAGGAGAAACATATGCATATAATAATCAATAATTCATCCATGGTACCTATTTATGAACAGATCATAGACCAGATTAAGTCTGCGATTATCAGAGGAGAGTTACAGCCTGACACTGTATTACCTTCAGTACGCAGTCTGTCAAAGGAACTGAAGATCAGTGCCCTGACTGTGAAGAAAGCCTACGACAATCTGGAAGAAGAGGGATTTACCGTTACTGTTCATGGAAAAGGAACCTACGTTGCAGCCACAAATAAAAACCTGATGAGGGAAGAACAGCTCAAAGAAGTAGAACATGATCTGGAGCAGGCAATCATGAAGGGCAGAAGATGTGGACTGAACGATGAGGAAATCAGAAATCTTTTTGAAATGATCATGGAGGACTAAGACATGTTGAAAATCAGTCATTTGCAGAAACATTACAGAGGTTTTTCGCTGGACTGTTCTATGGAAGTACAGCCTGGGATGATTACAGGACTTATTGGAAGAAATGGTTCCGGGAAATCCACCACATTTAAAGCTCTGCTCGGCCTGATTCATCCGGATGGCGGAGAGATAGAGGTCTTTGGGAAAAAGGCAGAAGAGCTTAAGCCGGAGGATAAGCAGAAACTGGGAGTTGTTTTTGCAGATTCAGGCTTCAGTATGTATCTGACAGCAGCGGGCGTGGCAAATATCATGAAAAGCATATATCCGGATTTTGACAGAGAGAAATTCCTGCAGCAGTGCAGAAGATTCAATCTGCCCACAGACAAGAAAATCAAAGAATTTTCCACTGGTATGAAAGCAAAGTTTAAAGTACTGGCAGCATTAAGCCATAAGGCAGAACTGCTGATTCTGGATGAGCCCACAGTTGGTCTGGATGTGATTGCCAGGGATGAGGTGCTGAACATGCTGAGAGAATATATGGAAGAAAATGAAAGCAGTTCTATTCTGATCAGTTCGCATATTTCATCAGATCTGGAGAGTCTTTGTGACGATTTTTATATGATCCATGCCGGAAAAATTATTCTTCATGAGGATACAGATGTACTGCTGTCAGATTATGCAGTTCTTAAAGTTTCAGAAGAAGAGTATGAAAAACTGGATCAGCAATACCTTATTAAGATCCGGAAAGAAGCTTATGGATACAGGTGTCTGACAAACCAGAAACAATTTTATATGGAAAATTACCCGGATGTTGTAATTGAGAATGGAAAGATTGATGATCTGGTAGTGATGATGGAGGAACAGGTATGAAGGGATTATTTGTAAAGGATATAGAACTGATGAAACAGCAGAAACAGTTTTTTATCCTGGTTGTTGTAATGGAAGTCATCCTGAATCTGGCAGGAAGCGGGAGTGTCAGTTTTGCTACAGGATATTTTACGATTGTCACAGCAATTTTTGCCATTACGACTATAAGTTATGATGAGTTTGATAATGGTCTTGCGTTTCTTATGACCTTGCCGGTTACCAGAAAACAGTATGTGGCGGAAAAATATCTGCTGGGAGCAGGGCTTACGGCTGTAGCGTGGGGAATTGCAACGATAACGGGAGTAATCTGCAAAGGTGTGGCAGAACTTCAGGGGTGTCTGAGTGAGACTATCATTGGCAGCCTGATATACATTCCACTGGCACTTCTTATGCTGGCGGTATCGCTCCCGCTTGTAATACATTTTGGAGCGGAAAAAGGACGTTATATTGCAATGGTCATGTGGGCTATTATATTTGCCGTAGTTTATATTCTGATAAAAACAATGGGACTTTCAGCAGACGCAGTCGATGCATGGCTGAATGGACTTAACCGGGGAATGGTATTGGCTGGAGTTGTATTGTTTACAGTAATTGTATATATGGGGTCTTTTGGGATTGGTGTCCGGCTTATGGAGAAGAAAGAATTCTGATGTGTATCGAATATGGTTGTAATTATAAAAGCAGTGTGCTAAAATTGTATCAGCGTAATTGAATAAGCTGTTAAGTGAACATTATCATATGCAGATTTTGTGTATGGTAATGTGAGAGGGAATCAGGTGAAATGCCTGAACGGTTGCGGCCACTGTATACAGAAAAAAAGCGGGATTGTAATATGTCATTGCATAAATATGTGAGAAGGCGGAATCCGGCTGTCAGAGAGTATCTGGAAATATTTCTGATACAACATTCATGAACTGCTGAAGCATGGATGTTGTATCAGTTTTTATTTTATGGGAACTTTCTGTGATCTGTGAGTCAGGAAACCTGCCTGACAGCGTAAAGAAGGAGCTTCCGTAAAAAGTATCCGTTATTCTTATCACTTCTATTTTACTTTTTCTGAAGTCCCATCTTTTCGGTTACACGAACAGGTAAATAACATATACGAAAAGAGAGGAAGTCAAATGAAAAACAGGTATTTATCCACAAGAATCATGGCAATTATGATGGCAGCAGCTATGGCAGTTTCCGCAGCTCCGGCAGCTTTTGCAGCAGAGAGAGCAGACTCTGAGACAATCAAAGAGGACAATCAGCCGGCAGCAGATGCAGACTCTGATACACAGGAAGATGCAGAAGCACAGGATTCAGCAGATGCAGATAAGACAGCAGACGCAGAAGGTACAAAGACAGAATATCCTCTGACCATCACAACCTATGATTATGATGGAAATGAAATCGAAACAACCTATGAAAAGGCACCGGAGAAAGTTCTTGCTGTATATCAGGGAAGCATTGAAACCATGCTTGCACTTGGCCTGGAAGACCGTCTGGTAGCTACTGCAGGTCTTGACAATGAAGTTCCGGATGAATTTAAAGATGCATTTTCAAAAACAAATTATCTTGATGAATTTACCCCATCCCTTGAGACTGTAACGATGTTGGAGCCAGACATGATCTTATCCTGGAGCTCCCTGTTTTCTGATAAAAATCTCGGAAATGTAACAGACTGGATCGACAAAGGCTGCAACACTTATTACAACACAAACACACGCCCTGACGGAGACAGAACTCTGGAAAATGAATTTACAGACATCTTAAATCTTGGAAAGATTTTTGATGTACAGGACAAAGCACAGGCAATCGTAGATGATGCAAAGGCAGTGATCGATAAAACTCTTACAGCAACAGCAGATGTAGAAGAGAAACCAAGCGTAATGGTTCTGGAACCTCTTGGAGAAGATATCACAAACTATGGTGCAAAGAGCATTGGTGGAGATATGGTAACACAACTGGGTGCGACTCTGGCAAACCCGGATGCTTCTACAGCAGGAAAAGAAGATATCATTGCAGCAAACCCTGATGTGATTTTTGTTGTATACATGCCATATGCAGGTGATGATCCGGAAACTGTAAAAGAAAGCCAGCTTGCCGTTATCAAGGATGACGAAGCACTTCAGAGCCTTGACGCTGTAAAGAACGGTCGTGTTTATCCGATCATGCTCAGTGAAATGTACGCAAGTGCAACACGTACACAGGATGGTATTGAAACTTTCGCAAAAGGATTATATCCGGATGTGAATCTTGACTGATTGAGGACATAACAGTGAAAGAACAGGTTTCACAGACAAAAAAAGGCAGTGTGCTCAGGACATCTATGTATGTGGCAGTTCTTATCGGGCTTGCGGCATTTTTGATTTTTTCCATTCTTGCAGCAATCACTTTTGGAAATGCAGATCTGTCACTGAAAGATGTTTACAGTGTCATTGCATATAAATTGTTTCATATCAAAAGCCTGTCCGCCTATGCAGAAGGCGCAGTTCACGATGTTGTGTGGCTGATCCGGCTGCCCAGAGTCCTGCTGGCTCTGGCAGTTGGAATGGCTCTTTCTGTATGCGGCGTAGTAATGCAGGCGATCGTGCAGAACCTGCCCCGGGCCGTTGCCAACGGTCAGGATGAAGCCGCCCGCACCATGATGGCCTACGCCGAAAATGTGGCAGGCATGGCTTTCTCCAACGCGGGCCTTGGCATGGTGCATGCGATGGCACACGCGCTGGGCGGACACTACAACCTGCCCCACGGTGTGTGCAATGCGGTGCTGCTGCCCTACGTGCTGGCCTTCAACAGCCGCAGCCCGGTGTGTCGGGAGCGGTTCATGACCATTGCCGCTGCCATGGGCCTGCAGGGCACCTTTACCCCGGACACTGCCGCACCGGCAGTGATCCAGTTTGTCCGTCAGCTCAGTGCAGGGGTGGGCATCCCCGCAAACCTTGCGCAGCTGAACAAGGTGGACCCTGCAGATTTTGCCGCGCTGGCAGAGCTTGCGCTGCACGACACCTGCATGTCCACCAACCAGATCACCCCCACCCGCGACGAGGTGGTGGCGGTATATACCGCTGCTTTCCGCGGATAAACTTTGAGACCTCCTCCATTTTCTCCATACCCAAACAAAGCCGCCGCTCTCCCTCTGCAAGGGAATGCGGCGGCTTTGTGCTGTAAAAAAGGTGATGGGATTGTTTTTAAAGAGGGTTCTGTTATAATAAAATAAAAATGCGGCGCAGAATTAAGAGGATAAAGCGATGGAAACAAGAGAAAAACAGGCGTACCTGATAGAAGCACATAAATGTGATGAGATGCTTCTGACCCTGTTGCGGATGCTGGATGTACCGTGGAATGATATATTCATCCACATGGACAGCAAAAATACGGACTACCAGCCGGAAACGGTGGAGTGCCGCATGAAATATGCGAAAGTGTTTTACGCAAAACGGCACAGTGTTGTGTGGGGCGGTGTCAGTCAGGTAAAAGCGGAGCTTGTGCTATTGAAAACAGCAGTGGCCCATGGCCCGTATCAGCATTACCACCTGCTCTCCGGTGTGGATCTGCCCATTCAAACACAAGAAGATATCCGTGCATTTTTTGAGGCAAACCCGGACGTGGAATTTGTCCATTTCGACCCGCACCCGTTCAGCCCATTCAACGATGAGCGCGTTTATTACCGGCACTTTTTCCAGAATATCGATCTGCGCCGCCATCCGGTGCTCGGCGTGATCAATGGAATCCTGCTGTCGGGCCAGAAGCTGCTGAAAATAAAGCGCAATCAGGACGTTCACTTCACAAAGGGCAGCAACTGGTTCAGCTGCACTGACGGCTTTGCACGGTATCTGTTGACAAAAGAAGAGTGGGTCCTGCAGGTGCTGGACAAGACCTTTTGCTCGGACGAGTTCTTTGTGCAGACACTGATCGTGCAGTCGCCGTATCAGGATAAGATCTATCAGGGGCCGGGTGATACCAGTGCCCGTGCCATCGATTGGGACAGAGGCAATCCGTGGGTCTGGAAATACGCTGATCTGGAACAGCTGAAAGCATCGCCCTGCATGTTTGCCAGAAAATTTGATATCGAAAAAGAACCGGAGCTTGTGCATGAAATAGAACGCCTGTATGCACCTCATATATAAAAACA
>OMBQ01002829.1_pt1 | contig 10289 bp, 5 predicted proteins | sample 1674311 | NCBI WGS metagenome assembly OMBQ01 (sample SAMEA103958160, study PRJEB25191) | human gut metagenome | biome: human-associated habitat [ENVO:00009003]; feature: intestine environment [ENVO:2100002]; material: feces | place: Germany | collected 2013/2015 | reverse complement strand
AGCGGGAACAACGCGAAAAAGCCGGGAGCAACAGGAAGAGGCAGGAACAGCAGGAAGGAGCCGGGAACAATGCGGGTGCCGCAATGCCAGAAATGCCAGACAACGCCGCCCGCCACGCGAACCGGCAGTCGGCGGCAACCTGCCGGGCAGGCAGCGGGCAGCACACGGCAGAAAGCGGGCGGCGGGCGGGCAGCAATCCGTTGGGCAGGCTGTAGCATCGCGCATCGAGAAGATTTCATGTACATACAAACAGCCCGCAACGGCCGCACGATGCACACACCGGCACGGCGGCAGCCCCGGGCACAGGGAATCGGAGATCGCTTCGGAACCGTGCAGACTCGGCTCCGGCAAAAATCATGCAGGCAAACAGGTACTATCCACAGAGATACCGGAAATCCTCCGAATAAGGGAAATACAGCGGATGTTCACAAATTATCATAAAAAAGAGCTGAAAAAAGTTGTATTTTAAAAATCTATGTATAAATTTGCAGTAGGCGTTAATGTTCATACATTATTAAAAATGTTCAACTATTAATCAACCAACCCAAACCACACTAACCTAAACTACTGAACCATGCAACATTTCTATCCAATCATCCATGCCGGCCGGCGACCCCGGCACAGGCTATCGGGCATTATGAGAGGCGGTTTTGTCCTGGTGCTGTCGGCCCTGATGTTGCCGGCGGCGGCAAATGCGGCCGCGGAAAGTTCCGCAACAGCAACTGTCAACCCCCAAAATACAGGGGGGGGGGGGGGGGGGGGGCATCGTCGAGGACACGCACGGGGCAGCCGTTGCGGGCGCTTCTGTCGTAATAAAAGGATCGTCACGCGGCACGCTGACCGACAACGCGGGACACTACGCACTCGAGGGGGTGGAAGACGGCGACTTGCTGGAAATATCGTTCCTCGGCATGCTGCCGCAGACCGTCAAGGTGGGAGCCGGACGCACTTCGGTGGACGTAGTCCTGTCGGAGGACATGATTGGTCTGGAAGATGTCGTCGTGACGGGCTACACCACGATGAAACGCAAGGACATCACAGGTTCCGTCAGCTCGATCTCGGCAGACCGTATCGAGCGTATCCCGGCCTACAACATCACCACGGCGTTGACCGGCATCGCCGGGATTAGGATGGACGGGGGTTCGATCCGCATACGCGGCACCCGCTCGCGCAATGCCAGCAACGACCCGCTGATCGTCCTCGACGGCATTCCCTACGACGAAACGCTGTCCTCGATCAACCCCGGGGACATCGAGTCGATCGACGTGCTGAAAGACGCGTCCTCGACGGCCATCTACGGCGCCCGCGGCGCCAACGGCGTTATCCTGATTACGACCAAACAGGCCAGACAGGGCAAGACGACGGTAACCTACGACGGGTTCGTGGGTGCAGGCGTCAACAACCGGGGTTCGCTCGACGTAATGGACGCCGACGAATACATCGCATTCCAGCGCGAGGCGAGCCGCGCGGCAGGCACCTGGCACAGCGAAGCCGACGACGCAAAGGCGTTTTTCGGGATCGAACTGGCCAACATGGGCAAGGTCGACAATGACTGGATGGGAAAGTATTTCAACAAGAAACGCCTGTGGACAAGCCACTCGCTGACCATTTCGGCGGCAACGGACAAAAGCGCCTACAAAATCGCATTCAACTACAAGAACGAAGACAGCCGCTACAAAAACGCGGGGCACGACCACTTTTACCTGACCGCAGACCTCTCGCACAAGGTGCTGCCGTTCCTCAAGGTAGGACTTTCGAGCCGCGCATACTACATCGTCAAGAACGACAAGCCGGATATGTTCAACCAGTTCCTGCACATGTCCCCGCTCACGCAGACCCGCAACGAGGACGGCAGCTACAACGTCTACCCCTTCGGCGACCCGTTCGTGAAGAACCCCTACATGAACGAGAGCGACGACGTATATAAGGACAAGACCGAGGAGTGGAAACTCTTCCTGCGCTTCTTCGCCCAGATCGACCTGGCGAAGGGGCTCACGTTCAATACCAACTTCGCATACAGCCCCGCCTTCTCGTCGCGCGGCTATTACTACGACAACCGCTCGGTATCGTATACCGACGAGCGCAACGTGGCCTTCATGCACAACAACCGCAAGGCCGACTGGGTCTGGAACAACGTGCTCAGCTACAAACGCCAGTTCGACAGGCACAATATCGACCTGACAGCCGTCTATGAAATGCAGAACCGCCAGACGGTCAACGCATCCATGTCGGGCAAAGACCAGGAATCGCCCGCCTACCTGTGGTACAACATGGGGCGCCTGACCGACTCGAAAAGCCTGTCCTCGGGCTTCGTCCGCAGCCAGATGGTCTCGGTCGTCGGGCGCGTGCAATACTCCTACGACGACCGGTACATCGTCACCGCGTCGTTCCGCGAGGACGGTGCGTCGCAGCTCTCGCCGGGGCATAAATGGGCTTTCTTCCCTTCGGGGGCCATCGCGTGGCGCATTTCGGAAGAGCCCTTCCTCAAGGACGTGGAGTGGATTTCGAACCTCAAGCTGCGCGCCTCGTACGGCATGACGGGCAACTACTCGATCGCGGCCTATGCCACGGCAGGTACGCTGCACGGCAAATACGCCAATTTCAACGGCGGTGAGCTGCACCGCCCGGGGCTGGAGCCCGAAACCCGCCCGACGCCCGACCTGGAGTGGGAGCGCAACAAGATGCTCGACATCGGCCTCGACTTCGGGTTCCTCAAGGGACGTATCCACGGTACGATCGACTATTACGATTCGAAGAGCTACGACCTGCTCTACCTCAAGGTGCTGCCCTATACTTCGGGCTTCAACCGGGCGTGGACGAATATCGGCGACACCCGCAACCGCGGCTGGGAGGTAAGCCTCTCGACCGTCCCCGTGGAAACGAAGGACTTCCACCTGGGGGTGAACCTCTCGTATTACCGCAACAAGGAGGAGCTCATACGCCTGCAGGATCCCAAGATGAAGGAAGACATCAACAACGGCCTGTTCGTAGGCTATCCGGTCAACGGCGTACACTATAATTACAAACAGGTAGGCATCTGGCAGGAAAACGAAGCCGACCTGGCCGCGATCTACGGACAGAAACCCGGCGAGGTCAAGGTCGCCGACCTGGACGGCAACGGCAAGATCGACGGCAACGACCGCACGATCCTCGGCACGACACGCCCCGACTGGGTCGGCGGCCTGCAGATCAATGCGGAGTGGAAGAACATCGACTTTTCGGTCGACGTATACGGCGAGTTCGGCTCGCTGGCCCACGACGGCCGCAGCACGAGCGAATGGGCGAACCAGCTCGGGCGCTGGAACACCTACAAGATCGACTACTGGACACCCGAAAAACCCTCCGACCGACATCCACGCCCGGTCGAAGGACAGTCGATCAAATACCTCGACGCCACGGGCTACTACAAGAACAGCTACGTAAACATCCGCAACATCACGCTCGGCTACACCCTGCCCCGGGCATGGATGGGGCGCGTGGTGAAGAAGACGCGCTTCTATGTGACCATGAACACCCCGTGGCGTTACAGCCAGTTCCAGAACACGGGCGGCATCTCGTGGTGGGAGTCGTTCTATATCTTCGGCGCGAATGTCCAGTTCTAACTTAAAAATTCGAAAACCAGACCATGAAAAAGATATTCATCCTGTTTGCGGCGGCACTTACGATAGGGCTGACCGGATGCCAGAGCTTCCTCGAAGAAGAAACCTACGGGTCGACGACCGAGATATTCAAGGAGGAAAACGGCATCAAGGCGCTGGTATACCAGAGCTACACCAAGATCAACAACCTCTACGGCGGCGACGGACAGTGGCCGCTGATGACCGAGCTGGGGACGGACATCTACCTGCGCGGCAAGAACCAGGGCGATGTGGGCCTGTGCGACTACTACGGGCTCGACGCCACCAACGGCAATGTGGCATGGCTGTGGAACCACTGCTACAAGGCGCTGTTCAACATCAACCTGTTCTTCGAAACGATCGACCAGACGCCCTTTGCCGACGAGGACGAAAAGAGCCAGTTCAAAGCGGAGATGTATGTCATGCGGGCCCTGTTCCTGTGGATCGTCACCGAGACGTGGGGCGACAGCTACCTGCCGATGACAACCGACGAGACCGAGGGCACCGAAGCCCGCCGTTCGCCCCGCGCGAAGTTCTACGAAGAGATCATCGGCGCACTCGAGACGGCCATCGGGCTATTCCCCGACACGCGCACCACGGAATCGGGGCGCATCGACATGCCCGCAGCCAAGGCGCTGCTCGCACGCATGTACCTCTACAACGAACAGTGGGACGAGGCCGCCGACATGGCATCGCAGGTGATCGGCCACTACGGGCTGGCGCTCTGCCCCTCGCTCAAAGACCTGTGGGCCGACGACAAGACCAACAACGAATTCATCTGGACGACGGAATTCACCGAGGACGACGCCTTCCGCCAGGCCAACGGCTACTGGTCGTGGTATGCCATGTATATCGACCGTTTCCCGGGCGTGCAGACCATGCTCAAATGGACGGGCTACGGCGGCTGCCAGGCGATCCCCTCGACCTACTTCATGGATCTGTTCGACCGCGACGCCGACAAACGCTGGAGCGACCTGCACCAATGGGTATGGTACTACAACGACCCGGCCGACGACCGCTCGGCCTTCCCGCTCAACCAGTGGCGCGAATACATCGACACGGCGCTCTACCTCTGCCCCGACGTGCTGCCGCTGGCCGAGCATAAACGCATGGAGAAGACCTTCACGGTCTTCGACCGCAACGACATGTTCGACGCCGACGGCATCCCGCAGGATCGCTGGACGTTCATCGGCATGACCAAGTTCTACGACCACACCCGGCCGGGCAACATGTCGGAGCTGTCGGATCGCAGCTACCCCGTGATCCGGCTGGGCGAACTCTACCTGATCCGTGCCGAGGCGCGTATCCGGAGCACGGAGAACCGCGACCTGAAGGGCGCCGCCGAGGACATAACCCAGCTGCGCAAACGCGCCGTCAACCACGAAAAGCCCGAATACGAAGAGGCCATGAAGGTCACCGAAGAGGACATGACGCTCGATTTCATTCTCGAGGAACGCGCCCGCGAGCTCTTCGGCGAGTGGCAGCGACGGCTCGACCTGAAACGCTTCGGCAGGCTCATCGACCAGGTGAGGATCTACAACCCCGACGCAAAGGACAACATCAAGGAGTACCACGTCGTACGCCCCATCCCGCAGACGCAGTTCGACGGTATGCCCGACTGGACAACCCTGGGACAAAACGAAGGATATTAAACACCTAACGCAGTAAAACGACCATGAAAACCATACTGAAAAAATTCGCGACCTTCCTCTGCGCGGCACTGGTATTGTGCGCATGCAGCGACGATGACTATTCCGAAGCGCACCAGTCACTCATGGCGCTGATCCGCCAGGCGGAATCGCTCGTCGAAGAGTCGACGGAAGGGATCGAAGAGGGCGACACGGCCCCCGGATCGAAGAAGGCATTGCAGGCCCGCATCGACCAAGCCTATTACATCATGAACAACACCTCGCGGGACGAAGGCTACCGGAACGCCTGCAAACAGCTCGAAGAAGCGATAAAAGCCTTCCGGGAGAACATCGTCAAGGCCGGAATCCCCTATTTCAACGCCGGGTCGAAGATGAACCTCGGGCCCGCAGGCGACTGGGATCTCACGGAAGAGCTGACGTGGGAGATGAAAATACGTTTCGACGAATTCGCGGCGGGCGACCAGAACGTCATCTCGTGCGAACAGGGCAAGGGTGCCATCATGATCCGCAACAACGGCGCGAACCTGCAGTTCTACGTCAACGACGGGAGCTGGAAGGGCGGCACCTGCTGCACGATCGAGCTGAACAAGTGGTACCACATCACAGCCACGTACAAGGCCAACGACAAGATGCACTTCTATCTGGACGGACGGCTGGTAAAGAGCTTCGCGTGCGGCAAGGCCATCGTGGAGCCGACCTGCAACCTGCAGCTGGGCACCGCCCCCTCCTACTCGAACCGCTACATGCGCGGCAACATCCAGCACGTTTCGATCTGGGCGGACGTCCGCACCGAGGCCGAGGCCGCAGCCGATGTGGCATGCGACTTCTCCGGGACTGAGGAAGGGCTGAAAGCCTACTGGCCGCTGACGCTCAACGTCGGCTCGGAGATCACCGACATGACCGGCAGGCATGTGGCAAAAATGACCGACGTAAAATGGACTGACCCCGAATAACCCAAAAATTCCGATATGAAAAGACACAAGCATTCCATCCTCGCCGTATTGGCGGCCCTGCTATGGGGCAGCCTGTCGGCAACACCCTACAGGCCCGTATGGGAAATCGGCCGCAAAGACGGTTCGGCCGCCGAGTTCGCGTTGTACGACGGCGCGTATTCCGACCTTCTGGGCCGGTTCCCCGGCGCGGCGGCCGCGTACGACGTAGGGCGCAGCACACCGGGAGAAATCCCCTACATCCTGCCCGGGCCCCAGGACGGCTGGGCCGGCAACGGCAACGGATCGCTGCTGATCCGCTTCGGAGCCGATGCGCAAGCCTCCCGGGCGGAGATGCGGCTGACACTCTACCTGGTCGAATCGCAGGCCTCGTCACCCCCGACGATCGAAATCTCCGCAGGCGGGTTCCGCACCTCGGTGCAGGCGCCTGCCGGGGACGACATCAACTACCCGGATACCAAACGCACCTCGGCACGCGGCCTTGCGATCGAGGCCCTATTGCCGGCCGGGACATTCGGCGCCGGGGAAAACCTCCTCACGATCCGCAATGCCGGCGGCAGCTGGCTCGTCTGGGACGCCATCGTCCTCGAAGCCGACCGCAGCGTGAAATGCACACGCCCCGGCGACGGCATCGCGCTCATCAGAAGCCACTCGCAGCCGGGGCTGATTTACGGCCGCGCCGAAGGGGAGCTGCTGCACCCGGTGACGCTGACCCTCGTCAACTGGGGCAAGCCCCAGCGTGCCGGATGGAACTACGACGGCAAACCGGGCGGGACGGTCACACTGTCTCGCGGGATAAACACCGTCGAGGTCAACATTCCCGAAGGGTACGAAGGCCGCACGGTGGATTTCGAAGTGCATCCCAACCGCGGGAAAGCCCTGTCGGCAGCGGTGGAAATCGCCCCGGCGGACAAATACACCGTCTACCTGGTGCAGCACACGCACACGGACATCGGCTATACCAAACCGCAGACCGAAATACTCACCGAGCACCTGCGCTATATCGACTATGCCGTGGAATACTGCGACCTGACGGCCGACTACCCGGACGACGCGAAGTTCCGCTGGACATGCGAAGCCTCGTGGCCCGTACGCGAGTGGTTGCGCATACGTCCCAAGGCACAGGTGGACAAATTCATCAGGTACGTCAAGGCAGGGCAGATCGAGGTGACGGCCATGTTCTTCAACATGTCCGAGCTGTCGGGCGAGAACAATTACAAGACGTTCCTCGAGCCCGTGGCCCGGTTCCGCGAATTGGGGCTGCCGGTCGAAACAGCCATGCAGAACGACGTGAACGGCATCGCATGGTGCCTGGCGGACTATCTGCCCGACCTGGGCGTGAAATATTTTTCGATCGGATCGAACAACCACCGCGCCCTCATCCCGTTCGACCGCCCGACACTCTACCGCTGGGAATCCCCGTCGGGCAAGGGGCTGCTGATGTTCCGCAGCGACCACTACCATACCGGGAACTCGTGGGGCATCCACACGGGCGACATGGCCCGCCTGGAAGACGGCGTATTCGGGTACATCCGCAACCTCAAACGCACGGGTTACCCGTTCCCGGTCATCGCCGTGCAATACTCGGGATACCTGACCGACAACTCGCCCCCGTCGATGCGCGAGTGCGACCTGATCCGCGCATGGAACGAACGCTACGCATGGCCGAAGCTACGCAGCGCCACGGCACACGAATTCCTCGGGCGCATCGACTCCCAGTACGGCGACAAGCTGCCCGTATACCGGGCCGCCTACCCCGACTGGTGGACGGACGGGTTCGGGTCGGCGGCACGCGAGACGGCAGCCTCACGCAAAACGCAATCCGACCTGGTCGCCATCGAAGCGATGCTCTCGATGGCCCAAATGGAGGGGACAGGCCAGAGCGGCGGGACACACGAAGAACTGCGCCGCATCCACGAAAACCTGCTCTTCTACGACGAGCACACCTTCGGGGCCGCGGAAAGCATCTGGAACCCCGGATGCGAGAATTCTCAGGTACAGTGGGCCGAAAAGGGCTCCTACGTATGGGAGGCACTCAAAAGCACCCAACTGCTCTATGAAGATGCCATAGGCCGCCTACAAGGCGCCCTCTACCGCTCGACGCACCCGACGCTCACGTTCTTCAACCCGCTCGGCTGGGAACGCTCGGAACTGGCGACAGTCTACATAGACTTCGAACTGATCCCGGCAGACCGCGAGTTCCGGATCGTCGATGCAGCCGGGAAAGCCCTGCGCGTACAGCCCATCCGCTCGCGCCGCGAAGGACGCTATTACGCCATCTGGGCGGAAGGAATCCCCGCCATGGGTTACAAGACCTTCGAAATCGTACTCGGCGACGGCAAGGCCGCGGCACCCCGCCGCACGGAACTCCGGGACAACAGCCTCGAAAACGATTTCTACCGGATCGTCTTCGACCCGGCTTCGGGGACGATCGCCTCGCTCTACGACAAGGAGCTGGGACGGGAGATGGTCGACCCGGACTCGGAATGGAAGCTGGGGGCTTTCGTCTATGAATCGCTCAACGGCGACCGCCACCAGATGGAACGCAAAGTATTCGACAATTACCGGCGCTCTTCGCTCTCCGACGTACACTGCCCGGGCGTTACGTCGGGCGATATTTACCAGAGCGTCCGCTTCACGGGCAAAGCCGAGGGATGCGACGAAAAATTCAGCGTGCAGGTCGAAGTACGCCTGTATAACGACGTGAAACGCGTGGAGCTCGGCTACGATTTCATCCGCAACCCCGAAACCGATCCTTCGGCGATCTACGTCGCCATGCCGTGGCTGCTGGAAAATGCGAAACTCACGTTCGACGTACCGGGCGGCGTAGTCCGTTCCGGCGAAGACCAGATCCCCGGCACGAGCGCCTCGTGGAACACCGTACAGAATTTCGTCGCGGCACGCAACGACGACGCCCAGATTCTCGTAAGCGGCAGCGAGGTGCCGCTCTACCTGCTCGGGAAACTGCTCGACGACCCTTATCGCCAGCCCCGCACCTATGAAAAGCCGCATGTCTTCCCGTGGCTGATGAACAATTACTGGACAACGAATTTCCGCGCTTCGCAGGAAGGGGAATTCAAGTGCGGATTCGTCATCAGCTCAACCCAGGACACCTCCAACACGGCCGCATCGCAGTTCGGCTGGAGTGCACGCATCCCGCTCTGCACCCGCGTAATGCCGGCCGCCACTGCGGCCAACGGCAACGCCCGCGACCGCTCATTCCTGCGCAGCGGATGCAGCCATGTGCTGATCACGTCATGCACCCCCGCGGCCAGCGGAGAGGGCATCCTGATCAACCTGCGGGAAACCGACGGGCAGGCAGGCACCCTTACCCTGCTCGACGCCTCGGGACGCGAACTGCCCTTTACGGCGGCCGATGCGACAGGGCACCCGCTGGACGGCCGGAGCGTCACTTCGCTGGCGCTGAAACCCTATGAAAACAGGTTCGTCATCCTGAAATAGGCCGGGAAAAGGCTACGGCGGGGAATTTCATCCGAACCGCCCTCCGCAAAAACAGGCTGCACCCGATTTCGGTGCAGCCTGTCTTGTATCCATACCACTGAAATTACCACATAACTTATAACAGGCGATACTCTCCGAAGTTTTTTTTGTAGGGAAGTGACTTTCCCCCGGAAGATCCGGAAACTATCGACCCACAGTTTTCGAAACGGATCTTCATCGGTTCCAGAAAAGGGGACATACCCGAATGTTCTTCGAGGAAACTTCCGAAAGCGTAGCCGCCCACCGTACCGTCATTCTCCTTCATTATCCACGACGGAGACTCTGTCGCTGCCAGCAAACATCGGATTTTCCGGCCGTTTCTGTTTCCGGAGCACCCTAAGCGGAAAAGTGCGGACAGCCCTGACAGTTTCCGCGAATGATGGAAAGCCATAGCTGTTTTCGCGGAAAAAGAGTACCTCAATACAGAGGATAGCCATACGGTTGAAAATAGGATATTGCACGACACGACCGTAACAAAATTTTCGTATTTTTAAGAAGTCATAAAAATTACCTGAATCATGAAATTCTTTATCGACACGGCCAATCTGGAACAAATCCGCAAGGCGCACGAA
>OMBQ01002819.1_pt1 | contig 10313 bp, 10 predicted proteins | sample 1674311 | NCBI WGS metagenome assembly OMBQ01 (sample SAMEA103958160, study PRJEB25191) | human gut metagenome | biome: human-associated habitat [ENVO:00009003]; feature: intestine environment [ENVO:2100002]; material: feces | place: Germany | collected 2013/2015 | reverse complement strand
CATCATAAGAAGCTCGCACGTTATCACATTGCCAGCCAAGATGTACGCTCAATCTTTGCCAGACTACACATTGTTCCAACAGATAGACTTGTTTGTAATTCAGTTCCTTGTGAGCTTCGCCATACTGTTTGACATACTCTAAGGATAACGCCACATCTGAAATCTGGTTGGCACTCATGCGTGAGCTTGCGTCAGCTCTGGTCTTGTAGCCGTTCTTAAAATCTGTATTGATGTCAATACAATAGGCAGTTTCGCCCTCGACTTTCATATAGCCCTCATTGAATGTAGAACCGATAGAACCGTCATTCATTACTTTTTCAATGATACCGACACGCTCTGCACTTTCCGTCCAGTATTGCTTACTTTCTGCATGGACAGGTGTAGTCGGTAAAGCAGTAACGACAGTTGCAAGAACTAAGAAGCCCGTACACAATCGTTTCCATGTCTTTTTCATAAATCTAATGCTCCTTTCATTTTGGGTAATAAAATAGCCGTCCAATAAGAACGGCTGGAAATAGAAAAGGAACGTCATTTTAGGCGTTCCATAATCTATAAAATATTCAATTTTTTATACTGATGTGTTGCTCATCAAAATCTCAAATCAAGGTTATTTGACACCAATTTTGACACCAAATTTTTGTATATTGACGATTTTTGATGAAATGTGATAAATTCATAAAACCCGTAAAAAGCCTGTAAATAAGCACTTTACGGCACTCTATGAACTAAGACAAAAGCTACGCTGTAATAACAATAGGTGAGTGCTAATTATTTTGTGAAGAATTTGTGAAGCCTTAAAATGAAAAAACAACTTCTAATATTAGTCTTTGTCCTATGGCGTAAAACAGCCGCTCAGTGGGAGATTGGCTCCGGCTGAACGGCTGTTTGAAATTTTGGAGTTATTTCTTTATATATTTGCAGATAGCTGTTCTCTACGTATTCACGGTCTTCCGGGACAATGCAGTTCATCCAGGATTCCCAGATGTCTGGGAAATCCTTCTCATCAGAATAGCCGTACAGCTTACGCAGTGCCTCGGAATACTTGATTCCCAGCATCTTGTCGCCGTTTGGACTATAGGCACACACATAGGAACCCGCCTTCAGCATAGCATGAACTGCATCCGCAGCCCTGGTCAGCTCAATGTTTTCCTCAGTCAGCACATCTCGCTCTTCCGTAAGATCATTCCTCTCCTGGGTCAGATCGTTTTTCTCTTTTGTCAGAATCTCATGCTTCCAGATCTCCATATCTGTAATGTCTTCGCTGACAACGAAGGCTTTTACATGGTTGTTTCCCGGATTCTGAGACAGAAAATAAGTCAGCCTTACATACTGTCCCGCCTGATGCAGGTTCGCCTCCAGTTTTCTTCTTCCGCATTCATAAGCGTGCAATAAAGATTTGCAGGATAATTCCCTTATATAGGAATCAGATGTATAACGGCACCCGAGAAAATCCCCGAATGACCGTTTCACCATTTCGTCAAATGAACAGGGCGCTTTCAGCCCAAGTGCTTCTGTGTAGTTCACGCCCTGTCTGTCTATAATGTCTTTTTCCGCAATTCCTGTGGTAACGTCAAACTCATAGGTGTACAAAGCGTCTTTGGTTAATGCTTTTATTATGCTGTCAATATCCATTCCGTATTTATTCCTCTTGCCAAATGAACATACCTGTTCCGTGTTTCTTTTTTGCCTTTTAGCATACCCTTTGCAGGATGTGTAAATGCACCTTTGTCACTCATCAGAAATTCTGCTACATTTGCCACTTCATCTGCGGTTCCAGGTCTTCCAGCCGGGCATTTTGCAAACATATCTTTGAATAATCTGCAGCTGTTTCAATCTCAAAAAGATCACCGCCTTCTGCCTTCTGAATCAATTCTTTATACTTTGGTCATCGATAAGTTTCACTAATCTATATGTGAGTGCTAACAGAAAAGCAAGAAAGACAAAAACTGCCAGACAGTGCTCTGTTATAGCGCCGTCTGGCAGTTCTTTACATGTAAAAAAATCCGATATTTAATCCAATATTTTGTCCTCTGGCAGATACTTCCGGATGATTTTACAGAGATCCTTCATCTCTATGGGCTTCACCAGATAATCGTCCATTCCGCATTCCAGGAGGCGTTCGCGGACACCGGTGATGGCATTCATCGGCGTACGGAGCTCGTGAGACATGTTGGACAGGAACTCGGTTTTCATCCGGTTCTGTTCCTGGGCACTGTAGCGCTCCTCCATCATCTGCTTCGCCCTTTTAACCAGAAAATAAAGGACTGATTGCCACAACCGAACCTGCCGCAAACATTCGGGCAATCATCCGGTTTCGTATTTTTTCAAACATATTTCGTCCCTCTGTAAAAGCTCCCAATTGTAAATATGAGCTATTTTACCCTATTTGGGGACGTTTGCATAGTAGGTATTTTATTATTTTTCTGTTTAACTCAGGAAATTCTCGATAATTACATTCTCTGCTTCCGCTTCGGTCATGCCAAGGGTACGGAGCTTCAAAAGCTGCTCATCGTTGATTCGACCGATGGCGGCTTCATGGATGATGGCGGCATCTACATGCTTCGCCTGAATCTCAGGGATGGAACCTACCTCTGCGTGATCCATGATAATGGAATCACACTGGATATGAGCATGACATTTATTTTTTCCAACTGCCTTAGGATGAAAAATCTGGGAAGAGTTTCCTTTTCCAACAGAACGGGAAATAATCTGGGCGGAAGAACCTGCGCCATTCATACAAACCTCAATATCAGACTCCGCTTTCTGCTCACCGTCTGTCATCAGACGCTCCAGAACAAACAGCTTGGAATCTGCGTCCATCTCCACATTGGTGGTACGGATCGTGGAATCTACCCCTTTGATCTGCACAGTATCCAAAGTGAATACAGAATTTTCCCCAAGTTCAATATTGGTTACCGGATTCAGGACCCTGCTTCCGGTTCCATTTCCTTCGCCGTAATGCTTCTCTTCATAATGAACATTGGCATTTTTTCCAACATGGAAGGTGTGAATGCCATCGTGACGGCTTTCATTGCATCCGCTGTTGTGGATTCCGCAGCCTGCAATAATATTCACGTCTGCACCGTCTTCCACATAAAAATCATTGTAAACCAGGTCTGTCATGCCGGATACGCTCACTACAACAGGGATGAAAACCTTCTCTCCCTGTGTCTTTCCATCAATAAAAATATCGATTCCCGGCTTGTCTTCTTTTTTCCGGATTTTGATGTGCTCACTGTCGCCATGACAGACGGAAATGCCATTCTGGCGCAGATTGTATGCACCTTTCTGCTCAAAACCTTCGCTGATCTTATCCAGTACGCCCTGGGTGGTTTCTTCTACTTTAATCATCAGCATTTGCCTCCTTCTGTCATGCACTTCTGACATTTTTCCTGCTGAAACAGGGTTGGGAAAACGTCCTCTTTGGTACCGTATTTCTTCACTTCTCCATCCTCGATCACCATGATCTTATCCGCCATATTGATGATTTTTTCCTGATGGGAAATCAGGATCAGGCACTCTTTTTTCTCACGATGGATCTCCTCGAAACGCTTGATCAGCATGGAAAAACTCCACAGATCAATTCCGGCTTCCGGCTCATCGAAAATGCTCACTTTATGAGATTTGGCAAGAACGGTGGCGATCTCAATACGCTTCATTTCGCCGCCGGAAAGAGTTCCATCCAGCTGACGGTTCAGGTAATCCTCAGAGCAAAGTCCTACTGCGGAAAGAAGCTTGCAGCTTTCCTCCTCGGTCAGTTCTTTGCCAGCTGCAAGAGACAGCATTCTTGTGACTGTCATTCCCTTGAAACGGGGCGGTTGCTGGAATGCATAGCCGATTCCCGCATTGGCACGATGGTCAATATCATATTCCGTAATGTTCTCATCATCCAGATAAATTTCTCCGCTGTTTGCCTTCTCAATACCGGCAAGAACTTTGGCAAGAGTGGATTTTCCTCCGCCGTTGGGTCCAGTGATCACCAGCATTTCCCCATCCTTAACATCAAAACTGATGTGGTTCACCAGGCAGCGCTTTTTCCCTTCTTCATTCACTTCAAAAGTCAGGTTCTCTACTTTCAGCATATCTATACCTCTTTTGTGTTTTTTACTTTCTTATTGGAATGTACTCCTTATGGGAAAAGATGTCAACATTTCCTAGTAAGTTTTAGGACGTGTTTGAAACACGCTCTAGGTAAATATCATTGAAAATAAAGTATTTCAGCAGTATACTGGGAGTATGATTAATGGAGAAGGAGATTTTACTATGAAAATTGCAGTAACTTATGAAAACGGAGAGATTTTCCAGCACTTTGGACACACAGCAGAATTCAAGATCTATGAGGTTGCAGACGGCAAAGTTGTGAACGCAGAAGTGGTTGATACCAACGGAAGCGGACATGGTGCACTGGCTGGATTTCTGGTGCAGCATGGGGTGGATACCCTGATCTGCGGCGGTATCGGCGGCGGTGCACAGAATGCACTTGCGCAGGCAGGCATTCGTCTTTTCGGCGGTGTCAGCGGAAGTGCTGATGATGCAGTGAACGCACTGCTTGCAGGCAATCTGGGATATGATCCGGATGTACATTGCAATCACCATGACCATCATGAGGAAGGTCACAATTGTGGGGATCATGGATGCGGAAGTCATTCCTGCCATTAAATTTTTCCTGATAAAATAACTGGATTGGAATAAAAAAGACTGGTATCTGTATTTTACCTCAACACTTAGCTCTCCTGTACATCCACAGCCGGCGTGGTCTTCTTCTGGGAAACGATCAATCCCGCAAAAATCAGCGCGGAGCCGATTACAGATGCCATTGTCATTTTTTCATGGAGAACAAACACGGACAGCACGACTGTCACCACTGGTGATACATAAATGTACACGCTGGTTTTCACAGCGCCGATCCATTTGGTCGCCAGGTTCCATAGCAGGAAGCCAAGTGCACTTGCCCCCAGTCCCAGGAAAAGGAAATTCCCCACGACCTGAGGATTGCGGATCAGATCCGGATCCCAGGATGCTTTCTGCTGAATCAGCACAGGGATCAGGAAAATAATTCCATAGAAATAGATTCTTCTTGTCACTGCGATAGTCGGATAATCCCACTCCCCGATCTTTTTCACAAGGGCAGAATATGCGCCCCAGGAAATCATGGCCAGGAATGCAAGGCCGTCACCAAGCGGGTTCAAATTGAAGCTTTTCTGTCCGTTCATACTGATCAGAATTACACCTGCTATGGCAATTACAAATCCAATATAAAAGTAAAGTCCAGACTTCTCATTTTTAAAGAAAATCCCCACCATTACTGCCACAAAAAAGGGTGCACATGCCACAATAATCCCCACATTGGAAGCATATGTCATGGTCAGCGCCGTGTTTTCCAGCATGAAATACAGCACGATCCCGAATAATCCTGCACCTGCAAACGCAAGCTCCTGTCTGGGATTTTTCAGCTTCAGATGATGGGGATAAAAGATCAGCAGCGCCAGAAATGCAAGCACTGCACGGGTAAACAATACCTCCGCAGGCAAAAAATAGTTAAGCAAAACCTTAGTGGATACAAACGTTGCTCCCCACATGATCTGGGTTCCGCAAGCAAGGATATGTCCTGTAATCTGTCTTCTCTCTTCCGTCATTTTTAACTCCTGTTTCTTATCATATTTTCAAGCATACTCCAAGCACAATTAAATTCCGCTGAAATATGTCACATATTTTCTGTTTTTATTACGAACCGGAGGGAATTCTTACCAGAATCTGCTCCCCATTTTTCTCGGCTAATGTCAGAACTGGAATGTGTTTTTTCCGCAGCATATGCACCACCGGGTACGCCGCAAATGTGTTATTTCCTACAAAAACAGCTTCTGGTTTATACTTCAGAATCATCTTTACCTGATCCTTCACAGCTGCTTTCCACTCCTGTCTTTCCATCAGAATTTCCCCGTAAATGCCCAGCATTTCCAGTTCCGGAAGCTCTGGGAAATCAATGTGAACCACCTTTGCAGATTGCAGTTTGGGCAATTGCAGAAGCAGTTCATCAACGGAAAAATCTCCGCCGAAGTTCACAATAATGGGCTTTTCATGGAACTCTTCCAAGCTGATTTCACAGGCTTTTATGGCGTCCTCGAGGGTTCCGGCAGTCATAAGAAAGCCGCCCTTATGACAGAATCCTGCACTTTCAAGCCCGGTTTTCTCTATCAGTTCCTCATTTTCCAGGCCCAGCCATTCCACTGGAAAACTGCATTTATAGTTCAGGGAATACTCTTTTTTCTGTGGCTGGATGCAGTAGCCGCCTCTGTTTGAGGGGAAAATCACAAAAGCAATTTCCGTCTCAGACAGCCGTTTCTGGCAGGGAACAAACTCAGGTAAAACCAGAATTTTCGACTCTTCTTTTCCTTTTTTCCCGGAAAGAATTGCCATCTCATGGGCTTCCAGAAGTTCCTCCACCCTCTTATCTGCACGCTCATTTCCACGATACCGCTCGAACTTATTTTCCAGAATCATCCCGGCTACACTTACGGCCTGGAAGAAGGCTTCATCGTTTCCGCCCTGTGCGTCCCACGCCGGATTAAAGTTGCCGATCAATGTGGCAAGCTCATTTTTCTCCCCTGTATTGTCGTTGTTATCAAGGGGCTGCACAAAGGACTGGTCGAACTTTTCCGCCAGTTCCTGACCAAGAATTTCCTCTCCAAGAGCCTCCCAGAGAAGTCCAAATGCCGCATAAGGCACTCCGTTTTCCCGGACGCGGCTGTCCTTCTGGTGATGGTCATACTGCCCCCGCCCAATGTCAAAAACAATGCCATCGAAGTCTTCCGGAACCTTATTTCCTCTGGAAATGTTGATTTCCGGATTCAGGTACAGCAGCAATGCGGCTGAAAATACGTCGTCTGCGTGGAATTTTCCACTGTGGGTGAATGCAGACGCATTGTTTTTCTTTATCTGTTCTGATAAACTGCTCATAAATTTTTTTACCGTTCTTTCTATATTCATATGTACTTAAAGCATTGTAACACAGGCCTTTGACAAAATAAATGCTGTTGAAGATATTTTTCCCCTGCAAAAAACGCCCTCCTGTTTTGAATACTGAAAAAGTTTATCAACAAGGTATTTTCTATACCGTATTCCTGGAATGAGTGTTATACCACTCGTTAGGCTATACTAACCTTTGTAACCAAACTTACTGCGGACACCTGCCTGCACAGTATGTCCGTTCCTGTAACCATTCAAAAAAGGAGGGTTCCTCGTGCCTTTAAACTTAACAGATTTTAATCACTTTTACATCATTAATAAAGTATGCGGACTGGAAAAACAGCGCCATTATCTGGAAGCGCTTGGACGAAAAGAATTCCAGATTTATTTCCAGCCAAAGATCAGCGGAAAGAGCCAGAAAATTGCCAGTGCCGAGGTGCTGATTCGCTGGAAACGTGCAGATGGGGAGCTGTGGTTCCCGGATAGTTTCCTTCCGATTCTGGAAGAAACAGGGGAAATCGAGGCTCTGGATTACTATGTTTATGAGGCGGCTTTCCAGTGGCTTGCAAACAGAAGAAGCGCAGGACTGAAACTGCTGCCGCTGTCTTTAAATGTCTCTCCGGTTCATTTCCGGAAGATCCATACCTTTACGAAAAAGGTTTTGCAGCTGATCCAGAAATACGAAATTCCGTCTGACGAGGTAAAAATCGACAAGCGTTTCCTCTCTGATGACCTTACTGAGAAAGGCAAAATCGTACTTCAGGAAATCTTCCACCTGCTGAAACGCACCAACAAATTTATCGTCTGCGAGGGCGTAGAAACCAAAGAAATGGTGGATTTCCTTATTCAGGAAGGCTGTGATGAACTGCAGGGGTATTATTATTACAAGCCTATGGAGATGGGGAAATTTGAGGAATTAATTGCATAAGACATCGGGCACCTGAAAATCAGGCGCCCCTTTTTTATATCAAATATTGCATTACTCTATACAGATTTATCCATAAATTATTATTTTTCTTATAAATTTCGGGATATTCTTCTGTGCTTAACGGGCATTCTCCGGCTCCGATTTCGATGGTTATAGCGGGGATTTTCAGTTTCAGAACAAAGTAGTCGCTGCAGCCTGCGGTGGCTGCGGCATCCTGGATGGTAGAATGGAGAGGATAGCCAATTATGGTGGATGCATAGTTGGCAAGAGCCAGTTCTTTTTGGCGGAGATTTCCGCAACAGCCGTAGTCCCAATAAATGAGATTTCCGGAAGAATGATAGGAAATACAGCAGGCAAACTTGTATTTGCTGGCAGTGTGAAGAATGGCCTGGGTTTCCGGTTCGCTGGCTGGGGATGGGCCTTTATAGCCTTCTCCGCATGGAGCAGGTGCGCCTATGTAGGACGCCCAGCCTATATCGAAGTTTCGGTTTAGGTCTACGCCGCGGGCGTTAGCTTTCCACCTCTGGATAAAATTATTTGCTTCCTGCCTGCTTGCTGCACACTTTTTTACGATAGGATTTGCCAGTGCTGCATTCATATTTTGGCATAATGTGACGCCGTCGGGGTTTGCCATGGGGATGATATGAAAGCATATGTCTTGGATGTTATTTAGAGCTCTATGAATATACTTTTTATCTCTGGAAAATGTATGAATTCCATATACATCTTGAAATGAAGCGTATCGCTTACAGGATTGATTTTCCAAACATTTTCCAGTTTTTTGCCGCAAATAATCATTTATTTGGTTCATCATCAGAATTGTATTCATATATTCCCTAGCATGCATGGAAGCCTGTATCAGAATATGAAATCTGCTTTCTATATTTCCCAGAATTACTTCTGTAATGTCTCTTCCTTCTACACTTTTCCCAGCAGAATGCAGCTGCAAAAAAGCAGGATACTCCGCCTGCAAAGCGGCAAGATCCTGCTGCATTTCTTCATATGTATAGTACGGTATTCCCGGAGTAGAAACTGCTTTCTGATAATATTTCATGAGCGACTCCTGCAAAACATACTTCCCTTGCTAATATATTAGCGGCTACATAGTCACAATCTCTCAAAATCTCCCTCTATACAAATCGCCTGGTTCTGTAATTCCGTTGGGCAGGCGGCATCTCTGTAATTGATACATGCATCAACAGCCTTCGGATTGCCTGCGGTCATCTGCCAGAAAGGATATTTGATAATGCCGGGAGTGTTATAACCCACTCCAAGCTCGAGGAAAAGGACCTTCATTCCCTGGTGTCTGCGGATGAAATCATCATATCTGGAGGCAGCTTTGTGCCATCCATCATCTTCCACAAAGGTACTGTCCGCACGTAAATTCATGGTCATTGGAGCGCCGCATTTTGGACAATGAGGTACTAATTCTGACGGAACTGTCATTTTCAGTGCAGCGCGTTGCGGAGCAAGTAATGTGCCGTCTGCTGCCACAGTATAGCCCTGTGCTTCTACCATTTTCTCCACAATTTTCCGGTTATCATATGTCTCATAATGGCATGGTCTGCTGCACTGCCAGAGGCCATAATCTCCCTGTGTATAGAACATTCTATGTTTATCAAAACCAGCTTTCTGGAAACAGTGATCCACATTGGTTGTAAGCACGAAATAGTCCTTCTCCTGTACCAGCCTCAAAAGATTCTCGTACACTGGCTTCGGCGCATTCATATATCGGTTAATATAAATATATCTGCTCCAGTACCCCCAATATTCCTCCAAAGAATCAAATGGATAAAATCCGCCTGAGTACATATCCTCAAATCCATATTTTCCCGCAAAATCTCCAAAATATTTCGAAAATCGTTCCCCTGTATATACAAACCCAGCTGAAGTAGAAAGCCCGGCTCCTGCACCAATCACAACCGCATCCGCTTCTTCAATCGCCTCTTTCAGCTGCTGGATCTTCGCCATCCTTCTTCTGTAAAACAACTGATTTTTTTCTTTAAATAGAATATTCTTTTCTTCCATTTCTGCCCTCAAATATTCGTCCTGGATCTGCAAAAATCTGGGATTTATTTTCTTCGGCACTCGAACATTCATCAGCCCGCGCAAAAGCAGTTTCTGATCTTCCCGCTCTCTTGGAATGGACATTGTTCCATAATTTTCATTCTCCCGCTCATTTAAAAGCTCTTAAATCAGGAAAATTCGTCTCTCATTTTGGTTCATACCTGCCACTATCCAGTCCTTTCTCCGATTATTGTCCTCTCTTCATAATTGCCTGAGCAGGACAAGTTTCCACACATCTTCCACAGTGAAGACAATGATTCTGATCGATTTCCACCGGAATTTTACTAATATCAATACATTTCTGTGGACAGACGGAATAACATAGTTTGCAGCCAATACAGCCGTCATTGTC
>OMBQ01002805.1_pt1 | contig 10373 bp, 8 predicted proteins | sample 1674311 | NCBI WGS metagenome assembly OMBQ01 (sample SAMEA103958160, study PRJEB25191) | human gut metagenome | biome: human-associated habitat [ENVO:00009003]; feature: intestine environment [ENVO:2100002]; material: feces | place: Germany | collected 2013/2015 | reverse complement strand
AAAAGCAGTTCCGAAACGCCCGCAGGCGTTTCGGAACTGCAAATAAAAATAATAATTCCACTGATGATGGCCAGAGCGCAGCGGAGGCCATTTTAATCGTCAAGGCTGCCGTAGAAGCCCCGCTTTTGTCGCGCTTTACCGTAAAGGCAACACATCTTCGTCTTCGTTGATCTCTTCCATCATCCCATCCGCAAAGTACCAGCCTCTGCCGTACAGCGCCTCGCTGCCATCGGCGCACAGGATATACGAGCCGTCCGGCAAAGCGAGAAAATGCCGCTTTTTGCTGTCGGCAAGGGCGATGTCCTCCATCTTCTGCCCGTCCAGCACATGATCCCGGATGAACTGGTAGTGGGGCAGGATGCGGGTCTCGGTCAGGCCAAGGCCGTTCATCCAGCGGGAGTAATGGGGGTCGGCGGCTTCGCCCGGTTCCTCGGGTGCGGCGTACACGATGTGGGCGGCGTTCATGCTGCCGGCACTCACGCCCATCACGATGCCGTGGTAGCCGTGGAAAAGCCCCGGCAGGCCCAGCTGAGCAAAAAAGTGGTTCTGGGTGGGCACGTGCCCGCCGCACAGCATCACAAAGCCGCTCTGGGACAGAAGAGAACCGATCTCCTCGGCGTTGCGGGCGTCGCAGGGAATGAGCGCCGTCAGGGGCAGGTGGGCGTTCGCAAAGCTCTGGGCAAACACCCGGCACATCTCGTCGTTCTGCTCGTAGGCATAGGGGTCTGCCGCAATGGCAAGGCCCAGCACGGCGTGATCCGGCCAGACGGCCCGCAGGTTCGCCACAAAGTGGTTGCGGGTGTCCAGCACCGGAATATCCGGCCCCGGCTCAAAGGGGCAGCCGCTGGGGCTGCTGGTCAAAAACAATGTCATAATGATTCCTCATAAAAAGTGAATAAAGGCTGTGTCCATTTTAACACGATTTTGCTGCCAGCGGCAGAGCCAGAATCACCAAAAAAATCCCCCGCTTTTCGCCGTTTCGCAGAAAGCAGGGGATCTTATCATGCCTTGCGGTAATGGAATACCTTGTCCTTGGTGAGGAGCATGGCAGCGCTCACGGCCAGAGCCGCCAGCTCGGCGGCGGTGACGGCCAGCCAGATGCCGTCGATGCCCAGCAGCATCGGCAGCAGGAGAATGGCAATTACCTGAAACGCCAGCGTGCGCAAAAAGGAGATCAGTGCGCTGGTCACGCCGTCGCCCAGCGCCGTGAAGAAGGAGGACGCGTACACGTTGAAGCCCATGATGAGGAAGCTCAGCGCATACAGCCGGAAGGCCCGGCTGGTCAGGGCCAGCAGCTCCGCGTCGTAGCCCACGAAAACGCGCGCCACACAGGGGATGATGAACATGGAAGCCAGCGTCAGGGTCACAGCCACCACGGCGATGAGCCGCAGGCTCTTGCGGTAGAGATTGTGCACCTCGGCGTGGTTGCGGGCACCGTAGTGGAAGCTGACGATGGGTGCACTGCCCACGGCATAGCCCACGAACACCGCCACGAACAGGAAGGCTGCGTACATGATGACACCGTAGGCGGCCACGCCGTTCTCACCGGCCAGACGCAGCAGCTGGTAGTTGTACAGGATATTGACCAGCGACATGGAAAGGTTGGTCATCAGCTCGGAAGAGCCGTTGATGCAGGCATCCCGCAGGACTTTGCTGTAAAAACTGGTCTTGCACAGGTGCAGGCGGCTGGAGTTGCTGCGGTCGATGAAGTAGAACACCGGCAGTACGCCGCCCACCAGCTGGCTGATAAAGGTGGCAATGGCCGCGCCCTCCACGCCCCAGCCCCAGATACCCACCATCAGCACATCCAGCACCATGTTGGTGCAGCCCGCGCCCACGGTGAACCAGAAGCCGAGGTGCGGCTTTTCGGCGGTGACGAAAAAGCTCTGGAACATATTCTGCAGCGCAAAGGTGGGCAGGGACACCATCAGGATGCGTCCGTAGCGCACCGCGTAGTCCAAAAGCTCTCCCTTTGCGCCCAGCAGCACGGCAATGGGCCGCAGGAACACAATGCCCAGCACCGCCAGCACACTGACCGAGACCAGAGCCGCCAGCAGGAACAGGGTGAAATAGCGGTCGGCCTTTTTCTGGTCGCCCTCGCCCAGCGTGATGCCCACGATGGCGCTGCCGCCGGTGCCCAGCATAAAGCCGATGGTGCCCAGCAGCATGGGCAGCGGCATGATGAGGTTGACCGCCGCAAAGGCCGTTTTGCCCACAAAGTTGGAAACGCACAGCCCGTCCACGATGCCGTAGATGGAGGTGAACAGCATGGTGCCGATGCAGGGCAGCACGAACCGCAAAAGGCGGGGATAGGTAAAGTGATCGGAAAGCTGGATCCGCTGCTTGGACATGGCGTCCTCCTTTCTGCACAAGGTGCAAAAAACGGGCCGGATAAATGTCCGTGAGTGCACGCCCGGCCTCGATCTGCTTCGTCACTACGGCAACGAAACCTCCGGCGGGGCGCTGTCTGCACGGCATCTTATCCGGCCCGTTTCAAATTACGTTGAAAACGGTCCTCCGATGAACCGAAAAAGAGTATATCAGAATTTATTTTTGTTGTCAAGGCAGAAAAATCAAAAAAATCGGCATTCGGGGCCAAAATTCATAAACTGTCTCTTCCCAACGTTTATCAAACCTGTTAGAATGATAAAAGTTTTTTTATGGATCCGGAAAGGAGAACTCCTGTTTTGATGAAACGTTTTTATACCGCCATTGTGCGCCGCCGCAGGCTGGTGCTGGCGGTGTTTGCACTGGCGGCTGTGCTGAGCGTGGCTGCCACAAGCCGGGTGCAGGTGGATTATGATATCAACGACTATCTGCCGCCGGAATCCCCCTCCACCACCGCCATCGAGGTGATGAACGGTGCTTTCACCGGCGGCATCCCCAACATGCGGGTCATGGTGCGGGATGTCACGGTGCCGCAGGCGCTGGAGTACAAGGAAAAGCTTGCCGCCATCGATGGAGTGTCCTCCGTTGCATGGCTGGACGACAGTCTGGATGTGACGGTGCCTTTGCAGATGCAGGACACCGCTACGGTGGAGAGCTATTATAAGGGCTGCGCCCTGTTCACCGTGACGGTGGAGGACGAGAAGCGTCTGGAAGCCGTGGCTGCCGTGCGGGATCTGATCGGGGAGGGCAACGCGCTGGAGGGCGCGGCGGTCTCCACTGCCGTTGCCACCAACTCCACCGTGACCGAGGTGGCAAAGATCGCCGCCATCGCGGTGGTGTATGTGCTGTTCATCCTGATCCTGACCACCGATTCCTGGGCAGAGCCGCTGCTGGTGCTGACGGGTCTGGGGGCGGCCATCCTGCTCAACAACGGCACGAACCTCATCTTCGGCACCATCTCCTTTGTCACCAACGCGGCGGGCAGCATCCTGCAGCTGGCGGTTTCGCTGGACTACTCGGTGTTCCTGATCCACCGCTTTGCGGAGTGCCGGGCCGAAAACCCCGGTGCCGGCCCGGAGGAGTGCATGGTGGACGCCCTGTGCAGATCCACCGGCTCCATCCTGTCCAGCGGCCTGACCACCGTCATCGGCTTTCTGGCACTGGTGCTCATGCAGTTCCAGATCGGCCCGGATCTGGGCCTTGCGCTGGCAAAGGGCGTGGTGCTGAGCCTTGTCACCGTGTTCACCTTTATGCCCGCGCTCACGCTGGCAGCGTATCAGTGGATGGATAAGACCTACCACAGGCCCCTGCTGCCCAGCTTTGACAAGTTTGGCCGCTTTGTGGCCCGCATCATGCTGCCCATGGCGCTGGTGCTGGTCATTCTGATGGTGCCCAGCTATCTGGCCTCCAACTCGAACCAGTATTATTACGGTGCCGCCCACATGTTTGGCGAGAACACCCGTCTGGGTGCGGACACCGCCGCCATCGAGGAGACCTTTGGCCGCAGCGACACCTACGTTGCACTGGTGCCGGAGGGCGACACCGCCACGCAGCAAAAGCTTTCGGATGCACTGCACGCCATCCCGGAGGTGACCGGCATCCTTTCCTATGTGGACAACGCAGGCGCGTCCATCCCGCCGGAGTTCGTGCCCGGGGATACGCTGGGGCTGCTGGTCTCCGGCGGCTACACCCGCATGGTGCTTACGGTGGATGCCGACACCGAGGGCGATGGGGCCTTTGCGCTGGTGGAGCGGGTGCGCGCCACGGTGCAGCAATATTACCCGGACAATTATTATCTGGCCGGTCAGGGCGTGAGCACTTATGACCTGATGGACACCATCACGGCCGACATGGTCAAGGTGAACCTGCTGGCCATCGGCGCAGTATTCCTGATCCTGCTCCTCATGAAGCGCCAGCTGCTTTTGCCCATCATTCTGGTGCTCAGCATCGAGACCGCCATCTGGATCAATCTGGCCATCCCGTACTTCCGGGGCCAGCACGTGTTCTACATTGCCTATCTCATCATCAGCTCGGTGCAGCTGGGTGCTACGGTGGATTACGCCATCCTCTTCTCCGACCGCTATCAGGAGTTCCGCGAGACGCTGGGCCGCAAAGAAGCCGTTGCGGCCACGGTGTCCGCGGTGACCACCTCGGTCAGCACCACTGGCAGCGCCATGGCGGTGGTGGGCTTCCTGATGGGAGCCATTTCCACAAACCAGCTGCTGGGCCAGCTGGGCAATTTTCTGGGCGTGGGCAGTCTGGTGTCGCTGGCCATCGTGCTTTCGGCACTGCCGGGCTTTTTGTATCTGGCCGACCCGCTCATTATAAAAAAGAAAAAACAGCCGAAGGAGGCTTGACCGAGATGAAACATCGATTTGTGCGCCGGGTGTCGGCACTGGCACTGGCAGGCTGCCTGCTGGCGGGCAGCAGTCTGCCAGCTTTTGCAGCAGCCTCCGCTGCCAAGGAAGAGGTCATTTATGCAAACCTGACGGCCTCCGGTGCTGTGACCGGCGTGTACGCCGTGAACAGCTTTTCCGTGCAGGCGGGGGACACCGTTGCGGACCACGGCAGCTACACTGCCGTGCGCAACATGACCACGAGCGATGCCGTGGAGCAGAGCGGCGATACGGTCACGGTGCATGTGGCCGAGGACGGCAAGCTCTATTATGAGGGCACCATGGACGCCGCCACGGCCCTGCCGTGGGTGGTAAAGCTGACCTATACGCTGGACGGGGCAGAGATCCGCCCTGACGAGCTGGGCGGCAAAAGCGGTGCGCTTTCCATCCGGCTGCAGGTGAGCCGCAACCCGGACTGCACCGGCAGCTTTTTTGACGACTACGCGCTGCAGGTGACCATGAGTCTGGACACCGAGCTTGCCCGGAACATCAGCGCACCGGGCGCTACGGTGGCGAATGTGGGCAGCAAAAAGCAGCTTTCCTACATCCTGCTGCCGGGCGCGGACAGCGACGTGACCGTCACCGCCGATGTGACGGATTTTGCCATGGACGCCGTTTCCCTGAACGGCGTGCGGCTGAACCTGAATCTCGACCTCGGGGATATGGACCTGACCGGGATGCTGGAACAGCTGCAGAGCGGTTCCGTGCAGCTGGACGATGGTGCCAACGCGCTGGCAGACGGCATTGCGCAGGTGCAGGCGGGCATCGACACCCTGAACGGCAATTCTGCCGCTCTGACCGGCGGCTCAGCCCGGGTGCGTGCCGCCCTCACCCAGATGCAGACCGCGCTGAACGGCATCTCTGCCTCCACCGATGAGCTGAACACCCTGCTGAATGCCTCCACCCAGATCCGGGACGGCATTGTCCGGCTGGATGAGGGCGCGGCACAGCTGGAGCAGCAGGTGAGCTTTGAAGCCTACAAGGCCATCCTCCGGGAGAACGGCCTTGATCTGGATGTGGTGAAGGAGGGCAACGCCAAGGCCATCCAGCAGCTGCAGGGCATGGTGTGGATGATGCCCCAGCTCAAGGATGTGATCCTGCTTTTGCAGGGCTCCACCGCCAACATCGACGCCATGCAGACCTATCTGGACACGGTGAACGGCGGCATTGCCCAGCTGCACGAGGGCAGCAGCACCCTGAACGGCAGCTACGGCGAGTTTGACGCCGGGGTGCGTCAGCTGGCCGGTGTGCTGACCGGGATGCTGGGCAATCTCTCGGTGCTCACCGACGGCGTGAACCAGCTTGCCGCCCAGTACGTCCAGCTGGACGACGGCCTGAACGCCTACACCGACGGCGTGGCCCAGCTGAAAGCGGGCGTTGCGCAGCTGGCGGAGGGGGCGTCTCAGCTGACCGGCGGCACCGGCGAGCTGCGCAGCAGCGTTTCCGGCATCGACATGGGTGCCCAGCTGGACGGCCTGCTGAACAGTCTTTCCGGCGGCGGGGAGGTGCAGAGCTTCACCTCGGCAGAGAACACCGAGGTGGGCGCGGTGCAGTTTGCGCTGCAGACCACTGCCATCACAGCCCCGGCCCCGGCTGCCCAGCCGGAACCGGCGGCTGTGACCCTGACCTTCTGGCAGAAGCTGCTCAAGCTGTTTGGGCTGTATAAAGGATAAGACATAAAAAGAAAGAATCTGCAATTGTGATGCCCGAAGTTCAGGCTGACAGTTGCAGATTCTTTTTTGTTAACGGGCTCGCCCTCTCAGTCTCACATTTGTTCGACAGCTCTCCCAAAGGGAGAGCCCTTGGCAGAACCAGAAAGTTGACCGTAATGCCAAAGCCTCTCACTTTGGGAGAGGTGGCACGCCGCAAGGCGTGACGGAGAGGGCGAGGCCGTGCAAGATTTTGAAGAAACTTTATTCAAAATGGTATTCCACCAGTTCGCAGTTTCTGATGCCCGCAGCTGCGTATTCCTCGTTGGTCATGTCGTAGAAATAGGACTGCACCACCCGGGCGATGCCGTTGTGGGCCACCAGCAGATAGGTCTTGCCGGTGTCGGCCTTCAGCTCGTCCAGCAGGTTATAGATGCGCTGGGCCAGCTGCATCATGCTCTCGCCGCCGTCGTAGCGGTCGGCAAAGTGGGTCTTGGAAACGCGGAACTCGCCGCCGTTGCGGGGTGTGCCCTCGTATTTGCCAAAGCACTGCTCCCGCAGGCGCGGCTCACACCGGGCGGGCAGGCCGGTGGCCTCGGCAATGGCCATGGCGGTGTCGGCGGCGCGGGACAGGGGAGAGTAGAGGATCTCATCGATGTGCACCCCGCTGGCCTTGACGGCTTCGCCCAGCTCCCGGGCCTGCTGGCGGCCCCGCTCGGTGAGGGGGCTGTCGGTCATGCCGCAGATCTTGTTCTCAACGTTCCAGACGGTTTCTCCGTGGCGGGTGAAATAAAGCGTATGCATGGGCGGCTCCTTACTGGTCATATCCCGCCTCGATCTCGCGGATGCGGGTGTAGAAAAAGTCGTTGGCAGGGGTGGGCATCCCGTACTTCTTGGCCCGCTGGCGCACCACACCGGCAAACTCCTCCACCTCGGTGGGGCGCTTTGCCAGCACATCCTGCCGCATGCTGGGCATGCCATCGGGGTTGAAGGTGGGCATCATGGCATCGATGAATCTCACATCATTGTCCGGCGGCAGGGGCACGCCCTCAAGGTTCGCCAGCCGGATGACCTCCTGCATGGCCGCGCGCATCATGTCCTGTGCCTCGCCGGGCTGGCGCAGGCCGCCGTAGGGCTGGTCGAAGGCGGCTGCGGCCTGATTCAAGCCGTCGTTCACCATCAGCTTGTTCCACTGCTTGTAAAGGATATCCCCGCAAGGCTCGTTGGCAATGCCGCACTCGTCCAGATAGTCAGCCACGGCCTGCACACGGTCGGTCATCTCGCCGCTGCGCTCACCGAACTGGATCTTGCCCGCCTGATTGAACACCAGCGTGCGCCCGGTGCGGGTGGCGTCCATGCCGATGGCAACGCTCCACAGGGTGTGGCCGGGATAGGCTGCGTCAATGTGCTCCTCGCTGGTGATGCCGTTCAGCACGCTGAGGATGACGGTGTCCGGCCCTACGAACTTTGCAATGTCCTGAATGGCCTGTTCCAGCACCGTGGCCTTGACGGCCACCAGAAGCAGGTCTACCGGCCTGCCCTCGGCGGGAGTGACGTAAGAGAACTTGCATTCTTCGCCGTTGCAGACGACCGGTTCGGCAGAGTAGCGGGCAATGCGGTCCTCGTCGGCAATGACCTGCACGCCGGGCATTTTGCGGCCGAACAGGATGCCCAGTGCGCCCAGACCGATCAGGGCAGAGGTTTTGATCTTTTTCATGTGTTCCTCCTGTGTTTATGCCTTTTTCAGCGTTCCGTCTGCGGTCAGGACGACCGTGCTGCCCTCGTCGATGCCAAGGCGGGTGAGCTCTTTGTCCGGGTAGGGCAGGATGCGCCGCTCCCCGGCGGCATCGGCCAGCGTGACATCGCACAGCACCGGCTGCCCGGCAGGCAGCTCCTCACAGCCGTACAGCTGTTCGTCAATGCGCAGAACGCGGTAGGTAGTCTCCATAGCAGCTAAACTCCTTTTTGTAAATACAGCATTTTTATTATAAAGCTCTGCGCGGGGCGCGTCAACCGCATTTGGCTTGACAGCCGGCCGCCCGGCTTGATAAAATGGGAATGATTTTTGGAACAGGGGGCAGTCACATGAATATTACGGAACTGCGTTATCTGGTGGCCATCCGCAAGTGGGGCTCGGTGAGCGCGGCGGCAAAGCAGCTGTATGCGGCCCAGCCCAATGTGAGCAAGGCGCTCAAGAATCTGGAAGAGGAATACGGCATCCGCATCTTTGAGCGCTCGTCCACCGGCATGATCCCCACCGAACAGGGACGGCATTTTATCCGGCAGGCAGAGCGGGTGCTGGACGAGGTGGACCGGCTGGATCTGGATGCCCGCAGCCGGCAGAGCAGCTGTGCGGAGCTGCGGGTGGTGCTGCCCCACGCCACCTACGCTTCCTACGCGACGGTGGATTTTTTGCAGCAGATGGCAGACAGCCAGCAGCTGCGGGTGCATATCCGGGAATCCGGCTCCATGGAAGCGCTGGACCATGTGCTGCGGCGGGGCTACCATCTGGCCCTGCTGCGCTACGCGGAGGAGGACGAGGATTACTACCACCGCTACTGCGACCGTCACGGCCTGCACCGGGAGCCGGTGATGGAGTTTGAATACCGGCTGCTGACCAACCGGGAAGGCCCGCTGGCAAAGTGCGAGGTGACCGATATCACCCAGCTGAACAGCTATATGGAGGTCCTGCACGGTGATTTCCAGCTGCCCGGCGGTGAGGACAGCGGCCTGCGCTGGCATACGAACCCGAACCGCCGCATCCATGTGTATGAGCGGTGCAGCCAGTTTTCCATCCTGCAGAACCTGCCCAATGCCTATATGTGGGCTTCGCCCATGCCAAAGCGGGCGCTGGAACAATACCATCTGGTGCTCAGGAAATGCCCGGCCCAGCGCCAGCGCATGAAGGATGTTCTGGTCTATCCGGACAGGGGGACCCTGCGCCCGGAGGAGCAGACCTTTGTGCAGCTGCTGCACAAGCAGGCGGCGCTGACCGTGAAATGACCGCCGGAACCGGTTAAGAACTGGCAAAACATCGGAATGCAGAAAAACCGGAAAGCAAAGGAATTTGGCCGACAGCCGTGGCGCTTTATGCGCTGCGGCTGTCTTTTTGTTGATAAACCGCACGAAAAAGAGACGAAGCATCAGCTAAAAATCTTTGCTGGTATATGGCCTTTGATATGCCCCTATACCAGAAGCATATTATCACTTTTATGAAAAATATGTTAACATAGACCCAGAAAGCTGGCCGGGATGGATGGAAAATGCTTCCATAATTCCGGCACAAAGAAAAAGGAGGTTTCTGGTATGATTAGTTTCTTACTCTGTCTGGCGATCCTGATCGTGGGCTACTTTGTCTATGGTAAGATCGTGGACAACACCTTCGGCCCGGACGACCGTGAAACGCCTGCTGTGCGCATCAATGACGGTGTGGACTACGTTGTGATGCCCCAGTGGAAGCTGTTCCTCGTTCAGCTGCTGAACATCGCCGGCCTTGGCCCCATCTTTGGTGCCATGCAGGGCGCATTGTGGGGCCCGGTGGTCTTTTTGTGGATCACCTTCGGCACCATCTTTGCAGGCGGTGTCCACGACTACTTCTCCGGCATGATGAGTGAGCGCAACGATGGCGCTTCCATCGCTGAGATCACCGGCAAATACTTAGGCCCTGTGATGCAGAACGTCATGCGCGTGTTCTCGGTGGTGCTGCTCATCATGGTGGGCACTGTGTTCGCGGTGGGTCCCGCAGGCCTGATCGTGGAGCTGTGCAGTCAGAGCGGCGCTTCCGGCGTGCTCACCTCGCTGCTGTTCTGGCTCATCATCATTCTGGTGTACTACTTTATCGCGACCTTTATCTCCATCGATGCGGTCATCGGCAAGATCTACCCCATCTTCGGCATCTGCCTGATCATCATGGCCATCGGCGTCATCTTCGGCATCTTTA
>OMBQ01002796.1_pt1 | contig 10409 bp, 3 predicted proteins | sample 1674311 | NCBI WGS metagenome assembly OMBQ01 (sample SAMEA103958160, study PRJEB25191) | human gut metagenome | biome: human-associated habitat [ENVO:00009003]; feature: intestine environment [ENVO:2100002]; material: feces | place: Germany | collected 2013/2015 | reverse complement strand
GTAATCACTTCTTCCGGATCACCTTCCACCAGCACTTTTCCATCTTTCATGCCGATGACATTATCTGAATATGCGATTGCCTGATTGATGTCGTGCAGTACCATGATGATGGTTATTCCAAATTCCTGATTGAGTTTTTTCACCAGTTGCAGGATCTCAATCTGATACCGGATATCCAAATAGGTAGTCGGCTCATCGAGGAACAGCGTCTTTGTTCCCTGACAAAGTGCCATTGCGATCCATACTCTCTGGCGCTGTCCTCCGGAAAGTCTTGATACTTCTCTGTCCCGGTACTCCATCAGGTTCGTGACTTCCAGTGCCCATTCGATCATACGCTCATCCTCGGCACTGTCCCCCTGCATCATCTTTTTATGTGGGGTTCTCCCGAATGCTACCAGATTCTCAACAGTGATATCATCCGATGCACTGTTATACTGCTGGACGATGGCTACCTTTCTGGCAAATTCTTTTAAGTTCAGGTTCTGGATATTCTTTCCCTTGAGGAAAATATTTCCTTTCCCCGGATATAAGTTCTTTGTCATCAGGGAGAACAGGGTGGATTTTCCACATCCGTTCGCTCCCATGATGGTTGTGATCTTGCCTTCCTCGATCTTTAAAGATACGCCTTTTAACACTTTATTTTTACCATAGGCAAAATGTAGGTCTCTGACTTCCATCGCCGGCTTGTCTGCCCATTTATCCGCTTTTTTCTTTTGCTCAAAAGTGGAGTCTTTCCTGATAAGTTCCATATCTTCCGAGGTCAGCTTGTTTTCTATCTTTTTATTTTGCATACTTCTTCGACCTCCTTAACAGAATAATGAAGAATGGCCCTCCGACCACGCTCATGATGATCGATGCGGACACTTCATACGGAGCAGCAATGGTTCTTCCGATGGTATCTGCCAGTAGAAATGTAAACGCTCCGAACAAAGCACTAAATGGTACTAATGCCTTATGGTCACTTCCTACCAGAATTCTTCCGATATGTGGAACAATCAGTCCTAAAAAGCTGATCACTCCAGCTACTGCGGTGGAAATACTTGCAAGTAATACTGCTATCAGTGAAATCACGATACGCATTGCATTGACATTGATTCCCAGGCTTCGTGCTGTCTTATCTTCCAGTGCTAACAGGTTGCACATCTTTGTCATAACAAGTGCCAGCACCAGTCCGATCACAACATATGGTACTAAGGTCTTCACGTCATCCCATGTCTTCATGGTGATATTTCCATTGACGATGGCTGCCACACCGGACATATTCCCACCGTTCATGGAGTTTAATGCACTGGAAAATCCCGTAAACATCGCATCCACCGCCACGCCGACAAGGATAATTCTAAGAGGACTTAATCCACCTTTCCATGACAGGCTGTAGACCAGCACGAAAGCGATCACACCGCCAAGAAAAGCGAACAGCGGAGTGAAGAAAAATAACGTCGGTGCAAATGCGGTGATCAGTACTGCCGCAAAGCTCGCCCCACTGGAGATACCGATGATCCCCGGATCGGCAAGTGGATTCTTAAGTACTGCCTGAAATAGCACACCCGATACCGCAATCGCTGCTCCGGCTAGCATGGAGATAACGATTCGTGGGAACCGCAGGTCATAGATCGTTGCCACATCTTCATTGTATTCTACAAACAAACCTTTCAGCAGTTCCGGGAAGCTGACCTTCAGGCTTCCGATGTTCACTGCGGCAAAGAATAATGCCACAAGCAGCAAGATCATCACGATAAAAGAAATGGCTGCTTTTGCTGTTTTTCGATGTTTCCTTGCTTTATCCTGTGCGGAGAGGTTCTGGACTTCGGTTTTAGAAGTCTCAGAAGTATTCTGTAATTCTGTCTCTTTCATCTGCCCTCTCCCTTCTACTTGCTCTGCTGTTCGTTGTATTTCTCAGTTGCGTCAGAATCCTTGGCTTTCTTCTGTGCATTGTCACTGGCTTCTTTTGCTTTCTGTGTATCTTCATCACTCTCCGGGTACAGGATCGGCTGCAACTCTTCCAGTGCCTGTGGATATTTAAACGTTGCACTCATGCCAAAGTATTCATACGTCAGGTCATAGACTCTGCCATTCTTCACTGCATCAAAATGCTGCCAGATATCATTCTCAGCAAAATCCTTGTTGAACATCTCGACGACCTGATCCGGCAGTGCATGGGCTGCACGCAGGATAATGTCCGGCTCTTTGGTCTTCATATCTTCCGTGTTGACGGTCAGAAATTCCTGATCGGTGTCAGAATATACATTCTCTCCGCCTGCCAGTTCCACCAGACTTCCCACATAGGAGTTCGGTGTGGCAATGATATAACTTCCCGGAAGTCCCATCAGGATCATCACCTTCGGATGGTCCTTGCCTTCGTTTTTCTTCTTATAATCATCATAAAACTCGGTAAATTCTTTCACCAGCTTATCTGCCTGATCCTGCCGGTCGAAGATCTCGCCCAGCTCCTGAATGGAACGGTACATACCCGGTACACTTCTGAGGTTTAAGAATGCCCAGTCAGAACCGATGGCTTCATACTTCGGCTGCAGGTCACTCTGTAAGGATACCGGGCTTAAGATCCAGTCCGGTTTTAAGGATGAAAGAATCTCGGTATCCGGACTCATGGCTGTTCCGACCGCCTCTACATCCTTATATCTGTCCGGGATGGTGGATACGGTACTGCTGCATACACCCACCAGATCCAGTTCCAGCTTGTCACAGATATCTGCGGTTGCCGGAGAGGTCGCAATGATCCTCGGCTCTCCATCCAGCTCCTGCACTTTCTTCTTCGCTGTTTCCACCGCAGCCTTTTCCTTCGGATCTGTAATCTTCAATAACGACTCTGCGGATTCCGAAGAAGTATCCGCACTGCTCTCGGTTTTTGTCCCGGAGTCACTGCTTTCCTTTCCCTGACTCTGATCGACACATCCTGCAAGGGAAAAGAGCATGGTCATCGCAAGCAGGACTGCGGATGCTTTCTTTAATCTTCTATTCATCATCGTCCTGTCCACCTCCCCAGCGTCTCCAATTCTTACGGAAATAGAATACCACAGCAGCCACAACACCGATCAGGATCAGACCGACCACCAGAACCGCAATTGCGATCTGAAATACCTTGTTTCCTGAAGTCGATGTGGAAGTACTGTCACTGTCTGCTGCATCTGCATCCTTTGCGGTAGAAAGACTTAATCCTTCTGCACTGTCCAGTGTACTGCTGTCCGTACTCGGAGTTTTCGATTCACTGCTCGGCTTTGCTGCTTCTGTGATACTGCTCTGTAACTTTTTGTTTGAAGATCCACTTTCTGATGAAGCGCTTTCTGAACTCTTAAGGGAAGAATTTCCTGCGCTGACGGAACTTCCTGATTCTGAGCTCTGTGCACTGCTACTGCTATTCATTCCGCTTCCAGATGCTTCTGTTACGATTGTCGCATTCATTCCTGAACTGTTTCCTTCACTAAAGTTGCTTGGATACAGGAAGAAAACCACATCCCTTCCCATTGGTTCTACATACATACTTCCACGTATGATACAATTTTCACTTGGTACTTTCATACAGATATCGGACGTTGTACCATTGCTGTCCGTTCCATTTCCTGTAATTCCAATCTCGGATGGTGTAGACCAACCAGAGTCGCCATAGTTCTGAACCTGAAAACTGTGTCCACTGGTGTAATCCATCAGACTCATTTTAATGGTAAGGTAATAAGAGCCATCATCCGTCAATTCTAACAAGCCAGTTGGATAAACGCATCCTTCTACCATTCCCTGTCCGGTGGCATACGAGCTTGCACCTCCGGCATCTTCTACCTCGCCTGTAACCGGATTGGAATAACTTCGGTTAATGGTACAGGTATAGACACTTCCTGATGCTGCCTGTGCTTCCACTGCCGGAAAACCAGCCAGCAAAGTAAGCCCAAGTGCCGAAGCCATCACCACAGATTTGATTCTGTTCTTTATCTTTGCTAATTTCATCTTTTTTCTCCTGTTAAACTAGGAAAGTCTCTGCCACTTATGTAGCAGAGACTTCCATTTCCTTCTGCGCAACTGTCCGGTTCCAGTCTGCCCGGTCCTGAACAATTACCTGCCTGCTTACGAACTGCCTGTCAGATCAGGAAGCCATTCTTAAGCTTTTTCTTTATAGCTTTTACTTTGTCACTTTTCTTTTCTTGTACTCCATCAGTCCTGCAAGAAGTGCCACGCCACCGAGCAGAAGAAGTGTTGCCCAAAGAGTATTGTTTGCTACGACATCATCTGTCTTAACACTGGATGCACCCTTGAGGCTGGAACCTGTACCATTTCCAAGGCTAGATGTTCCGCTCTTCAGACTTGAAGAACCACTTCCAAGTGAGGAAGAACCAAGTTTGCTGCTTCCAAGAGAATTGTTTCCGAGGGTATTATTTCCAAGTGAACCATTTCCAATCGAAGAGCCATTATTGTTGTTTCCATTGGAATTATTGTTGTTGTTATTGTTGTTGTCGTTCTTATCAAAGCCCGGATCGTCGGATGTGGTCGCTTTCAGTGATTTCCAATCCAGTTTCAGGAATACCGGCTGAGTGCCTGTACCGGAACTGATAGCATCCATAATTGGAACAAATACCTGTAATGGAACATATCCATCATTCAGAGCTTCCGGAATCAGTTCGAAGGTCACTACATCTGGATAGTTTGTTCCATAAGAATCAGATACTAACGTTCCATCTGCATTCTTCTGATAAGATTCGATTGTCACATCTGCCAGTGTTCCCTGCGGATTACCGTACTTGTCAACAGTATAACCTGTTGTGAAGTATTTTAGCTGACTTAAATATCCAAGTTTCTGTCCTACCGTCAATCCGTTGAAGTTCAGAGTGATGTAATATTTGCCATTCTTCACTGTCAGTTTAATTGTGTGGTTAATTGCATCATTTGACATAGAATAAGTATTCTTGTCTACTTTTACCATTGTGCCGGAGATAGAATATACACCGTCTGCAAGTTTTGTAATATCCTGTGTATTATCCCCTGCTTTCACCAGATTACTGATTGCTTTATCCAGTGCTTTTACCTGTGCATCTACCGTTGCCTGTGTTGCATTCTCATCATTGTAAATGGTCTGTGCACTGCTGATCGCCTCCTTCAGTGCTGCTATAGAGGAAGCTGTATAAGTAGAAGTATCGGCTGCGTATTTCTGTGCCTCTTCAATCTTCGCTTTCAGTGCTGTCTTATCAACAACTACTTTTTCAATCAGACCTGCTTCTGCATTTTTCAGTGCTTTCACCTGTGCGTCTACAGACTCCTGAGTCTTTGTATCAGATGCCAGTACACGTTTTGCATTATTGATTGCAATCTGTAATGCTTTTAAGCTGTCTGCTGTGTAAGCATCCGTTTTCTTTACAAGTTCTTCTGCATTTGCAATCTCTGTTTTCAGAGCAGAAGTATCAACTGTTTCAATTTCTTTCAAACCATTGATTGCTGAACTCAGGGCATTTGCTGCTGCATCTACCGCTGTCTGATCTGCATCCTTATTCTCGTATACGCCCTGTGCATAAGTGAGAATTGTCTGTAATGTCTGTAAGCTGTCTGCTGTATAAACATTTGTCTGTGCAAGTTTTTCATTAGCTGTTGCAATCAATACCTGTAATTCTGTCTTGTCTGCTGTCTGGTCATTTTCTGCCTGAACTGCAGCCATTGCTTTCTGGAGGAATGCAACCTGTGCATCTACCTGTTCCTGTGTGCTTGACAGATTATCATAAACTGCCTGAGCAGATTTGATTGCCTGCTGTAATGCATTCCATGTTTCAGTGGAAGCCTTGCCCTGCTCTACTTCTTTTGCGTATCCAATCTGTTTTTCAAGATTTGAAATATCAACGCTTTCATCACGTACCTGTTTTACGCTGCCCCAGTCAAGACGAAGTCTTGCATTCTGAGTTCCGCTTCCTGCTGTGATTCCTTCCATCACCGGAACATATACCTGTACCCAGATTTCGTTATCTTCCAGTTCCACCGGAATCGATACGATCTCCGGATAAGATTTTCCTTTCATATAAGAATCACTGCCGAAGTCAGGATCATTATACTCATCGTATCCTTCGTAAGAAGCCTCTACTGTAGCGTCTGCTAATTTTTCATCTTTTCCAGGTTCTTTTGTTGTATCATCGTAATCCGGATAATACTTCAGTTCTCCAAGATATCCTGTAAATGCTGTTCCGTTCAGGTCACTTGTCAGTGAAACAAAATGCATACGGATAGAAGCTTTTCCATCTTTTACAACAAGATATAATGGATCTTTTGTTTTTGTCTTGTTGCCATCGGCATCTGTTGTCTCTGTATAAGAAAGTGCTCCATCTGCCATAGAAAGTTTTTCCGGATTGGTTGCATTCTGGAACTCACCAGTAATCTGGTATACGCCATCTGCAAGTTTTCCTGTGGAAACTTTTACCAGTGCGTCCATTGCTGCTTTCAGGCTCTTCACCTGTGCATCTACCGCATTCTGTGTTGCATTTTCATCCTGATATACTTTTACTGCTGCAGTATATGCTGTGGAAAGTGCATTCCAGCTATCTGCGGTGTATGTATTTTTCTCATCATTGAGTGCTTCTGCTTTCTCAATCATGGCTTTCAGATCTTTCTTGTCCAGAGTTCCTTCTTTTTCCAGTGCATCCATAGCTGCCTGAAGAAGTGTAACCTGAGCGTCTACCTCTGACTGTTCTGCTTTTTCATTTTCCAGAACTGCTTTTGCGTTCTTGATTGCAGATTTCAGATTCTTGTAGCTTTCCTCTGTATAAGTCTTGTCATCGTTGTCAATCTTCTCAGCCTTTTTAATCATATCTTCCAGGGCTGTCTTATCAACAGTAACTTTCTCTACCTCTTCCATTGTATCAATAGCATTTTTCAGAGTTAAGCCTGCCGCATTGATTTCGCTGTCGATTGCGACTTTATCTGCATCTACCTTTTCAGCAGCTTTCAGTGCATCATTTAATGCTTTCAGAGAATCCTCTGTATAAGTTTTTCCGTCCTCTTTAATATCGTTCGCTTTAGAAATGAATTTTTCCAGTGTAGACTTATCTGCTTTCTGGCTGCTTGCATTTCTAAGATCCAGATACAGACGTGCATCTGCTGTTGCTCCTGTGCTGTCTGTAATTTTGATCTTGCTGAATTCAACATTCTGCGGAAGAGTCAGTTCTGCTCTTTCCATCTTTCCGTTTGTTCCCTGTCCTTCACCATCAACAAAGCTGATTTCTTTGATGTACTTCTCATTCTCGCCTTCTCCGATTGTCTTGAAGTCGATGTATGCTGTAATTTTTCCATCTTTGGCGATCAGTCTTACTTTATCCAGATAATCATTGAAAGAAGATTTTTCATCGCTTCCTGCTTCACGAATATCAGAAGAAACTGTATAAAGACCATCGTCTAAGTTGATTTCTTCCTGTCTATCATCATCTGCTGTTTTCAGAGAAGTCCAGTCAATTCTCATCAGAACATCCTGTGTTCCTGTTCCGGCTGTAAGGCTTTCCATAAGAGGTACAAATACCTGTAATGGAACAAATTCCTGTGTTCCTTTGTCAACTAGCGGGAAACTCATTGTGTCTGGATATAAATTATTTTTATCATTGAAGTTATCGATGATATCATTACCCTGAGCATCTTTCTGAGTAGTCAGAACTGTTGTATCTTTCAATGTACCCTGCGGATTTCCTGCAGCATCATAAGTGTATCCTGCATCATAATATTTCAGAGTCTGCAAATATCCAAATTTTCCACTGATTGTCATACCCTTAAAATCAAGAGTTGCAGTGTAAACACCATTTGTTACATTCAGATTGATCCAGTGGTCGATTGCATTGTTAGACATAGAATCGGTTGCTTTGTCAATCTTCTTCATGTCAACATAAACTTTGTAATCGCCATCTTCCAGATTAATCGGATTCAATTTTGACGCATCAGCACTGTTATTAAATGTCTCTACTGCCGCATTTAATGTCTCTACCTGTTTGTTCAGTTCATCTACTGTAACATTGGACTTCTCATAAGTAGCCTGTGCTGAGTTGATTGCTGCTGTCAGTTCATTAAATGCACTGACTGTCTTATTGCCAAGTTCCACTTTTCTTGCTTCGTCAATTGCATTTTTCAGATTTGCTCTTGCTTCTGTAAGTTCTGGATTTTCTTCCAGAGCCTTGATTGCTTTTTCAATCGCATCTGATTTTTCTTTAATTGCATTTGAAATCGTTGCATCTGTTCCTGCGTCTGTTCCTGCCAGAGTATCGTAGTATGCTTTTCCATCTTCAAGAGCAGATTTTAATGTTGCCCATGAATCGCTGCTGTAAGAAGACTCATTATAACGTTCCGCTTTATCAACAGCTTTGCGAAGAACAGATTTCTGGTAAGTAGGAATCTGAACTGTAGATTCGTCAATTTTCTTTACATTGTAAAATTTTAAATTTGCGTCTATAGGATCGTTGGAAACTTTCTCATACGGCAAATCAGCTCCCATTGCTGGCGGAATAACCTTAAATGTATAACTGTTATCCGTAATCGTTTCATCAGATAATGTTACTTTGACAGATTTCAAACACGAAAATTCATCAATTGCATCAAATCCTGAATTGTCAAGCAAACTTCCGTCTTCATTTACTTCGTAATCATATTCCGTACAATCATCTTTTGTCTTATTCCAAATAGCACCTAAATATGCATACCAGCCTTCACTTTCATTCATTGTGATTGGATGGAAATTTAAATATACATCTTTTTTACCATCTTTAATTTTTACATAAGCAGATGTCTCTAACGCTCCATTAGCCATAGATAATGTACTATCTGTATCCGCTTTTATAAATTTAACGGTTGCACTGTAAGTACCGTCTTCCTGAAGTTCTGAAAGTTCAGCCTCTTTCAAAACTTGACACATAACGATTGTTCCACCATTAATCCATTTACTGCTCAATGTTTTATATTGCAAATATTTTTTACCATTTTCCTCAATAATAGATGTGCAGTCGTTATAAGTGTCTCCACCGTTAGAATCAGTATTTTTACTTTGTCCTAAATAATATGCAACATACATATTATCTAAATTCCATTCTTCCGGAATTGGAACCTTAACATAACCACCCTTTCCCGGTGTTACGGAATTTCCGCCTTCATCCTGTAAATCAAAAGTATATGCTTTCCATTTATCTCCATCTGCAACCTGTTTAATTTGCTCAACAGCATAGTCGTTTGCGTTGTTTCCAGATGTTACCGAAATCTTTTTTGCTGTTGGCACATATTTTGAATAAACAGAATATCGTGTATCTGTAGCATCGTCCTGATAGTTCGATATTTTCAATCCAGATTCCGACAAATACAGAACAGCCCTATATCCACTTGGTTTCTCTTTTGTAATAATCTGGACATCCAAACCTGTCGCCAGAGACTGCGTACTATCTGCTGCCGAAAATGCTATTTCAAATTCTTTTGTCTCTGGATTGTAAATATTTTCTCCATAATCATTTCCATATGTTCCGATCAAATACCCCTTATATCCAGTAGCTCTATTCGCCTGTTTTAGTGCTGCAGTGACGTCAGTGGATGTCATCAAATTAATACTCTGAATTTCTTCCGAAGCATTATCTGACACTTTAAATTTTGCAGTTACAACTCCATTTTTTCCTGATACAGTTGTTTTTTCAACAAAATCGCTCGAAAACAATCCTGTCGGAGTATTGTTATTATCGTAACTGATATTTCTTTCAATAGGAATCGTTCTATCAGCATCTAAGTTAAATTCCGTTCCGTCACCCCATCCATATGACAAGTATGTTAAAGGATTATAACTAGTTAGCGTGTCAAGATCTAATTTGTAATTCCGCGTAGACAGTACAGTAAATTGCTTACTTCCGTTATCATACTGTGCATATCCACCCAGAGTGATTTTCTCATCTAAACTACTAATATCAAAACTTATGATTCCTGTATGAAGATTATTATCAACCTCTGTGGATTTTTTAATTTGTGTCCAATAAGCATTTTGATTTTCGTCACCCTGTTTTGCAGCTTGTGTCGCATATCTATCCATTGGCATTGAATCATAACCGGTCCAATTAGTTCCCGGTTTAACCGTTTCCACTTCAGAATACTTTGTCTGATCAAACACTTCTAAAGTAGACCACTGATCATAACCATGTATCTTTGCTCTTATACTATATTTTCCACCGCTATTAACTGTTAAAATGACTCGCGGATTAATATTCATATCTTGGTACGATAATGCCTGTGTTCCGTCTGCTTGGATTTCTTTGAGATTAACCAAATAATTTCCAACTGCCAGTTCACTGTTTTGATCTTTCTCGCTAGCATAAGTTGTAACCGGCATCAAGCTTAAAACCATACACAAAGTCAATGCAATGCTTACTATTTTGTTTTTTATATTATTAAACATTTTATCACCCTGTAAATCTAAATTC
>OMBQ01002781.1_pt1 | contig 10448 bp, 5 predicted proteins | sample 1674311 | NCBI WGS metagenome assembly OMBQ01 (sample SAMEA103958160, study PRJEB25191) | human gut metagenome | biome: human-associated habitat [ENVO:00009003]; feature: intestine environment [ENVO:2100002]; material: feces | place: Germany | collected 2013/2015 | reverse complement strand
AGATAACTGTTTCTCAGTCCAAGGATAAACATAGTTCCCGGATAAAGTAAAGATACTGTTGCAGCACCGATCATATATAAGGTAAATTTATGTGTATCGTCTACAGGAGGTTTGCTCATAAAATTGATAAAGAAGCAAATACCGGAACATAAGGTAAATAAAATCCAGCAGACAAGTTCTATTTTTCTTTTCATTCTTTCATCTCCTGATTAATCAGGCAGATAGAGTCATTTGTCTCACCTGATTCGGTTAAGTAATTGTAAATTTCTGTCACTTCTTAACTACAAATAGTCTACCATGTTTTGTACAAATTAAGCAACTGATTTTTGGGAATTTTTCAGACTTTTTAACGCCATTATTCGAGATTTGTCGAGAGATCAATTTGTTGGTACAGAGAAAGCCAGGCAAAAACTGCAGTATAATCTGCAAAGTTTCTGCCTGTTTTTTTAATAGGTTTATGATTTAATGATATTTACTGAACATGCTCATTATTTATGAAGAAATGAAAACAGACCTTTCTTTTTTTCATAAGGTTCTGAACTGATACCTTTTACTTCGTATCCTGTTGCGCTGATGGCTGTTTTTAGCTTTGCTTCGTCTACAGGTTTCTCTGAAATGATCACAGTTTCCCCTTTGCTGTGGGAAGAAGTAACTTTATCTACCTGAAAGACTTTTCTCACTGCATCGTTTACGTGAGATTCGCACATTCCGCACATCATACCGTCTACTTTTACAGTTGTTTTAATCATATTGTTGTCCTCCATTTTTACGTTATAAGTTAGAAATAGCCAGAGCATATGATTTTTTCTCTTACAATAATTTTATGCCAATGCCTGGGCAAGAGCTTTCTGAATTGCTCCAAGGATTCCCTCTGAGGAATAAGTGGCACCGCTTGCAGCATCAATTCCGTCTGCTGACTGATTTCCCATAATCTGAGGATAAATAGTTTCCCATGCATAATCAAAGTACTCAGGTGAATCACTGTTACTCTGTTCAATGGATGCAATCTGACCGCCCTGAATCGTTACGGTTACATTTACTCTTCCACTGTATCCGTAGCTTGAGCCTGTATAAGTTCCGTCAATATATGGTCCTGTAGGTTCCGGCGTAGGCTCCGGAGTCTCTTCCGGTGTTGGTGTGGGAGCCGGTGTTTCCTCTGGTGTTGGAGTAACTTCTGGAATCGGAGTTTCTTCCGGTGTCGGGGTTGGGGTTGCCTCAGGAATTGGCGTAACTGTTACTTCTGGTGTTGGAGTTGGTGTCACTTTTGTGGTGTCTTTTTCTGCCTGTTTCAGAATATCTTTCATTGCGTTTATGATACCCTTTGAAGAGTAGGTTGCACCACTGACAGTATCAATGCCATCGACAGACTGATTCTGAATGATCTCATTTTCCAGGATATCCCATGCTTTCTTAAAGAACATAGGCGTATCTGTATGCTCTGCTTCCAGAGACTTGATCATACCTTTTTTAATCTTAGCTGTCAACGTAATTGTCCCACTGTATCCTTTACCGGTTCCTGTATAGGTTCCGTCTTTGTAAATCTGTTCGTCTCCCGGCTTCGGTGTTGGAGAAGGTTTCTTTGTCGGTTTCGGTGATGGAGTGGGAGTTGGCGTAACAACTGCCTGGTTTCCTGATGGAATTGCCTGTGACAATGCATTCTGAACCGCAGTAATAATTCCGTTTGAAGAATAAGTGGCACCACTGACTGCATCTACGTTCGGAGACTGGCTTGCAAGAATTTTGCTGATCACACCCTGTGCATTTGCAAAATAGGAGGCTGTTTCACTTGATGCATCTACAATATTGATAGCTGCAATTTTATGGTCAGTGACAGTTACCTGAACAGTGATCGTTCCTCCGAAACCGGTTCCGGAGCCTGTATAGGTACCGTCTGCATATCCACCAGCAGGAACTTCTGTAGTTGGTGTGACTGTGCTTCCTGCACCACCCCCTGCTGTACCTCCATTTGCAGTGGCACCTGTAGATGAATTTTTCTTTGTTCCTGTTTTAATCTTACTTGTTTTTTTTGTCTTTTTTGATGTTTTTGAAATTGAGGTTCCATTGGTTTCAGAAGAGTCTTCTGAATCAAAATCCTTACCTGCAGTTCCTTGTGAAATCAATTCTTTAATCTCATCAGTAGACATAACATTATTATCAGAAACTGATGTAGTCTCCACAGGACTTTTATCTGCCTGATAACAGGTTACACAGACTGCTGCAAAAACTGCTGCCGCAGGAATAAGCTTTAACCATGGACGGAAACTGTCCTGTTTGGGTTTCATTTCCGGAGTCTTATTATTTTTCTGCTCATTATTTTTGTCCATAAATTCCTCCTTCTTCAATAGTTCCAGGAAATCATATTCTGGTAATTACTGTAATAACTGTATAAAGGTTTACAGTTGAAAAGAAATCCTGCCCTTTCTGTGGGATACAGGATTTCTTTTCTCTTGTCTGCGAATCCGATTGCAAATGTTCACCTGACTTCAGTCCGGTCAGATTATTTTACAGTTACTTTAACTGTTTTGGTTACACCATTGCATGTTACTGTGATTTTGGCAGTACCCTTTTTAATACCCTTAATTGTACCATTGGATGATACTGTAGCAATTTTCTTGTTGCCGGATTTGTATGTAACTTTTCCTGACGGAGCTGCTTTTGCTGTGATCTTAGTTGTTTTGCCGACTTTTACAGATGCAGATGTTTTGTTCAGTGTAAGAGTTGGATTTTTAACTGTTACTTTGCAGGTTACCTTTACATCTCCGCATTTAGCTGTGATGACTGCACTACCTTTTGCTTTTGCAGTAACTTTACCGGTTGTTTTGTTTACGGCTGCAACTTTTGGGTTGCTGGAAGTAAATGTAACTTTTGGTGCATCTGCTCCTGTTACAGTTGCCTTCAGTGTAGTTGTTTTTCCTTTGTAAACAGTGGCTGTTTTCTTGTTGAGAGTTACTGTTACCTTCGTATCTGCTTTAACAAGAGCCTCTACTGCTGCGTTCAGATGAGTTGTAGCTTCATCAACCTCTGCCTGAGTTGGCTTTTCTTTTGCAAGAAGATCCTTTGCTTCCTGAAGCTCTAACTGCATTGCCTTCCAGGAATCTGCTGTGTAATCTGCTTCTTTTAAGGCTTCTGCTTTTTCTACTGCTGCTTTTAATGCTGTTGTATCTGCTTCTCCTGCTTCCGGTTTTACGATGTTTGCATCTGTTGCATTAACTTCAAATACAGTATCTGCATATCCCATTGCATATACGGTGATTTTCCATTTGCCGGTTCCATCTGTTCCTTTTGGAAGCTGGCAGCGGTAAGAATCTGTCAGACCAAGCTGAATTCCCATTGCCTTGTGCATCCAGTTATCTGCTGCAAATTTTGTTCCGTAAGATGCAAGAACTTTGTCACCATTTCCGTAGTAATCCCATTTTACAGCATACATTTTAGCGCCAAGAGCACCATATCCGTCACCGGTAATGTCTACTCTTAAGAATTCACCGTAGCTTCCGCTTGCTTCTTTTACTGTTGCGGTAACATTGGATGCTGTCTGGAGTGCCTGATCTTTAAGTCCGGAACCTGTACCGTTTGTTCTTGCCTTGAATGTGAATGTTCCATCAGAACCTTTTACAGCTTCTTTTAAGCCGTTTGTTTCAGCAGTAACATCAGCAACTGCACTATAGGACTGTAAATTTTTTTCTCCAAATCCTCCGGCAACTGTGCTTCCGTCTTCCACAACCTTGAACTGGGATTTGAAGGCTTCATAATCTTCTGCTTTTACTGCGACAGGTACATATTTCAGACCTACTACGTTATAATGGTCGAATTCTACAACACTTCCGTCAGCTTTTGTAATCTGTCCTCTTTCAGGCTGATTCAGCTTTACAGTTGTTCCGTCTGTAAGAACTGCATCATTAGCTGAGGTCCAGTAGGAAATCTCATAAGAACCGCCGTTTTTGTCATACATGATTGCTTCACACTGGTAGCTTCCTCTGTGCAGGCCATGGTTTACAGTAGCTCTGGTTACTGCGTCGAAACCGCCCTTGTCAAGTTCATCATGGCTGTCTTTTGTTGCATTGGAAGCTGTGTTTGCAGCATTGTAGACTCCCTCAGATGCCCAGTACTGTGCCCATGTCAGACCTGCATAGACATATTTGTAGCCTGTTTCTGCTGTTGCAGCGAACTCATCTTCTGCTGCTGTCTGATCGTCAACAAAAGGTGTTTCCTCATCGCCTGCAAAAGCATCAGCAGTGTCATCTGCTGCATTAAACTCATCTGCCTGTGCCTCAGTCTCCACAGCAGTATCAGATGTAAAATCCGCAGCCATAACCGGTAATCCTGAAACCATCATTGCTGCACTTAAAATTGCAGGAGCTGCCATTTTGATTAAATTTCCTTTGCGCATACCTTTAAATCCTCCTGAATATGAGTTAATAAATATATTTCCAAACTGTCCGGAAAACTGAAATTTTTGACAGTTCAGAGATCTTTATATAAGATAAACCTATTCACCGATGGAATAAGTATCTTTCAGTAATTGAAATCTTTCTTTCATGCCTTCCGTCATCCAGACATGATCAGAATCATCTACGAACAGACCGTCTGCATTGTATTTCTTCAAAAGTTCTTCTGCCTTTTCTTTTCCCAGTACAAAGCATGCAGTGGAAAGTCCGTCTGCGTTCAGGCCGTCATCACACACAACCGTCACAGATGTGAGACCGCTTCTTGCAGCCTTCAGACTGCATTCCTGTAATTCTTTGTTAACCTTTGCAAAGCGTTCAGAAGATTTTTCCTCATATCCAAAAGCCTGAACAACCTTCTGGTTTCCAATCATCTCTTCAATGAGAGCAGTCTGACGCCCTCTGGTATCGCTTTGCTTCCGGAACATCTGGAAGGTATGGGAAGAAATAAATTTGGCCACCAAAAAGCTTACGGGAGTCAAGACAATGACCATCAATGTAATCCAGAAGTTTTTGGAGAACATGAAGATCAGTGTTCCGATGATCGTTACGATTCCGGAAAAAAGCTGGGTAAATCCAAGCAGCATACCATCGGATAGAATATCTGTATCTGCGATAATACGGCTGATGATATCTCCGGTACTGTGTCCGTCAAGGTAAGAGAGGGGAAGTACCTGAATGTGTCGGATGGCTTTGGCACGTATATCCTTTACTGTCTGGTAGGTCATGCGGTTATTGATCACATTCATAAGCCACGTGGCAGCAGAAGAGAGGATGACCATTACAAGGATACGTGACAGGTAATACCACATCATTTCGAAGTTTACCTGATGTTGGGCAATGACCTGATCAATGGCATTTCCGAACAGGATTGGGACATACAGCTGAAGGATAACGGAAACTGCTGCCAGTATGATACTGAAGATCAGCAGAAAACGGTATCTTCCGATGAAACGCAGTACTTTAAAAAAAGTTTCGCTGCTTTTGCTTTTAGCAGGATCTTTTATTGTTGATCTGCTCATACAGTCACCTCCTTCATTATATTACCTGCAGATACAGAGGAGTATCTGGCTCTTTCTTCCGGAAACTGAGAGAAGTAGATTTCCCGGTAAGTATCACAGGTACGCAGCAGTTCAGCATGAGTACCCTTACCTGCCAGAGTACCGTTATCAAGGACAAGGATCAAGTCTGCCTGCTGAATGCTGGAGGAACGCTGGGATACCAGAAATGTAGTTACTTTCCAGTCAAGTCTGTTGAGAGACTTACGCAGTGCTGCATCAGTGGCAAAGTCCAGGGCACTGGCACTGTCATCCAGAATCAGGATTTCAGGTTTTTTTACCAGGGCACGGGCAATGGTAAGTCTTTGTTTCTGGCCGCCGGAAAGGTTTTTACCGTTCTGTTCCAGCATAAAATCAAGCTGTCCCGGTTTACCCTCTACTACCTCTTTTCCCTGTGCTGTGGTAAGTGCCTGCCATAGATCCTCGTCAGAGGCATCTTCCCGGCCCCATTTCAGATTGTCTCGGATAGAGCCTTTGAAAAGAGCTGCCTTCTGTGGAACAACGCCGATTCTGGAGCGGAGATCACTTCTGGTGTAATTTTCAATATTCTGACCATCCAGCAGAACAGTTCCTTTGCTGGCATCATAGAATCTGGAGATCAGATTTACCAGAGTGGTTTTTCCGCTTCCTGTACCACCGATAATACCTACGGTCTGTCCCTTTTTTACAGAAAAACTGATATGGGAAAGACTGGGGGCACCGGCTTTGCTGTACTCAAAGGTTACGTCATTGAATACGATGGCATTTTCAGAAAGTGATGCATCAGCAGTTGCTGTTGCAAGGTCCTTCGATATCTGAGCAGAATATGTGGAGGAAGAGGGGTAATCCATAGTAGATTTCACTTTCAGGATATCTGCCACACGTCCTGCGCTGGCTGCAGATTTGTTCAGGGTGATGATCAGGGAGGCAAGCTTGATCAGTTCCACGATCATCTGAGCCATATAGTTATAAAGGGCAACAACCTGTCCCTGCTGCATACCGCCAAGATTTACTTCTGCTCCTGCTTTCTGGATCAGAATAACAGTAGCAATATTGATCAGTACATAAGTGACCGGATTTAACAAAGCGGAAAGCTTTCCTACAAAGAGATTTAACTTTGTCAGCTCCTGATTGCGGGTATCAAATTCTGCAACTGCCTCTTTTTCGCGGCAGAATGCACGGATAACGCGGACGCCTGTAAGGTTTTCTCTGGTCAGTCCGGTTACTGTGTCCAGTTTTCCCTGTACCTTTTTAAACAGAGGAATACTGAAAAACATAATGACAAAGACAACCAGAAACAGAAACGGGATCGCAACAGCAAAAACCAGAGCACATTTAAAATCAATGGTAAATGCCATGACCATGGATCCAAGTACGATAAACGGACTTCGAAGAAGAAGACGAAGCCCCATGTTCAGTCCGTTCTGGACCTGATTGATATCGTCGGTAAGTCTTGTGATCAGGGTGTCTGTTCCCAGGGTATCCAGCTCTGTAAAAGACAGATGCTGTACATGGTCATAAACTGCCTGTCTTAATTTAGTGGCAAAGCCCACGCTGGCTTTGGCTGCAAAGAACTGAGCTGTAATGCTGCTGGCAAGACCAAGAGCTGCCATTAAAATAAGAATAAAAAATCTCTGGACAATGTATTTGTTGTCATGGTTTGCAATACCTACATCAATGATCTGTGCAATGACGATAGGCACGATCAGGTCAAATACAACCTCCAGAAATTTAAAAAATGGCGCCAGGATGCTTTCTTTTTTGTAGTTTTTTAAATAAACTGCCAATGAACGCATTTTAAAAATTCCTTCCTTTCGTAAAAAATCTTTCCTATATTATTTCTTCCTTTTTTTGAAAAATAATACATTCAAAAGTGTATCATTTGAGACTTTTTTGTCAAGAAGAATGTGCAAAAACAGCTGAACTTTGGAGAAAATTCGTTACTGTTCACTCCGTTCACAGTAACTTAGCCAAAATTCATTCCAGATTGCCTGCGGCAATGGAATTTTGGCTTGTATGTCTCGGGATTTTGGCATATTCATGCCAAAACACCTCGCAGAATAGTGGTGTGTGAACAGTAACGAAAATTCAACTTGACTTCCCAAAAAGATATTATTAAAATATTCCGTGGCACTATTTGTGCACTGACAATTGATAAATTATTATTACCATAATGAGGAAGAGACAGACTATGGAGATTATTGAGACATTTGGTCATTATGTGGAAAATCTGACGGATAAAAAGCCTCAGTCAGCCCGCCGGCTGTTAAAAACCGGTTGGGGGGCGCAGAATCTGAAGTTCCGTTACATGCAGGACAAGAGACTGATGCCTGCAGACAGGCATCTTGCAAACCTGATGATGGATACCATGCTGTGGCCCCTTCAGAAACCGGAAGATTCTGTTATTGTAAGTATTTTTACACCCTGCGAAATGATGCAGGAGGTGGGATTACATCCCTATAATGTAGAAGGATTTTCCTGCTATCTTTCTGCAAGCAAAGCAGAGAGGGCATTTTTGCAGCAGGCAGAGAATCAGGGAATTGCAGAGACACTGTGCAGTTATCACAAGACATTTCTTGGTGCAGCGCAGAAAGGACTTCTGCCAAAGCCTAAATGTATTGTTTATACCAACCTGACCTGCGATGCTAACCTGCTCACCTTCCGTACCCTGGCAGATTTTTACCAGGTACCTGTATTTGCCATTGATGTACCATGGAATCAGACCACAGAGAATGTACAGTATGTGGCAGATCAGTTAAAGGATTTAAAAATATTTCTGGAAAAAAATACAGGAAAAACAATCTCTGAGGACAGATTAAAGGAACGTCTTGCCTGCAGTAAGCGGACTCTGGAGAATTACAAAAAATATCAGCAGATGCGTGCAGACAGATATGTGCCCTCTGATCTGGTCACACCCTTGTATGCAGGAATGACAAACAATATCCTTCTGGGAACAGCAGAAGAAGAGAAGTATACACAGATGCTTCTTGAAGATATTAAGAAAGCACCGGCAGCGAAAGGGAAGCACATTTACTGGATGCATACCATTCCATTCTGGTCGGATGCAGTGCGCCAGGAGCTTTGCTTCAGTGAGAAAGCCCAGATCGTAGGATGTGAACTTGCAGAAACCTGTGAGCCGGATTTTGATCCTGAGAACCCCTTTGAAGCAATGGCAGAAAGAATGGTATATCATTCACTGAACGGAAGTGCCCTTAGAAGGATTGAAGCCGGTATCCGCCATGCGAAACAGGCAGGAGCAGACGGTGCTGTGTGGTTTGGACATTGGGGATGTAAACATACGCTTGGTGCGGCACAGCTTGCAAAGAAGAAGTTCGAGGAAGCCGGTCTGCCCCTTTTGATCCTGGACGGTGACGGGTGTGATCGAAGCCATGGAGGAGAAGGACAGACTTCCACCAGGCTGGGAGCTTTTCTGGAAATGCTGGGAGGTGCTGAGAATGAATAAAACTTACTATGTCTGTAAATATACCCCAATTGAACTTCTGGAATCTCTTGGCGGGGAATGTGAGAACTTTAATCATATGCCGGAGGGATTTGACCTGGCCGATCAGGTTTCACATCCCAATATCTGCGGTTTTGGAAAAACACTTCTGGAAGGAGTCATGGAGGGGAAAATCAAGGAACTTGTCCTGGTGAGCTGCTGTGATACTATCCGGAGTGTCTATGACATTCTGCTTGAAAGCGGCAAGCTGGATTTTCTCTATATTTTGGATGTGCTTCACTGTGACAGTGCCTGTAGCAGAGAGCGTATGGCTGTACAGTTAAAAGGGCTGGCGAAGGCTTATGCACAGTACAAAGGCACAGAGTTTGATGCCGGAAAATTCCGGGCTGCTTTCCATGCACAGGAGAAAATCACAAAGTCCCATATTGCAGTGCTTGGCGCCAGAATGGGGCAGGAATTATTTGAAATGACCAGCAAAGCTATGCCTCTTCCTGTAGAGAATGATACCTGCGTGCATAACCGTTCTGTGGGAAATATACTTCCACCGGAGGGTGCTTCTTTTGATGAGCTGATGGACTGGTATGCAGGTGAGATTCTGGGGCAGATTCCATGTATGCGTATGATGGACCCGACAGGTCGTAAGAAGCTTTATAATGATCCGTCTGTTGCGGGGATTATTTATCATACAGTGAAGTTTTGTGATTTTTACAGCTTCGAATATGCTGAGATCAAGAATCATACAGATGTACCTCTTTTAAAAATCGAATCAGATTATACTATTCAGAGCAGCGGTCAGCTTCTTACCAGACTGGAAGCTTTTGCAGAGAGCATTCAGCCTGAAACACTGGAGCAGACCATAGATGGAGACACAAAAGGAGAGAGAAAAATGGGAAAAGGTTATTTCGCAGGGATTGACAGTGGTTCTACCAGTACAGATGTGGTGATTTTAAATAAAGATCATGAGATTGTGACCAGCATTATCTTGCCTACAGGAGCAGGAGCTGCTATCGGAGCAGACCGTGCCCTTGCAGAGGCATTGAAGGAGGCCGGATTGCAGAGAGAAGATATTGATGCGCTGGTTACTACTGGATACGGACGTACAGCTATTAAAAATGGTGATAAGAGTATCACAGAGATCACCTGTCATGCAAGAGGTGCGCATTTCCTGAATCCGGAAGTCCGTACTGTTATTGATATTGGCGGACAGGACAGCAAGGTGATCCGACTGGATGAGAACGGTGCAGTTGCAAATTTTGTTATGAATGACAAATGTGCTGCAGGAACCGGACGATTCCTTGAAATGATGGCAAAGACGATGGAAGTGGCCCCCCGAAGGCCGGCCCAGGCCACCACCACCTGCTGCCGCAGGGGTGCGCGGAAGGGCGTGAGCAGAAGAAAGGTGGCCGCCGGGCGGCTGACCAGAGTGAGGAAGAGCATGATGGCCAGGGCCGCAGGCAGGCAGGCCGGCAGGCGGGAGGGGGAGGAGAGCAGGCCCAGCAGGAAGAAGAG
>OMBQ01002780.1_pt1 | contig 10452 bp, 7 predicted proteins | sample 1674311 | NCBI WGS metagenome assembly OMBQ01 (sample SAMEA103958160, study PRJEB25191) | human gut metagenome | biome: human-associated habitat [ENVO:00009003]; feature: intestine environment [ENVO:2100002]; material: feces | place: Germany | collected 2013/2015 | reverse complement strand
GTGCACCTCGATGATGAGCCCGTCCGCGCCCGCCGCAATCGCCGCCAGCGACATGCGCTCCACCATCCAGTTCAGGCCGGTCGCATGGGAGGGATCGACGATCACCGGCAGATGGCTGAGCCGCTTGACCGCCTGCACCGCCGAGAGATCGAGCGTGTTTCGGGTATAGGTTTCAAACGTGCGGATGCCGCGCTCGCAGAGGATGACGTTCGGGTTGCCCGCCGCCATGATGTATTCTGCGCTCATCAGCCATTCGCTGATCGTCGCGGACAGGCCGCGCTTGAGCAGAATCGGCTTTCGGGTCTGACCCAATTCGGTCAGCAAATCGAAATTCTGCATATTGCGCGCGCCGACCTGAATCACATCCACGCGCCGGTCAAATTCCTCCACCAGCTTCGGGCTCATAATTTCCGTGCAGATCGGCATGCCCGTGATCGCCTTCGCCTGCTCCAGCAGCGCCAGCCCTTCGAGCTTCAGCCCCTGAAACGCATAGGGCGACGTGCGCGGCTTATACGCGCCGCCGCGCAGGATGTTTGCGCCGCTTGCGCGCACCTTGAGCGCGGTATCGGTGATCTGCTCCACGTTCTCCACCGAGCACGGACCGGCGAAGAGCGCCAGCTTGCGCCCGCCGACCTTCACGCCGCCGCAGTCGATCACGCTGTCCGTCGGATGGAATTTCCGGTTCGCCTTTTTGAATGGTTCGGAGACCGGCATCACGCGCTCGACGCCCGGCTGAATCAAGAAGTCGTGCGGATCGAGCTTGGCCACGTCGCCCAGCACGCCCAGCACCGTGCAATCCACGCCCGCGTTGCGCTGCACCTGCATCCCCTGGCGGCTCAAATCCTGACAAAGGCTGCCGATCTGCTCCTCGGTGGCCTGCGGTTTCATGATGATAATCATATGTTTTCCTCGCTTTCTGTTTATCGCGGCCTCAAGCCGCCGACGGAGGCCGATCGGATAGAAAAAGACCCCCGCCATGGTGTGGCAGGGGCCTGAAAATGGTTTCAGCCCGGCGAAGGGAAACACCCACGCCTTCTCATGCGCGCACGACAGCAAGACTATGACCAAAGCCGGTATAGCCGCTAAATCGCACGAAAGAGAAGCTCGTCATGGCCGTTTTCCTCCGGTAAGTTTGATGCGAGTATACCATAACGCCGGATGCTTTGCAAGATCCTTGCGCGGATTTCATGGATAAAACGTCAAAATAAACCCGAATTCATCTAAGGCGCGTCAAATCCTGCGCAGCAGCTTCTTCGCGTCCTCGCGGGCGGCCATCGCCAGCAGATGCTCGTTCCCGGTGAACCGATAGTCGCCGCCCGGCAGGGGCTTGAGCACGCCGCTTTCCTTCACGCCCAGAATGTTGATGTGGTATTTGTTGCGCACATCGATCTCGCGGATGCTGTGGCCGACCCAGTTTTCCAGCGGCGCAATCTCATAGATGGAATATTCGTCCGTCAGCTCGATGTAATCGAACACGTTCTGCGCGCTCAGGCGGGTGGCCATCCGCTCGGCGCTGTCCCGCTCGGGGTAAACCACCTCGTCCGCGCCGTTGCGCAGCAGCAGCTTGGCGTGGATATCCTGCGAGGCCTTGGCGACCACGCGCGCCGCGCCCATGTCCTTGAGCATGGAGGTAATCAGCAGGCTGCTGGCGAAATCCGACCCGATGCAGACAAAGCAGAGGTCGAAATTTTTCACGCCGAGCGCGCGCAGCGCGTTCTCGTCGGTGCAATCGGCAATCTGCGCGCTCGTCGCCTCGTCGGCCAGCGCGGTGACGGCCGCCTCGTCCCGATCGACGATCATCACCTCGTTTTTGAGGCTCATAAATTTGCGGCACAGGTGGCGGCCAAAGCGCCCCAAGCCGATGATGAGAATGGATTTCATATGATCTCCTTTTCTGACTCCCTCAGTCAGCTTCGCTGACAGACCTTCGGCGTTCCGCTTGCCTGCCTCCCGTGCAACGGGCAGCAAGCTCCACGCCCTCAAGGAGGGAACTCTTTTTTCATAGTAACGAGGTGTATGCTCATATACCTCCCTCATCGAGGGAGGGGGACCGCCCGCAGGCGGTGGAAGGAGTTACACGGCGGAAGGCGTTTTCCTCGTTTATCCCACCAGAATCTTATCTGTCGGATACTGCACCGGCGCGGGCGGCTTTCTGCGGGTGAGCAGAATCATAAACGTCATGCTGCCCAGCCTGCCCGCGTACATCAGCAGGATCAGCAGAACCCGCGACGCGGTATTCAGCTGGCGCGTGATGCCCGCCGTCAGCCCGACGGTGTCAATCGCCGAAAACACCTCGATGAGCACCTGCTGGAGCGTGAATTCCGGCTGCATGGCGCAAATCGCCAGCGTCGCCATCGCGCCCAGCGTCAGATACACCACGACAATGGAGCAGGCGCGGCGCAGCAAATCGTTTTCAATCCGCCTGCCGAAGATGTGCACATCCTCTTCGCCCCTGAGGATGGAAACCGCCGTCAGCACGACGAGCAGCAGCGTCGTCGTCTTCGCGCCGCCCGCCGTCGAGCCGGAGTTGCCGCCGGTCAGCATCAGCAGCAGCGTCAGCATGCCGCCCGCCGGGCTGAGCTCGCCCGTCGGCACGGTGTCAAAGCCCGCGGTTCGCGGCGTGACGGCGGAAAACAGGCTCGCCCAGACGCGCGTGCCCGTCGTCATGCCCGCCATGGTCGCGTTCCTCTCCGTGATGAAGAACAGCGCGGCGGGCACGAGCACCAGAAACGCCGTCAGCGCGAGCACGGCCCGTGTGTGCAGGCGCAGTTTTTTCCAGCACAGGCGGTTTTGAGCCAGATCCTGCCAGACCGGAAAGCCCAGCCCCGCGACCAGAATCAGCGTCATCACCGTCAGGTTGATCAGCGGGTCGCCCACGAAGCACTCCAGCGAGGAAAACGACCCGCTGACCGGCCCCATCAGGTCAAAGCCCGCGTTGCAGAACGCGGATATCGCGTGGAACACGCTGTACCAAAGCCCCTTCGCCCAGCCGAGCATCGGCACAAACCGAAACGCGAGCGCGGCCGCGCCCAGCCCTTCGATGGTGGCCGTGCCGATCAGCGCCAGCCGAATCAGCCGAACAATGCCGCCGACGCTGAAGGAGGCCACGCTCTCCTGCAAAATCGTCCGCTGGCGCAGGCCGATTCGCCTGCCCATCGCCATGGAGACCAGCGCCAGCAGCGTCATCACGCCCAAGCCGCCGATCTGGATGGCGGCAATCAGCACAACCTGCCCGAAAAGCGACCAATGCATGCCCGTATCGACCAGCACCTGCCCCGTCACGCAGACCGCGCTCGTCGCGGTGAACAGCGCCGTCAGCGGCGGGGTCACGGTGCGGCTCTGCGACGAAATCGGCAGCATGAGCAGCAGCGTCACCAACAGAATCAGCAGCACAAAGCCGATGGCGATCATCAGCGACGGGCTCATCGGCGCTTCCCTTTTTTTCTTCATCCTCTACCTCCCAGCAAGCCCCACCATGATACGCTTTCCGCCCCCGTTTGTCAACGGCTGCCGCCGCGTTTTGAGCAATCCCTTAACGCGCCTCATCTCGCTTTCAGCGCCTCGATTCGCTCCTGCCAGAGCTGCATCCAGCCCCGCGGGAAGACGTAGCTCACCGCCCACGCGACCAGAACGCCGATGGTCGTATCAAGAATCCGATACAGCGCGTAGCTCACGTAGGATTCCACCGGCGTGTTGAACAGCAGGATGCACAGCACCACGCCGCCGGGCTGCACGCCGCCGACCCACACCATCTGGCAGAGCACAATCAAAATCACCGTGCCGATGAACGTCAGCGGCACGAGCCAGAGCGTATACGCGCCGTCCGGCTTGAAAATCAGGTAGATGCGGAACAGCAGCATGCCCAGCAAGCCGCCGATCAGCGTACCGAACAGGCGGTTGCCGCCGTTCTTGCGAGAATCCTCCATATCCGACCCCATGCCGAAAATCGCGCCGATGCAGGCGAACGCCGGGCTGCGGCCAACGAAATAATAGGCAAGCGCGCAGAACGCCGCCGCCAGCGCCGTTTTGACATTGCGCATTCCCACACCGGGAATCTTCACGGGTTTGATGCTCATATTCTATCCTCCAGCTTCCCAAATCAAAAAAAGAGTCTGCGCGCCGCGCAAACTCCGATATTGTATCACAGGTTCCATGCTTTGTGTAGCGGCAAACGTCACGATTTTCCCGTCGTTCTTTGCCCGTTTCGCGTTTACGGGGTCAGCCCCAATTCGTCATAGGCCTCGTCGATCACGCTGTTCCACGCGGCGACGACCTCCGGCCGCTCCGGCGCGCCGCACGTCGTGCACGGGGAAAGCTGGTTATACGGATAGCTGCTCAAATCGCCGTAGGTGATGGCGGAAAGCGGCAGATACCTGCTCTTGACGCTTGCGCACCGCGCCGTGGTGTGGTATTTTTTGCCGCCGTCTTTGTTGTAATACATCGGCGTGGCGGGGTCGGTCTCCCTCAGCTTGCGGCCGTCGTCGTCCCAGATGATGATCTTGATGTCCTTCTGGCCGCGCAGGTTGTTCCACAGCCATGTATGGCTGTAGCCGTCCGCGTTGTCCTTCCGCTGCACGCGCACGCAGCCGTGCGACGCGCGCCGCCCCAGCGCGCTCTCGCAGATGTCGTAATTCGCCGTGCCGACGGGGTTTCCGTTTTCATCCTGTCCGCCGGAATAGATGGCGGGCACCATGTGCATCAGGTCGCCGCCGTTGAAGCGAATCGCCTGATCGCAGTATAAATTGCCCGACCAGAAGCCGCCCGTCCAGCTGCACAGCAGAAACTCGCCGCTCGCCGTCTCGTTGATGGCCGAATTGCCGCCGCTGGTCGTGCCGGTGGAGCAGAGCAGCGTGGTCAGCAGCCGCCCCTCTTTGTAGAGATACAGCCGCTGGGTCATCTTATCGACGATGATGCCGTAGGTCTGGTTCGGCGTGACGGTTCGGATTCGGCTGGATTTCACCCAGCCCTGCTCCAGCTCGTCGCGGTCGTTGTAGGCCTCGATCTTCGTCCATCCGTCCTGCTCCTCGATCACCCGGACGGCGACCGACGTGCCGTAAAAAAATCCGCGCCCCTCGTCATACGTCTTGCGCTTGCCGTTGGGCGCGTCGGAAAGATACACTCTTTCCTTTTGATCCGTGCCCAGCACGGCGATTTCCGCGGTCAGGCGCGCCCATGCCGCCGCCTCGTCCGCCGGGTCGAACTCGCCGAACCACGAAAACCGGATGGCCTCCTTGGCCGCTTCCAGATTTTCCTGCACCTTCGCCTGCGCGGCGGCCTCCGCCTGTGCCGCCGCGTCCGCGCGAAGGTCGCTCAGCTGTTCGTTCATGGATTTCTGGGTCTCCCAATCCGCCGTGCCGGTGACGTCCAGACCGCTGGCCTTCTGGAATTTTTTGATGGCCTCGACGCTCGCCTTGCCGAGCTTGCCGGCGCAGTCGCCGTCGTAATAGCCCAGCTCCTTGAGGTTCTTTTGCAGCGCGATCACCTGCGAGCCGGAAGCGCCCATGCCCAGCTCCCAGCCGACCAGCCCCTCCGTCAAAACGCCGTAGCCGCGGATGGAGTCGTCGTCGAGCCGATAGGTATAGCGCTGCACGACGGAGGGCGTCGGGCCGAGGATGTGATTGTTGCCCTCGATGGTGTGGACGTAGTATGTGCCGTCCGAATCCTGCGTGACCATTTCCACGATGCCGACGTGATCGAGGCGGTTATACTTATACCACTCAATGTAAATCAGGTCGCCCTTCTTCGGGATATACGGCCTATCCGAAACGGAAACGCCGTCGCTCAGGTAGAACTGGCCTTCCTCGCCGCGCAGGCCGCCGTTCACGGTGACATATCGGCCGCGCTCCTTGTACCACATCGCGCCGCCCTCGCAGCTCGTCTGCAAGGGATAGTCGTTGCCGAGCATGGACGCGCCGTAGTATTCATCGGCGAAATTCACGCACCAGGAGACAAACTCCGAGCACCATTCGCCGTAGGCGCTGCCGCCCCACTCGCCGTATTTGCTGTAGCCGCCCTTTGTCGCGGAATAGCCCAGCTCGTTGACAGCCGCCGCGACGAGCATATCCGCGCGGTCGTCCGCCAGCGCGCAGGCGCCCAGCAGCAAAGACAGAGCCAGCAGCAGGGTGATGATGTTCTTCATGTAAAAGCCTCCGAAAAAACTTATTCCCATCTATTCAACGGGCATCCGCCGCCTTTTCTTCCCGCTCACAGGAAAATTTTGCCTTCCCGCGCCCAAACCGCCGCGCCAAACCGTTTCCACGGCTGCGCGTCCATCGGCGGGAGCGCGTCAAAGCGCATTTCTTCCTTCTTGGTCGGGTGAATCAGCCCCAGATGCGCGCCCCAGAGGGCGATCTGCTCGCCGGGCTTGCCGCCGCCGTAGCGCGCGTCGCCCCAGATCGGCAGACCGGCGTGGGAGAGCTGCACGCGAATCTGGTGGCTCCTGCCCGTAAACAGACGCACGCGCACCAGCGTCAGCCCGTCCGCCTCGCCGCACTTTTGATAGCGCAGCTTCGCATCCTTCGCGCCGGGCGTATTCGCGGGAACGGCGCGAACCATGTTGGTTCTGCCGTCCTTGAGCAAAAAGTCGCAGAGCTCGGCCGCCTCCCCCGCGTCGCCCCGAACGGCGGCGACATACTGCCGGTGCATCGTTTTGTCGCGCACCTGCGCGCTCAGTCGGTCGGCGGCTTTGCTCGTCTTGGCCAGCACGACCAGCCCGCCGACCGGCCTGTCCAGCCGATGGACGAGCCCCAGATACACCGCGCCGGGCTTCTGATATTTTTCGGCGATGTACGCCTTCATGGTGCTGTGCAGATCCGCGTCGCCGGAATCATCCGCCTGCGTGGGCATGTTCGGCGGCTTGACGACCACGAGCAGGTGGTTATCCTCGTAGACGATGGATACGCCGCGATAGCTTTCCATCTTACGCCCTCTGCCAGCGGCCGCTCGCGCCGCACGGGAGCACGCCGCCCGCCGTCACGGGCAGGCAGACCTCGTCCGCGGTGATGACGCCGCCGAAACGAGGCTTGACGGTCATGTCGATCATGTTGCCCAGCACGCTGGCCTGAAAGCCCGTCGTATAGCCGTTGATGAGGAAGAACAGCGGATCATCGGAAAGCGCCTCGGAGCAGGCCTTCGCCAATCCGTACAGTTCGTTTTCCAATTTCCAGACCTCGCCGCCCGGCCCGCGCCCGTAGGAGGGCGGGTCCATCAAAATGCCGTCGTAGAAGCGGCCGCGGCGCGCCTCGCGCTGCACGAACTTGAGCGCGTCGTCGATGATCCAGCGCACGCGATCCTCCGGCAGGCCGCTGCACTCGCGGTTTTCCCGCGCCCACTGCACCATGCCCTTGGCCGCGTCGCAGTGGCAGACCTGCGCGCCCGCCGCCGCGCAGGCCATCGTCGCGCCGCCGGTGTAGGCGAACAGGTTGAGCACGCGCACCTCTCTCCCCTGCTTCACGCGGTCGGAGACGAGGCCGGTCATCCAATCCCAGTTGGTCGCCTGTTCGGGGAACAGGCCGGTGTGCTTGAATCCGGTCGGGCGGACATAAAAGCGCAGGTTTTTATAATTCATCACCCACCGGTCGGGCAGCTTGGTGAAAAACTCCCACGAGCCGCCGCCCTTCTCGCTGCGATGATAATGCGCCTGTGCCTTGCGCCAGAGCGACGGATCGCGCGCGGGCCAAATCGCCTGCGGATCGGGGCGGCGCAGATACACGTCGCCCCAGCGTTCGAGCTTTTCGCCGCCGCCGCAATCGAGGACTTCATAGTCCTGCCATTGATCTGCTAAAAACATAGCTCCCTTTCTTGGGGCGCCGCCCCAATCCCCGGCAGGAACCTGAGGTTCCTGCACCTCCCGCTTCCAGCCGCTGACGCGGCTGGGGGAAAAAGATACATTCCTTGTCTTCGCCCATTGCACGCACAGCGGGCAATGCAGTGGGAAATCCAAGAACCTCAGGTTCTTGGTGGGGCATGAGGATTGAAGCCACGCGCCCGCTGTGCGGGACTCAGCGTGGCGGAAATCGGAAATCGCAAGGAGCCAAAGGCGACTATGCGAGTTTCCCGACCAAAGCCCCATCGTTTCCCTTATTCCCTAAAAAATCTCGGATACTTTTCCTTCTGGTTCTCCAGCATATCCGCCACAATGCTCTCGGCGTAGAGCAGATCAATGCCCGTCAGCGCCGGGTCGATCTCCAGCGCCTCGCGCAGCGTGTTTCGGCTGCCGGTCGCGGCGGCCTCGGCATAGAGGCGGTTGACCAGACTGAGCTGCTCCATCACATCCTCCAGCTCGATGGGCAGTTCCACCGGCTGACCGACGGGGCCGTCCTTTGCGACATGCGCCGGCCCTTCGACAAAGCGCCCGTGCGTCACGCCGGGCACAGCGCCGTCGCACGGCATGACCATGCTCTGCACGTCACATTCGCCCTCGCCCCACAGCGCGCGCAGGATTTCCACCGGGCGCACGGAGGAGAGGCCGCTGGTGCGGATCTGCCCCCACGCCTGCGCGCCCTGCGGCCGCATCGGCCCGTGCACCGTCAGCAGCGCCAGATTGCGCTTGCGCAGCTCGTAATCCGCCGCGCCCACGCCGGAAATCATCAGCGAGCGGCGCGGGCTCAATTCCGTATCGGCCAGCAGCTCGCACTGGGTCACGCGCGGCCCCGCCGGAATCGCGCCGTACCAGTCGATATACTGCGCGGCCAGCGCCTCGCGGTCGTCCTCTTTCATTTCTTTCTGGATGCGGGGGATCAAATCCTTCCCGCTCGGGCGTTCGCGGCACGAAACGACCCACGAAAAATCGTTCAGCCCCGCGCAGGTCACATCCACCTTTTCTTCCTTCAGCCCCAGATAGAGCGCCAGCCGCGCGCGGGTCTGCTCCGTCACGCCGCTCACGCCGAGGGTGCGCACGCCGCAGAAGCGCTGCGCCGCCTCGCACGCGCGGGAGAGCGGCAGCCCGCCGTATCCGCTCGAACAGAGGATCAGCGGCGCGCCGGGACATTCCTCGCGCATCTGATCCGCCAGATCGCAGACAAAGCCGACCGCGCGCATGGTCTGCATCGCGCCGCCGAGGCCGCCGCGCAGGCGAACCTGCTTGCCCAGCCCGACCGCATCCAGCGATTCAAAATCCTTTTTCCACGCTTCCTCGTCGAGGAAATCCGAACAGAGGATCACCGCGTCGGCGGAAAACGCCGCCTTTTGCAGCTGGGTCGTGTAATAGAATCGCGCCTGCACGCCGAAGGCGCGCGCCAGCGCCTGCGCCCCGCGCGCGGAAAGCTCCGCCATGTCGAGGTCGGCGTCCACCATCCAATATTCCGCCTCCATGCGGAAGCGGACAAACAGATCTTCGAAAATCGCGGGGGCAAAGAAATATGCCCCCGCGCCAGCGATTACGATTTTTTTCATGGTTTCCTTTTATGTTTTGGTTAGGCCTTGGCCACGCTCAGCGTCGCGTCCACGCCGTTGATGCTCCAATCGCGGACATACGCCCCTTCCGGCGCGTCGCCCAGCGTCACGTCGAGCGCCAGCACGCCGCGCTCAATCGCGTCCGCGTTCGCCTCGACGATCTGCGCGAGCTTCTCGTCCGCCGTCTTGACGGTGACATGGATGCGATCGACGACCTCGAAGCCCGCCTCCTTGCGCATCGTTTGCAGCTTGGAGATCACCTCGCGGGCAAAGCCCTCGGCGATCAGCGCCTCGGTGAGGTTGGTATCCAGCGCGACGGTCACGCCGCGGTCGGTCGCCACGACATAGCCCGGCTTCTTCATCGGCGCTGTCAGCACATCGTCCTTTTCCAGCTCGATCATCGTGCCGTCCAGCTCAAAGCGGAGCAGCTCGCCCTTCTCAAAGCCCGCGACGACGGCGTTGCCGTCCAGCGTGGCGAGCTTCTCGCCGATGGCCTTGAGCAGCTTGCCGTATTTCTTGCCCAGCGTGCGCATCTGCGGCTTGAGCTGATAGGTCATAAACGCGGTGGTGTCGTCGGTGAAGACGGCGTCCTTCACGTTCAGCTCGTCCTCGGCCAGCGCGCAGAAATCCTGCGGCAGGGTCGCGCCGCTGACGATCATGCGGGAGAGCGGCTGGCGCACCTTGAGGCCGCTTTCGCTGCGGCAGCTGCGCCCCAGCACGACGACCTCCAGCAGGTCACGCATGTGCTGCTCCAGCTCGACGCTAATGTATGTTTCGTCGCAGACCGGGAAATCCGTCATGTGGACGGAAATCGGCGCGTCCTTGTCCACGGAGCAGACGAGGTTGCGATACATGTTCTCGGCCATGAACGGCGTGAACGGCGCGGTCAGGCGGCTCATCGTTTCCAGAACGTGATAGAGCGTCGCGAACGCGGCCTCCTTGTCGCCGGCCATGCCCTTGCCCCAGAAGCGCTCGCGGCTGCGGCGGACATACCAGTTGGAGAGATCATCCACAAAATCCGTCATCGCGCGGGAGGCCTCGAAGATCTTGTATTCGTTC
>OMBQ01002777.1_pt1 | contig 10456 bp, 12 predicted proteins | sample 1674311 | NCBI WGS metagenome assembly OMBQ01 (sample SAMEA103958160, study PRJEB25191) | human gut metagenome | biome: human-associated habitat [ENVO:00009003]; feature: intestine environment [ENVO:2100002]; material: feces | place: Germany | collected 2013/2015 | reverse complement strand
ATCGGAGTTTCGATCAGGCAAAGCCCAATCAGTTCTGGGTGACAGACATTACCTAAACTTTCGTCAGTTTCTGAATGAGGAGATTGCTTTCGCATCAGGAAAAGACGGAAAGAACGTCACGATCATTCTCGGAGAAAATGGTACTGGCAAGACGACCTTTGCTCAGGCTTTCTTCTGGTGCTTGTACGGAGAAACGGAATTCTCCGACAAAATGATCCTGAACCGACTCGTGGCAAACAAACTGCTTTCTGGCCAGAGTGCAAAAGTCTCGGTTGAGCTTGTGCTTCAGCATGGAGAAAACACATACACCATCACCCGCGAGCAGACCTACACCAAGGATGGTTCTGGTAACATTAAGGGTGCAAATACGGTCTTTGATATTCTGCGCCGTGATAAAACCGGAAACACGACCGCCATTAAGCCTACCCTTCGGGAGACAGAGATAAAAAGTATTCTGCCGAAGGAGCTTTCAAAGTATTTCTTCTTTGATGGCGAGCGTATCGAGCGAATGAGCAAGGATATCTCGACGCACAAAAAAGCCACTGACTTTGCGGATGCCGTTCGTAGTCTCTTAGGACTCAAAGGAATGGAAAAGGCCATCCAGCATCTCAATCCGGGCAGCAAGACGAGCGTCATTGGTCAATATGAAGCAAGCTATGATGCAAGCAGTAGTATAAGGATCTTTTCTATTCCGAAATCAGGTGCACACCATTTAAAAACCGCTTGGTTCATCACGAATCAAGCGGTTTCTTTGCTTTATCAAAAAGCCACGAACGCGCATCAGCCTCGTTCACAGCACCGTTTACCTGGAAGCATTTTTCTGGATCAGAGCTGCAGGATTATCCAGGAAGCGATTGGCGGCTGTTGTCATGGCGCCAAGAAGAATGGGATCGCATGGCAAATGGCTGAAACGGATGTTGAGGTGGTCATACAAACCGGGAAAAACCTGTTCCTGCGCTGCTTTACGCACACCATCCAGCAGGCGTTTGCCGCCGAGTGCCATGATATCGCTGATCACAATCGTATGAGGATTGTAAATGCTAACGATGTTGGCAACGCCGGTTCCAAGGTAATAGGCCACGGTGTCCACCATCTTCTGGGCAAAGGCGTCTCCTTCCTCCGCCGCACAAAACACCTCCATCGCCGTTATTTTGTGTTCTTTGAGATGCAGATAGAGCGAGCTTTCCGGGTGAGCGGGCAGTTCGTATAAAACGTCTCTTTCGAAAGAAAGGGAGCTGGAGTATTGCTCCAGACAGCCACGCCGGTTGGGAGCACAGTGACATTTGCGACCATTGAGGTCGATGCTCATGTGCCCAATTTCGCCTGCTACGCCATCGTGGCCCAGCAGCAAGCGGCCTCCCTGATTGATGATACCAGCGCCGATACCCTCACTGGCCAACAGAAAAACCAGGCTGTCCGGTGATTTTTCGCCAAACCACCACTCTGCCAGCGCACCGGCATTGGCATCATGCTCCACAAAAACGGGAATGGACAGCTGCGAACTGAGGGCCTCGTTGATATTGAAATTCTCCCAACCCGCAAACTCCGTCATCTGCGAAATACGCCCTTCATGCCGCAAATATGGGCCAGGAACGGCGGCACCTACGGCAAACACATTTTCAAACCGCTGCAGATATTCCTGAATTTTCAAAAGCATTTCATCAATGATCTGCTGAGGTTTCTTGCCCGGACCAATGACAAAATAATCCGATGTATGCATTTCTCCGGTAATGTCGAAGACGGCAGTGGAAAAGCTCGTGCGTGCCAGCTTAATACTGATGATACGCAGGTTATCGCCTTTGAGCGTCAGCATAATTCTGCTGCGTCCACGGCCGCTTTTTTCAATACCGATTTCCTCAATGATGCCTAGCTCCATCAAACCGCTTACAATTTTGGTAATAGCGGCCTGCGTCAGCCCTGTCATCTGCGCCAATTCCGAGCGCGAACAATGCTTGTGGCGCATCATTTTTTTAACCACAAGCGATTGGTTTTCCCTCAATAGATCATTGGCATTTTTGCCGCTCATTTTAGGTTTTTTCTGCTCCATGTCATCCTCAACTTTCTCTTGAGTACAAGCAAATAACTAAACCGTGTCAAATAATATACAAAAAAAGAGAAGGATTGTCAAGCCGGAAGGATCCTCTGTCAAAGTCCGATTTCTCATATCCTGTTGCAAAATCAACAAAAAATATTCTAAAACCTATTGACAGAAGAAAAAAACCATGCTATGATCAATCTGAAATTAGTTAACTTCGATAAATTAAGAAAACCCAAAAAGAAAATCGGTTTTCTTTTACCAATTTAATTAACTCGATTAATTAAATGCAAAACCTGTTCTTGAAGCGCAGAAGCGTCAAGATAAAAAGAAAGGAAGGTACCTGGAATGAAAAAAATGCTCCACATCATCGCCGCTCTTGTGATGGCTCTCGCGCTCATGCTGGCCTGCACGGTTCCCGCAATGGCAGAAGCAACCGAAACGCTTGAGCTGGTGCTCATGACCAAGGATTCCACCACCGCCGGTTTCGATGAGTGGCTCAAGAAAGCGGAAGAAACCTGTAACCTTAAAATCACCGTGATCCCCACTTCCACCAACAACAATGACCGTCAGGCTGAAATCACCACCGTGCTTTCCACTGCGGATACCAGCGTGGACATCATCACCGTCAACGATGAAATGTACACCGCCTTCAAGAACACCGGCTGGCTGGAAAAGCTCAACAATGTCATGACCCCTGAAGTCGTCGCTGAATATCCCACCGCTTATCTCAATGATATGGTCATCACCGAGGATGGTAGCATCTTCTCTGTTCCTATGTACTTCAATGCACTGGGCTGGTTTGTCAACACCGACATCATGAAGGAAGTAGGTATCGAGTCTGTCGAAACCTATGAGGACTTCCTGGCTCTGTGCAAGGCTGCTACCAACGACAAGCGCTTTGGCTATGGCGATGCCTGGGATCCCACCCATTTGTTCAACTCTCTGGGCAGCTTCGTCAACCTGCATGGCGGCGACTACTTCGACTGGACCAACGAAAAAACCCAGGCCGGTCTGCACGCCCTCTATTCCCTGCTGACCGAAGGCTACACCACCGCCGCCCAGATGGCCGACGTTTACGATCAGCTGTATCAGAACCTGGTGGATGGCAACTGCGCTTGCGGCCTGCTCTACACCGGCAATATCGCCAAGTTCCAGAAGGCTGGCCTCTACGGCGATGAAGGTTCCATCATCATGATCGTTCCTCCCGTTGTGGATGAAGAAGTGGGCGCTACCGCCTACTGCTCCAGCTGGCACTATGTGCTCAACTCCGCTTCTCCCAACAAGGAAGCCGCTATGCGCTTCCTGAACTATGCCGCTTCTGAGCAGGGCCAGATGGACTATGTGCTCACCTTCGGCAGCTATCCTTCCTATCTCAAGCTGCTGGAGAAGCCTGAACTGGATTCTCTGCCCGGCATCGAACAGATGCGCGAGTACATCAGCAAGGTTACCCTGCGCGGCCGTCCCATCGTGCCTGAAGCCATGGAATACATCACCGAAATGGGCAATCTCTTCCATCGCCTTGTGATGGGTGAAATCGACGAGGCTACCTTCTGCGTCGAAGCCCAGTCCGCTACTGAGTACTACACCGAATAAGCCATTCAAAACATCCATAGGGGAAGAGCGGCTTTCCGCTCTTCCCCCGTTCCCGGCAGAACCGGTCGATTTCCATTTTGAATTGTGACGAGAGGAAGAGATATATGAAATCCATCAGTGTGCAAAGAAAAAAACTGACGATTGCATGGCTGTTTGTTTTGCCGGTTTTGCTCATTCGCGGTTTTACCACCCTCTATCCCGTATTTGCAACCGTTAAGGACAGCTTTTACCAGATCAAGCTGCTTCGCAGTCCCATTCCCAAATGGATTGGACTGGATAACTACTTCCGCATTTTCAAGGATCCCAAGCTTTTGGCCTCCATTGAATTTACTCTCATCTTTACTGTTTGTTCCGTATTCTTTTTGATCATCTTCGGCACGCTGTTTGCTCTGCTGCTCAACGCCCAGTTTGCTGGGCGCAAATTCCTGCGCACCATTGCACTCATCCCTTGGGCAATGCCCATGGTTGTAATCGGCATGGCCGCCAAATGGGGCTTTAACGATACCTATGGCATGATCAACGATCTTGTTCGCCGTTTTGTGCCTGGTTTTCATTTGAACTGGCTGATGACCACAAACACAGCGCGCATTGCCGTTATCTGTGTGGACTTGTGGAAAAACATACCTTACTTTGCCATTCTCGTATTGGCTGCGCTGCAGTTTATTCCCGGCGACATCTACGAGGCGGCTCGTATTGATGGCGCATCGCGCATCCAATCCTTTTTCCGGATTACACTGCCTAACATCATCAAAACCATTCTGAATCTGAGCATCTTCTTTACCATCTGGCGCATGACCAGCTACGACATCGTCTACGCCATGACGTCTGGAGGGCCTGCAAACTCCACCTCTCTGCTGGCCTACCGCATCATGATGGAATCCTTCACAAATCTCAACGTAGGCTATGCCGCTTCGATCGCCGTAATGCTCTTCCTGGTTATGGCTCTAATCAGCAGCGGCGGCATGGCTATCATCCGCAGGATTGATGATGGGGGGAATTGACGTGTCAGTACAAATCAACAAAAAACTGTCCCGAATCGGTTTGTGGGCGATCACCCTGCTGGTATCCTTCGTCATCCTGTTCCCTCTGTACTGGATTTTCATTTCTTCCATCACGCCGGAGACAGAGCTGTTCTCCACGCCAATCAACTATTTGCCGGCTCATCCCACGCTCGATCATTATATCCAGCTGGTGCGTGACTGCGACCTGGGCGGTAAACTGTTCAACACCCTGTTTATCACCATCTGCTCCATCTCCATCAACGTGGTCATCTGCGTTATGGCAGCCTATGGCTTCTGCCGGCACAAGAGTCGGGGGCTGAGCCTGGCCTATTCGCTGATTGTGATTTCCATGATGATTCCCGCGGTTGTCAAGGCGCGCCCGCTGTACACCTTCTTCCGCAGTGTCAACATGCTGGATACCTTTCCGGGATTGATCATCCTTTACACCAGCAACCTCATCCCCTTTGCCATAGTCATTCTGAGCAACTTCCTCAACGGCGTACCCGTATCCATCGACGAGGCGGCTGAGGTGGACGGCGCCACCACCATGCAAAAGCTGTTCCATGTGATCATTCCGCTGATGCGCCCCGCCATCGCCACTATCCTGATGATCAACTTCATCAACTGTATCAATGATCTGTTCACTCCCCTCTTCTATGCTAACCGTATTCAGACGCTCAGCGTGGCCATCACCACACTCCCTTCCATCGATGGTTATAGCGTACCCTGGGAGCTGGTAAGCTCCATGGGCTGGGTGATCATCTTCCCGATTATCATCTTTGTCAGCATCTTCGAACGCCAGATCATGGATGGTATCATGGCTGGCGGCGTTAAGGCATAAGCAGCAGGGAGGAAGAAGCAATGTTCAACAATCCGTTTATCAATTCTCTGGCAACCCTCCCTTTGATCAATGGCGGCCGCAGCCGTTCCATCTGCATGGAGAATCCCACGGGTGAAAAGGGACAGGGAGGCAAGGCTGTAGGCAAGCTGGGGCCCTCTCGCAAGGGAAGCCCTGCTATTCGCGGTCTGCAGAGCGGTGAAACCCGCGTGCTGGCGGATGTGGATGGTCCGGGCGTGATCAGCCATATCTGGATTACGATTACAGAAAAAAGCACCGCCGGTTATTTCACCTTAAGCGATGTCGTGCTGCGCATGTACTGGGATGATGAGGATACACCCTCTGTAGAGGCTCCTCTGGGAGATTTCTTCCTCAATGGGTTTTCTACCTATTGTCAGGTCAATTCCATGCCGATTGTGGTCAATCCTGTGCGTGGATATAACTGCTATTTTCCCATGCCCTTCCGCAAACATGCGCGCATTACGATTGAAAACCAGCATCCAGGCGAGGTTCTCAGCTTCTTTTACCAAATTGATTACACGCTTTATGATGAACTGCCTCAGAACACCGCCTATTTCCACGCACAGTATCGCCGTCAGCGCATGACCGAATTGAAAAAGGATTATGTGGTGCTGGATCAAGTGCATGGCAAGGGGCAGTTTGTGGGCATGTTCATGGCGCTGACCACGCTGGAGCGTTACTGGTATGGAGAAGGCGAGGTAAAGTTCTATCTGGATGGAGACGATGAATACCCCACCATCTGCGGAACCGGTCTGGAAGATTATTTTGGCGGAGGGTTTGGGTTCGTCGTCGACCAGCGACCAGAAACCCCCGCTGTGGAGACTTTGTACCAGACGCCATTTTTGGGCTATCATTACTTCTCCCACACAGAGCCGCACCACAGCTGGAGGTTTGAAGGCGCATGCCCTCCCATGCGTGGCTTCTACCGCTTCCACATCATGGATCCCATTCGTTTTGAACAGGATCTGCGCGTAACCGTACAGCAAATCGGCATCTGCAATCGCGGTCTGTTTGAAAGACAGGACGATGTAGCAACGGTTGCTTACTGGTACCAAACAGAGCCGCACACGGAGTTTGCGCCACTGCCCAGCGCAGAATATCGCTGGCCGCGCTGATGCAGCAGCTGCTGACACAAGCCAAAGCGGTCCACCCATGCGATCTGGATACCCCCATAGATCAAAACAGGATTGAGGAGATTGTCCTATGAGCTACCAACTTGCGGCTATTGGTGAATTGCTAATTGACCTTGTGCAGGAGCATCCGCTTCAGAGTGGGGCGCCGAAGTTTACGGCCAACCCGGGAGGTGCACCCGGAAATGTGTGCGTCATGTTTTCCAAGCTTGGTGGAGAAGCCTCCTTCATTGGCAAAGTGGGGCGGGATGCATTTGGCAGCCAGTTGCGCCATGCGCTTGAAAGCCAGGGCGTTCAGACCAGCGGGCTGATTGCGGACGACACCTCGAATACTTCTCTTGCTTTTGTTTCTCTGGATCAAAGCGGAGAAAGAAGCTTTACTTTTTACAGGAAGCACAACGCTGATACCCAGTTGTGTGCCGAAGAAATTCCACAGGAAAGCTGGAACGAAGCTCGGGTACTTCATTTCGGCAGCGTTTCTATGAGTGATGAACCCAGCCGGTCTGCCACTTTTGCAACCGTGGAAAAAGCCAGAGAGCAAAAGCTGCTGATCAGTTATGATCCCAACTTCCGCCCCTTCCTTTGGCCAGATCTTGATGAGGCCAGGAACGTACTGTGGCGCGGAGTGAAACTGGCTGATGTATTAAAAGTATCAGAAGAAGAAATGCTGCTTCTGACAGGCGAGACAGACCCTGCCAAAGGAGCACAGCATTTGAAAAAAGGCGGTCCGAAGCTGATCCTGATCACTCTGGGCTGCAAAGGCGCATACTACTGCTGTAATGGTTGTGAGGGCTTGGTGGAAAGCTTTTGCGTTCCCACCGTTGATTCAACCGGCGCAGGCGATGCATTTGTCGGAGCATTCCTTTACTCGCTGCTTCAGTTGAAAAACATGCGGTTGGAAAGGCTGCATGATGAGGAAATACGCAGCATTATCCGGTTTTCAAATGCAGCTGCCGCTCTGGCCACCACCGGTTACGGTGCCATTCCCGCCATGCCGGATAGAAACGCCATAGAGGAACTGCTGAGTTCTCAGGCATGAGAAGGATGGGCGTTGCTGAGTGGAGGATGCTGCAGGTTATCGAGGAGGTGGAAGGGGAAACCGTTCTATTCCATATCGCATAAAGACATCGCGTCTTGTTCCACACAATCATGCGTGCTTTCCTGCGTTCGAAGCCTCCCCTGTTCCACTAAAGAAAACACGATCCTGTAAAAACGACCAACAGGCAAACCACCCCCTGATGTAGGAAAACAAACCTACATCAGGGGGTGTTGGTATGAAGAAACGAGGGTATACACATGTATAGGAATTGATACCAGAAATTCTCCAGGTGGTAGCAGACGGGCAAACACAACAAGAAAAAACAAAGTTTTATGGATTTATACTATTTTCTCACTAAATCGCCCAATATAATCCAGAATGTGGTATAATGTAATGGGTGATGAAAGATGGCAAAATCATACGCGATATCCCAAAGCCAGTTGGTGGAAATAGAGACGGCGCGAAAGAAGAACCGAAACAAGAACATAGAGCGCAGGCTTTACGTTCTTGTCATGCGCGCAGAAGGGAAAAGCCTGGAGGAGATTTCGGAAAAGACAGGATATCATATTTCAACAGCGAGTAAGCTGATAGCACGATATATGCGCGATGGAATCAGTGCCATAGCAGAAAACCAGTATAAGGGAAATCGCCGGAACATGAGTTTTGAGGAAGAAGCGGCCATTCTTGCGCCTTATATCGAAAGAGCCGAGCGAGGAGAAATGGTGGATATCAAGGAGATCGCCGCTGCGTATCAAAAAGCCGTTCCGCACAAGATAAGTGATACGCAGATCTACTATGTGCTCCATCGACATGGCTGGAGAAAAATTATGCCAAGATCCAGGCATCCGAAAAAAGCAGGTGAGGAGGCTATAGAAGCCTCAAAAAAATTAAAGCAACCGTAGCCAAAATGCAAGAATCGGGTGCTCCAAAAGTACGCTTGATGTTTCAGGATGAAGCTGGTTTTGGCCGGATCAATAAACAGGTGGGATGTTCGCCGCAGCAGTACCTGATTCGCTGCCGGATGGAGAATGCGGCTTCTATGCTTCTTGACCAGCATATGCGTCCGGGAGAGGTGGCAAGGGCGGTAGGGTATCCGGATGAGTTTAGCTTTTCGCGTGCATTCCGAAAGCACTACGGCATTTCCCCTTCTGAATACAAGAAAGGAGAGCCGGTTACGCAGCTGGAAGAATAATAGAAAGCGTCCTTCCCCAAGAAGAGGAAGGACGCTTTTGCCGTGCTATATCGGTCATTATGCGCTAATTTCGGAAGGATTATTCGATGCCAGTATCTTCTCCGCCAAATCGTACTGACGGAACATCAGCACCTTCTGATACATCATGTACTGTTCGACACAATTGTAATGCTGACCAGCATACTCGAATGAAGCGGGGTACCAATTACTAAAGCAGCCATTTTCCTCATATTCATGATAGAAACGGACAATCATATCCTTTGGCGGCTGGACGGAATTAATGATAAATGGATGATCCATCATGAAACACATCCTTTGAAATCACTCTTTGTTATGGGGTGCCTGTTACTTGAATTGTACTGGAAACAGAATAACAAGTCAACAGAACATGAAAGCTGCTCGTTGTTCAGAAGGTGTTCTGAATTCCGATTTTGAGTTACACTGCTCTTTTCATACATTGAACTGTTCATCCATCACCTGATTCCCTATAATGAAAACCGAAAAGGACAAATGCCGCTGCCAGAACCATCCTAGCAGCGGCAAAAGGTTAGTTACTGGTGGTGATTCCTATACGCGTTCAGAAGTGCTGCCATTGCTTCATAGGTTTCCCACTTCTGATGCTTTTTTCCGCTTGCGTCGGTATAGGCATACACGACGCAAAACCGGTTTCTGCGTGGAATAATGGAAGCCATCGTCAATCCTCCTTCTCATAGCTGGCAATGTCCGCATACCGGATAAACCATGCTTTTCCGATCTTTTTTCCGTTGAGCGTCCCGTCCTGTATAAGGCGGTATACGCGCTTCTCGCTGATTCCCAGACACTCAGCTGCCTCCCGAATCGAAACATATTCCTTATGCTCAGGTATCACGTCGGAGACAACTGTGTTCTCTTCCTCAATCAGGCTGATTTCCGGCACGATGTGGAACAGCGTCTGGTTCGCGTACCAGTTATCAAAGCTTTCCCTGGTGATCCGGGGCTTTTCTGCGACCCGAATCAGCTTCAGCTGATCCTTTGCGTGCCGGTATACCTCCCATGCCTGATAGCGGTTGAGGCCAAGCAGTCTTCCCATCTCCGGAACAGTCATGGAAGTCTCTTCGGCAACTTTGTCCCGTTCACGGTCATCACGGTTCCGATACCGGTGCTGAGAAGCGTACCATTGGTCAAAAACCTTCTTAGGTGCACGGAGCCGCCCTGCAACAATCAAGGTGAGCCAGCCCTGCTTTTCAATCAGATCACGGACGCTTTGATCATGCAGAGAGAGCATGTCCGCGATTTCCGCTACACAGTAGAACTGCGTCTGCAGCATTGCGCCGGGTTCAGGGCCATCCACCTTTCTGTACTTGTCCTGATGCGCGTACCATTGTTCAAAGCTGGCCCTGACAACACGGAGCTGATGATTGATCGTCACAGTCTCAAAATGATGCTTGTGGAGCAGATAATAGCTCTCTGTTTTCTTGAGGCCCAGCAGTCTGCCCATTGCCTGCACCGTCATAGTAGTTCCTTCAGCTGCAGCCATCATTCGTCCTCCCTTCTGGTCTGCTAAAAAAGAGGATAGCATGCCTTCCGCCAGAATTTTAGTCTGTCGCCGGTCAGTTCAGCACGGC
>OMBQ01002767.1_pt1 | contig 10482 bp, 8 predicted proteins | sample 1674311 | NCBI WGS metagenome assembly OMBQ01 (sample SAMEA103958160, study PRJEB25191) | human gut metagenome | biome: human-associated habitat [ENVO:00009003]; feature: intestine environment [ENVO:2100002]; material: feces | place: Germany | collected 2013/2015 | reverse complement strand
CAGGACGCTTTGCAAGTTCAATTGCTGCCCATACTGCCGCACCGGAAGAAATACCAACCAGAACACCCTCTGATCTTGCAATTCTTCTGCCAGTTTCAAATGCATCATCATTTTCAACAGTTATAATTTCGTCATAAACTTTTGTATCAAGTGTATCAGGAACAAATCCTGCACCGATACCCTGAATCTTATGAGGACCGGAAACACCTTCTGACAAAACAGGTGATCCCTTAGGCTCAACAGCTACAACCTTGACATCAGGATTCTGTGATTTAAGATATCTGCCCACACCGCTGATAGTTCCGCCTGTACCTACACCGGCAACGAAAATATCAACTTTTCCGTCTGTATCTTCCCAGATTTCAACACCTGTTGTTTTCTCATGAATAGCTGGGTTAGCAGGATTTGAGAACTGTGAAGGGATAAAGCTGTTTTCGATTTCAGCGGCAAGTTCAGAAGCTTTTGCAATTGCTCCGCTCATGCCCTTTGCCCCCTCTGTCAGAACGAGTTCAGCACCATAAGCCTTCATAAGGTTTCTTCGTTCAATACTCATTGTTTCAGGCATTGTGATAATAAGGCGGTAACCTCTTGCCGCTGCAACTGATGCAAGGCCGATACCTGTATTTCCGCTTGTAGGTTCAATTATAACGCTTCCCGGTTTCAGAAGTCCCTTTTCTTCTGCATCATCAACCATAGCCTTTGCGATTCTGTCCTTTACACTTCCTGCCGGATTGAAATATTCAAGTTTTCCGTAAAGATTTGCCTGAAGCTTTTCTTTTTTTTCAATATTTGTAAATTCAAGGACTGGTGTATGACCTACGAGGTCTGTTATTTTCTTATATACTTTCATTGTTTTTACTCCTTTTCAAATTTATTCATATCGCCTATATGATTTATATGTATTATAGCACCTTATTCCTACGGTGTCAATAGGAATTTGGGGGATTTCATTTTTTTGTTGATTTTAGATATATGCATTAATTATATGAACTGTATTTTAGTTTACTTTTAACAAATAAGTGAGTAAAAATAAAAGAGGATCTTTTTAAGATCCTCTTTTTCAATTTCACCAGAGTTGAAAATAAATATCAAGCACATCCTGTTTTGTAACTTTCTTAATAGTATTTCCCGGACTTCCGCTTGCAAGCGCATCATCAGCCATTTTATCAGCAAGGCTGAAAAACTTCTCTTTGTCTATGCCATATTCCTCAAGTGTAGGAACTTCACAAACCCTGCATATATCGCCAAGTCCTGCAAGAAATTTTTCAGCGGCAATTTTATCATCATCAGATGCATCAGCCTGATTCAGAAGCGCCTCATCAAGCTTCTGCTGGTAAACACCATCCTGGTTTGGGTTGATGATCCAATGGATCTCAGTTCCGTCTTTTAAGGTTGTAACAGTTCCATCGCTGGAAGTGGACTCAACTTCTGGATAAATAGCCTCCAGACGTGTACGGAACTCATCGTTCCAGGAATAGATGTTAATAACCTTTCCCTCTTCTCCTTCTGCATGTGCTACGGTTGCTGTTGCAGCCATACCGGTAACTGCCATAACAGCTGTAAGTAACATAGATACTGCTCTCTTCTTCATATAAAAGATCCTCCTTTTTTGAGCATTTTCTTAATGCTGTATCTCTTTGGTGCAATAAATATACCATTTTTATTTTTGACATTATATTATTTCTCTTAACAAAATATCAGATTCGTGTCATAATATAAAAAAATGACACATTTATTTCTATCCGGGAGGGCTTTACATGACAATGTCTAAAGACTGGTATAATACCGAATTTGAAGAAAACGAACTGGAGTCCAGGCACCGTCCGCCTTCTATTGAATATTCCTTTTATACAGCTGTGAAAACCGGTGACATGGAAACAGTTCTCCAAAACTGCAATGCAAATTCTTTTACTCATCTGGAAGGAACGGGCATACTTTCCAGAAATGCGGTTACCAATCTTAAATACCACTTTGTAGTTACTGCAGCCATGCTCACCAGATACTGCATTGACGGCGGAATGGAATCGGAACAGGCCTACCGCCTCAGTGACTTTTATATTCTGAAAATGGACTCCTGCACTACCCAGCAGCAGATTGCAGACCTTCATCATATTATGGCAAAGGATTTTACCGGGAAAATGGCTCTGCAGAAAAAAAGCTCTGTGCTTTCCAAACCTGTCATGCAGTGCGTAGATTATATTTATACCCATATCAAAGAACGTATTACCATCGAAGATCTTGCCTGCTACACCGGTCTTTCCCAGAATTACCTTTCCAGGGTGTTCAAGCAAAATCTGGGAATTTCCATCAGTGACTACATACGGGAACAGAAAATAGAAAAGGCAACCCACCTTCTGCGTTATTCGGATAAATCCGTAGTGGATATTGCCAACTACCTTTCCTTTTCTTCCCAAAGTCATTTTATACAGGTATTTGAGAATTTCACAGGTCTGACACCCAAGAAATACCGGGATAAATATTATAAATCCATGTGGTGATCTGACCGCCATTTCTACAGAAAATTATTGGGGACGGAGTTTTCCGGCTTAAAAAGCCAGAAAACTCCGTCCCCAATGGTTTATTTTAGAATAATATTGATTTCATGTACTTTTTCCAGTTCCAGTTTTTCAATTTCCGAACGCATCAGACGAGCCTTCCGTCCTGTTTCTGTCAGAAGCGTTATTCCGTCACAGAACGCTTCTCTAATCTGTACTTCATTCCATTCTTTTTTCTCTCTGTTAAAGATATGGATGGCAAATTTCTTTCCGGCAAATTCCATTTCCAGAGAAGCCTTTCCTTCCTGGTCATACTGCTCCGGCATAAGTGCAGGTGCGATTACCATGTCTCCCAGCTGACCTTTTACACCAAAAACCTCTGTAATCATAGTCAGCATATACCAGCTGGCAGCTCCGGTAAGGTATGCATATAACCCCCGTCCCTGATTATCAAAGTATTCAGGAATTCCAGGATACATTTTACTGCGGTCAAAATCCATTGCAGTATCCAACAGTGTCCGAAGAACCTTATAGCCTTCTCTGGCATGACCGGTTTTATACAATGCATTTGCATACATAACTGCCATATGGGAAAAGACTGCACCATTTTCCTTTTCGCCGTATGCAAATCCAAACATTCTTCCCAGATCAAATTTTTCTTCCTTGAAATCTGTGTTCAGACGATAGCCACCAGCGTTCCTGTCATACAGATATGCATCTGCACCTTTGCAGATTGCCTGTATCTGCTGATCTGTGGCAGTACCGCTCATAATGGCAAATACCTGACCGGTAAGCATCATCCGCACGCCGTTCTTCGCACAGGCGTTATTTCCAGCTTCGTCTGGAACTGCACTGTATTCTACCTTTCTTCCGTGGTTGTCATAATATCCGTTAAACCATCCCTTGTCCCCATCCTGAATCCATTCGTTTTTCCGGATGTTTTCCATCAGCCAGTCTGCTTTTTCTTCCAGATTTCTGCACACCTTTTCCAAGGAAAGCACAACCTTATTTCCGCTTAAATTATGGGCACTCAGATCTGTATACTGTTTCAGGATCTGCAGTTTTTCCTTCGGACTTTCATACAACTGTTTTCCATAAGCAAACAGACATTCCATTTCTTCAGCAAGCTCAATCTTATTGATTCCCTGAACACGTTCCAGTTCCCTTAGTACGTGAGCAATCTCCTTCAGATTTCCTGCATAAGCACAGGTAAAGGCAACACTCTCGCCCTTTTCCCAGGCCATATCCATGGCATCATTCCAGTCTGCTCCATGCAGGCGCATTTCGTTATGCTCTCCCACGTCAAAGAAAGCGCAGAGATTCTGCAGAAGGATATGCTCCAGAACAGTTCCATAATACACTTCCGCATTGTCTGTTTTCTGCCAGTTACCATAGCTGCTGTTCCACTCCTGGTCATGATCGGTTCCGCGTTTTGACTGAAAGTCCTTAAAATATGGAATCTTTTCAAACAGAATATCAAAGTCCCCGGTCTGATCCAGATATAATTTTGTAGTTACAAATGGCCAGAAGCTGTGATCCATCCACACACGGGTAATGTTATTCCTGTCTGCAATAAATTCACCCTGACTGCTTCCGATAATTGTGGCATTTGTCCCATCAATACGAACCCCACCATAATTATCTACGATCATCTGTCTTACATCCGAAGGCTCCATGATCAAAAGCGCAAGACAATCCTGCCACAAATCGCGCCATCCACGGCCGCCCTTCCCATAATCATGATAGGGAAGGAAGGAACAGCCGTAAATTCTTCTGAGAATCGGCTGGAAGCAGATCCATTTCAGATAATTATCCACATCACTATTTCCAGTTTCAAATGCTACATTTACCTTTTGAATCCAATGTTCTTTTACTTCTTCAAGCATTTTTTGCACCTGAAGCTTTGTTCTGCAGCCGGAGGTCAGCAACGCAATACTGTCAGATGTTTTTGTGGTGCCGCTTAACAAAATGTAGCCAGCTGCTTCTTTTGGCTTCAGCGTTTTTCTGCTGAACCGGAGACCGCCCACTGCCTCTTTTCCTTGGATTTTTGTTCCAGCGGTTTTACCTGGCTTATTTGTTCTGACAGCTTCCGGATTTAGGAAAGTGCCCCCTTCACCAATAAAAGCCTCTACGGTAGGGTAAAAGCTTTCCGGCTTCTCTCCATTCTCAGCAGAACCATATACAAAATAAGTAGTGTTATTTTTCTGGTGTCCGCGCTCATCAAAAGACAGAACCGGCTTCACTTCTACTCCATACTCAGTTGTCTGAATCCGATGGAGCAGGGAAGTAACATGGCGGTGATCACGCAGGTTATCCGCACTTCTTCCATACACAGGAATTACACCAATTGGCACGACCTCCACATCTTTATCAGAAATATTTGTGATTTCCACATATTCTACTTCCATATCACCGGAAATAGTGACAAAAGAGGTTACCTCAGCTTGAAGGCCATATTTTTCTGATCTGCGGGAAAGCTTCTGCCACATAAAACCGGCTTCCAACACGCTTTCTTCCTGTTTCTCTGTAAATTTTTCAAATTCCTGTTCTGCTGAATTTCCGCAGACAGACCAGCAGCCCAGAAGCTGTGGATTTATCCCCCGAGAAAGTTCATTCGTCTCATCAGAAGCCTTATATACCCGGCACCAGAAGTTTCTGGTATTTCGGTTATTATGCAGGTTCTCAATACTTACAGGTTCAAGAAGAAAATGATTCTGATCTGTTTTGCTATCTCCTCCAAGATTAGGGGTAATACTGGATTTCAGCCCTTTTTCTCCTGCCAGCGGCAGATATAGTCCACTATAATTTTCCGGATTATGAATGATAAAGGTTCCTTTTTTATCCTGAAATTCTATATGTTTCATCTGAGTTTCTCCCTTTCTGCCAAAATATATCAAATTTAGGAAAGATACAATTCAATCTCAGTTTCAGTAGTCAGCTTATCCTGCGGAATATAGTTGTCCTTTAATTCCTCGCCATTTACTGTAAGTTTCTTAAATCCGCTTTCTGCATGTCCCGGATTTTTCACTTTAATATGCAGGTGACAGCCACGGAAGTCCTTTTCAACCTCAAAGCCATCCCATTCTTTCGGAATAGACGGCGCAATGCGAAGACCATAGAAATCAGGACGCATTCCCAGAATACCTTCCACGCATCCCACCATAACAGTAGATGCAGTTCCGGTAAGCCAGTGCACATGAGAGCGGCCAAAATTCGGGCTTGCTTTTCCCTCTGTAAACTGACCATAGCAATATGGCTCAAGTCTGCGGATTTCAGCTTTATCATTCTGTGCAGCCGGAGCATTTTCCATGAAGTAGCCAAATGCTCTTTCTCCATGTCCCATTAATGCTTCCGCAAGAATGATCCATCCCTGCGACTGGGAAAAGATACCTGCATTTTCTTTTGTTCCTGCATTATAAATTACTGCCAGTGCACCGTCAAAAGCATGTGCATGATATGGCGGATCCATAAGAATAGCTCCATACTCTGTATTCAGTCTTTCATAAACCTGCTCAAGTGCCAGTTCTGCCTGTTCCTTTGTTGCAAGACCGCTGATCACTGCCCAGCTCTGAGGGTTCAGCCACATATTTGCTTCCGGGTCTATACGCTGTCCGATTACTTCACCTGCTTCTGTAAATCCGCGGATAAATCGGTCCTCATCCCAGCAAAGCTCTTCGATCAGTTTGCCAAGCTCCTCCTGGCTTTTTTCCAAATATGCAATATAAGCCTCATCCTTTTCGTATGCTGCAAACTCTTTCAGGATAGTCATTGCATAATAAAACTGCAGAGCTACAAATGTAGACTCCCCATCTTTTCCAAGTCTCAGGCAATCATTCCAGTCTGCATAAAGACCAGCCGGCAGTCCATGCTTTCCAAGGTGCTCCATTGAGAACTGAATGGCACGTTTCAGGTGCTCATATACAGTTCCTTCATCTTTATTTGCAAAGGGGATTACTTCATCAATAAAATCTACGTTTCCTGTCTCTGATACATATTTATATACAGTTGGGAACAACCATAAAGCATCATCTGCACGATATGCAGGATGACCTGTTTCCTGTACATAAGAAGCATCATCCGGTGTATCCTCATGTCCCGGATTATGGGTAAACTTAACAAGCGGAAGTCCGCCGCCATTATCCACCTGTGCGGAAAGCATAAATCGAATCTTATCTGCCGCCATTTCCGGAGCCAGATGGATCACCCCCTGGATATCCTGTACTGTGTCACGGTATCCATATCCGTTGCGCAGACCGCAGTAAGTAAAGGATGCTGCTCTTGACCAGATAAATGTCATAAAGCAGTTATACGCATTCCATGTATTGATCATGGTATTAAATTCACTGCTTGGAGTTTTAATCTGAAAGTGGGAAAGCTTTTCATGCCAGTAATGGATCAGTTCTTCCAGCTCTTTTTTGCAGATCTGCTGGCAGTCCTTATCATAACGGGCTGTAATTTCTGCGGCCTCGTCATCATTTTTCATGCCAACGAGGAAAGCCAGCTCTTTCTTTTCTCCCGGGGCAAGCTTCACTACAGCAGTCAGTGCGCCGCAGCTATTCTCATTGTAGTTTCCCTCACAGTTTAGTTTGCCTTCCATAACCCCTACCGGATTTCCATATCCGTGGTATCTTCCCAGGAACGCTTCTTTTTCACCGCACCAGGAATCCACCGGCACACCAGCTAATCCCAGGAAACGATTCGTTACATCCTTATTATCAACCTTTTCACCCTCATCAAGACGATCCAGATTTGCATGGATCATCTGACGAACACGGTTTCCTCTGAAAACAGTGCGTGTAATATACTGGGAATACTGCAGGTTTACCTGATCCTGTTCATAATTACTGTTGTTGGTAAATTCCGCATATCCAGTCACGCTGATCTCACGTTCCCGGTCAGAACAGTTCTCTACGCAAAGACTCCATACCTCATGGGACTGTCCCAGCGGTACATAATATCGAACCTCAGAATGGATTCCGCTATAATCAGTCAGCATCTTGGTGTAAGCTGTACCATGATGGCATTCGCATTTATATTCCTCCAGAGCCTTTCCTACCGGCTGCCAGGATGTTGACCAGAAATCCTTTGTTTCATTATCTCTCAGATAAATATATCTTCCCGGCTCATCAAACTGGTTAAAAACATAACGTAAAATTCTTCCGTTAGCTCCAGATTTTGCAAAGCTGTATCCACCTGCATTATTAGACACGATTGCACCATATTCCGGATCTCCTAAATAATTTACCCATGGCGCCGGTGTATCTGGTCTCGTGATCACATACTCCCGTTTCTCATCATCAAAATATCCGTAGTTCATACCTGCACACTCCCTCTTAGCCCTTATAACGGCTGCTGTTTTCTCATATCATACCTCATATAATGAAAAGCATATACAAAAACTCACTATAAAATATCAAAATCGTGACATAGGAAGACAATTCCCCGCCCACGCAAAAAGAGCACCCACCTTACGGTGAATGCTCTTCTCATTTCATCTATTAAGCTAATTTGATCGGGTTGATCTTCACACCAGGTCCCATTGTCGGAGCGATAACAACGCTCTTTAAATACTGTCCTTTCAGTGTGCTAGGTCTAGCCTTTGCAATAGCTCCAATCAGCGTCTGGAAGTTGTCGCTTAACTGCTCCTCAGTAAAGGAAGCTTTACCGATCGGCACATGGATAATGTTTGATTTGTCAAGACGATACTCAATCTTACCAGCTTTGATATCATTGATAGCCTTTGTAACATCCATAGTTACTGTACCAGCCTTCGGGTTTGGCATTAAACCTTTCGGTCCAAGTACACGACCAAGACGTCCAACAACGCCCATCATGTCCGGTGTAGCAACAACAACATCGAAGTCTAACCATCCCTCGTTCTGAATCTTCGGGATCAGCTCCTCGCCGCCTACGTAATCAGCGCCTGCTGCCTGTGCTTCATCAACCTTGGTTCCTTTTGCGAATACTAAAACTTTAACTGATTTACCAGTTCCGTGTGGTAATACAACTGCACCACGGATCTGCTGCTCTGCATGACGTCCATCACAACCTGTTCTGATGTGAAGTTCGATTGTCTCATCAAATTTAGCTGTTGCGTTTTTCTTTACCAGGCTGATTGCTTCAGCAACATCGTACTGAGCAGCCTTATCAAAACTTTTCACAGCTTCCTGATATTTCTTTCCTCTTTTCATTCTAAAAAACCTCCTGGTGGTATTATCGGGAGAGGGCCCTCCCACATAATCGTTAATAAATATCGTTAATTTTTGCAGAATTTCTCAGAAGAATGCCGTTCTTGCATTCTTCCAATGAATTTGCTGTTTTTGCAAATTCTATTCTTCCACTGTAACACCCATACTTCTTGCAGTACCAGCGATCATGCTCATAGCTGCCTCTAAAGATGCTGCATTTAAGTCAGGCATTTTTAATTCTGCGATTTCCTGTAATTTTGCTTTGGAAAGTGTAGCAACCTTTGTCTTGTTCGGTGTTGCAGAACCAGATTTAATGTTGCAGGCTTTCTTGATTAATACAGGAGCAGGCGGTGTCTTTGTAACGAAGCTGAAGCTTCTGTCTGCGTATACTGTAATAACTACAGGGATGATAAGATCTCCCTGATCAGCGGTTCTTGCGTTGAACTGTTTTGTAAATTCAACGATGTTAACGCCATGCTGTCCAAGAGCAGGTCCAACTGGAGGAGCAGGTGTAGCCTTGCCAGCAGGAATCTGCAATTTGATATATCCTTCTACTTTCTTTGCCATTTGGAATTGCCTCCTTAATCCAATGTTTCAGGCATAATCTCATGCCTGCGCACAGATCCTGGTCTGTGCTTTAATTGTTAAGTTTTACATCTGCGAAACTTATTTCTACCGGCGTCTCGCGGCCGAACAATTCAACATTGATCGTCACACTCTGCTTTCCGTGATTCATCGCCTGGATCACTCCGATAGTGTCTTTCCAGACACCTCCGGTAACCACAACGGTGTCTCCCTCTGTAAAGTCAACTTCAATGTTCTCTTTCTTGATTCCCAAAGGTTTCATTTCCATATCGGTAAGCGGAACCGGCTTGCTTCCCGGACCAACAAATCCGGTAACACCACGGGTATTTCTGACAACATACCATGTGTCGTCATTCATAACCATATTGATAAGAACGTATCCCGGAAACATTTTCTTTGATACGGATTTTTTTGCGCCATTTTTCATTTCGACAACATCCTGCATCGGAACGCGGACCTCTAAGATCTGATCTTCCAGATGTCTGTTTTCAATTGTCTTGTCAATGTTCGCTTTTACCTTATTCTCATATCCTGAGTAGGTATGAACAACATACCAGTGTGCCTCTGCCATAAATCACTCTGCCTCCATTAAAAATTAAAACCAACAAGGAAATCAACGCCATACTGAATTGCGAAATCCAAAAGCGCGATGATAAGACCTAATACAACGGATACAGCAATAACCGCTGTGGTCTGTCTTACAAGTGATTGTTTCTCCGGCCAAATAATCTTTTTGAATTCAGCCGAAAGACCGGTAAACCAGCTCTCTTTTGGAGCCTTGTCTAACTTCTCGGTTTCTCCCATTTTTTCACTCCTTTGCCACGCGCGTCTTATTTGGTTTCTTTGTGTAACGTATGGGTCTTGCAGAATCTGCAATACTTTTTGGTTTCCATCCTGTCAGGATGAGCTTTTTTGTCTTTTGTCATGTTGTAGTTACGGTTTTTGCATTCCGTACATGCCAATGTTATTTTTGTGCGCACAACTTCCACCTCCATTAAAATTCTTTGTGCTTTTTTCTGCCCCGGTCTCCGTAGTGAGACGTTTTTTAAGGATCAGCGACAGTCCTTAAAAAAAGGCATAAAAAAAAGACCTACTTCCATCGCCTGTCTACTATATCATATCCACTTGTTTCCGTCAATCTTTTTTTGTATATTATACCCTTTTAAACCTTTTTGATTATTTTTTCCTATTTCACATTTTTTTCTCAAATGGTA
>OMBQ01002757.1_pt1 | contig 10507 bp, 8 predicted proteins | sample 1674311 | NCBI WGS metagenome assembly OMBQ01 (sample SAMEA103958160, study PRJEB25191) | human gut metagenome | biome: human-associated habitat [ENVO:00009003]; feature: intestine environment [ENVO:2100002]; material: feces | place: Germany | collected 2013/2015 | reverse complement strand
CAACAAAAAGCCCATTCAAGTTGACTAACTAGGTCAACTTGAATGGGCGTAGAGAAATGTACCTTGTTATTCAGTTATTCCGCTTCTTCAATTGCGGACAAAGCTTTTGCAATATCAATTTCTTTATTCCGATAATCAGCATCATGAACTGGAAAATGCTGTCGCAATTCTGCTGTTTCCATCCACGAAACAGTCCCTTGTTTAATGCCAAAATCAAGAATGTGCCCACCAAATTGGTGATCCTCACTGATAAAGTGCAAATGAAACCCTGCGGCAGAGGCACCATGAAATAATTTAGGTGTAAAGAACCCTACAACTGTTCCCTGAATATTCTCCGCTGTAAATTCAGGTTGATTGCGTGCTGCTTCTACAAATGGTGGATATGGTTTTTCTTGTTTAGGTGCCACACGGACATGCATCTTCGCAAAAAGACCGCTAATTTTAATTGCCGCAAAAAAATTAGGACTAATTTTTTCTAAAATTTGTGCTTTAATATTTTCATCGGTTTCCGTTGATACAGGGAATGCGCCATCTTCTTGAAAACGAGTAACTGCGGCATATGGCGTTAATTCTTCGCCTTCTAGAATAGTAATTTCGCCAGTTTGATTTGCATGATACAATGTACCGTCCAATAAAATAATTTCGCCATTTGAGCCTTCTAATGTCCCAATTCCAAAATCACCTTGCGTGAGTAACGTACCAATTTCTGCCGTTCCTGCCATCAAACTTTCCATTAAACCGCCTAGCGTACCATGTTGATAAACATATTGTTCGCTCATTTTTCCATCTCCTAATAAAGTTGATCTGGTAACAATGTTTTACCTAATTCTTGATTATCTGAATAATCCACAGGAACATCAATAATCACTGGGCCTTCTGTTTGCATTCCTTCTTCTAAAGCTGCGGCAAATTCTGCTTGTGAATGTACTCGAACCCCTTTGGCTCCAAAAGCTTCAGCATATTTCACAAAATCAACTGGACCAAAATCTACGCCAGAGGATCGATTATATTTCATTTCTTCTTGGAATTTAACCATATCATAACTACCATCATTCCAAATAATATGCACGATATTTTGCTTTAACCGAACCGCTGTTTCTAATTCTTGCGCTGAAAATAGGAAACCGCCGTCCCCAGAAACAGAGATAATTTGTGTATTTGGACGAACTAGTGCAGCTGAGATTGCCCAAGGCAAAGCGACACCTAATGTTTGCATACCGTTACTAAATAATAAATGACGCGGTTCATAACTTCTAAAGTGGCGAGCCATCCAAATGTAGTGGCTCCCTACATCAACAGTAACTGTCATTTCATTCGTGGTTTTTTCTTGAAGCGTTTGAACAATTTCTAATGGATGTAATCGATTTTCAATTGTACTTGTTTTTACTTCTTTAATCGTTAATTTTTCTTGAAGCGTTTCTAAATAATCTTGCGCATCTTCTGTTAATATTGGTTCACTAAATGCTTCTGATAATTTCAAAATATTTTTAGACATATCACCAATTAGCTCTTCTTCCGGTTGCATATATTGATCAATTTCCATTTGAACTTCATCAATAACAATAACGCGCGCATCTTTTTCTGCGTTCCAATTACGTGCCTCATATTCAATTGGGTCATAACCAATCGCAATCACTAAATCACTTCTTTTTAACAAACGGTCCCCAGGTTGGTTTCGAAATAAACCAACACGCCCAAAGAAATGTTCTTCTAATTCTTTTGAAATAATGCCTGCTCCTTGGAACGTTTCCACGACTGGCAAACCAGTTATAGCAACCAATTCACGAATGGCTGCGGTAACTTTTCGTGCAGAGGCCCGCATTCCTAAAAGTAAAACAGGTAATTTCGCTTGCTTGATTCGTTCAGCTAAAGCTGCGATTGTTTCTGCTGATGCATGGCCCAGTTTCGGAGCCGACAAAGGCTTAATCGCTTCGCCTGTCACCGGACTATCTGTGACATCTTGTGGGATCGATAAGAATGTTGCGCCTTTTTTCGCTGTTTTGGCGATACGGTAAGCATTGGCAATATTTTCAGATAATGTTTCTGGATCTTGAATTTCTGTACTGAATTTTGTTATTGGACTAAATAATGCAGCATTATTCATGCTTTGGTGAGTTAATTTTGACAAATCGGACCGTTTCACCTGTCCAGCCAATGCTAAAACAGGGTCCCCTTCTGCAGTCGCAGTTACTAACCCAGTTGCTAAATTGCTGGCACCAGGTCCACTAGTTGCAATAACTAAGCCAGGCTCTCCCGTCAAACGACCAATCCCTTGTGCCATAAAGGCTGCATTTTGTTCATGTCGAGCTAAAATTAATTCTGGACCTTTGTCAACTAATGCATCAAAAACTCCATCAATTTTTGCACCGGGAATCCCAAAAATATAGGGCACTTCGTGATTGATTAAACTTTCTACTATGATATCTGATCCTTTTTTACTCACTGTTATACCTCCGATTAAAATCTGTACTAATTACAAATACAAAAATACCACTAAAATTCTAATTAATCAACAATGAAACACCTTGAAAACGTGTAATATACTAATTCGCATATTTTAATAGAATTGAGATATTTCAAAAGATTAAGCAAAAATAATGCAAAATACCTTAAAGTTTTATAGTCTTTCAACAATTATTATATACTTCTTCACTAAAAATTAGTAAGATTAACCTATAAGAAAAAAATCACAACCTGTGATAAATTATTGGAGGAAAAATATGTCAAAAGGGAAGAAAATTTTTGCCATTATCTTTGGAATTATCTTGGTTCTATTTCTTGCAGTTGTTGGAATGGGAGCAAAACTTTATTGGGATGTTTCTAAATCAATGGATAAAACCTATGAAACAGTAGAACGATCTAAAAAAAGTCAGGTCAATTTAAACAATAAGGAGCCTTTTTCTGTTTTATTATTAGGGATCGATACAGGCGATGATGGGCGTGTCGAGCAAGGTCGTTCGGATACAACAATTGTTGCAACAGTTAATCCTCGTGACAAGCAAACAACCTTAGTCAGTCTTGCTCGCGATACCTATGTTGATATTCCAGGTCAAGGAAAACAAGATAAATTGAATCACGCCTATGCTTTTGGTGGCGCATCTTTAGCAATGGACACAGTTGAAAACTATTTAAACATACCTATTAATCATTATGTTTCAATTAATATGGCTGGTTTAAAAGAATTAGTCAACGCGGTTGGCGGAATCGAAGTGAACAATAATCTGACTTTTTCTCAAGACGGGTATGATTTTACGATTGGTAAAATTTCATTGGATGGTGAACAAGCACTCTCCTATTCAAGAATGCGTTACGAAGATCCTAATGGTGACTACGGCCGCCAAGAACGTCAAAGAAAAGTGATTGAAGGCATCGTCCAAAAAGTCTTAAGTCTTAATAGCGTGAGCAACTATCAAGAAATTTTAACAGCTGTTTCTGATAATATGAAGACAGATTTAAGTTTTGATGACATGAAAAAAATTGCCTTAGATTATCGCAGTGCCTTTGGTAAAGTGAAACAAGACCAACTTCAAGGTACTGGTTTTATGCAAGATGGTGTTTCCTATCAACGTGTGGATGAACAAGAATTAACTCGTGTCCAACAAGAGTTGAAAAATCAATTGAATACAAAATAAAAATAAAACCCACGAGTACTATAAATACTCATGGGTTTTATTTTCTCTTCTATTAACGTTCTTGTTTCACCGCTTCTAAAGCCGCTGTATTAATAATATTCCAAGGTTTGTCAAACGCTGGTTGGAAGAAGAAATCCGCATAGGCTAAGTCTTCAATCGTCATTTTGGCTTGAATCGCTAATGAAATAGCATTAATGTTTGCAGTTAAATCTGCTTTCGACATTAATTGAGCGCCTAAAATTTGTGTTGTTTCAGGATCATACACTAATTTAAACCAAGCTTTTTGTTTGTCTGGATTAAAGTCCATCAAGTAGTCTTCTACTACTGTCACCGCTTTTGTTTCTTTTCCTAATTTTTGAGCCATGACTTCGTTAATCCCTGTTGAAGCAAATTTATAATCAAAGACGGCCAAGCCAGAAGATCCTTGAACACCAGGGAAAGGTTTAACTGGTTCCTCTAGGTTTTTCACAGCAAAGCGACCTTGTTTACGAGCATTCGTTGCTAAGGCAATATTTACTTCTGTGTCTGCAGGATTGTATTTAATTAACGTAGCATCCCCTACTGCAAATACATCTGGCTCACTTGTCCGCATGTATTCATCCGTCTTGATTAGGCCATTCGGATGTAATTCTAAGGTACCTTTTAACCAAGCAGTGTTTGGACGGACACCAACCGCTACAACGACCAAATCAGCATCGTACGCATTTTTATCTGTAACGACTTTTTGCACACGACCGTCGCCTTCGTAACGTTCAACTGTTTCACCAGTTGCAATGGTAATGTTATTGGCTTCCATCTCTTCTGTTAAAACATCTGTAAATTCTTTATCTAGATACACCCCTAATGGACGATCTAAAATATCAATAACGGTAACCTTTTTACCGGCTTTTGCAAATGCTTCGGCAGCTTCAATCCCAATATAACCACTACCAATCACAACCACATTATTGACTTCTGGATCTACTGTTTTTTGTTTTAATTTAATGGCCCATTGACGACCACGCATCAAGTAAATATTATCCAAATCTTTACCTGGAATATCTAATTCAAATGGGACAGCTCCGGGACTGATGATTAATTTATCATAATTTTCAACACGTTCTTCACCTGACACTAAATCTTTCACTGTCACTTGATGTTCTTTTGGTTGAATCGCTGTAATTTCAGTATTAGAAAAGACATTCACACCACGACTCTCCATTTTTTCGCCAGTCATATAGCGAACAGAATTAACATCTTTCACTTTTCCTTCTAGGTACAACTGCATGCCACAAGACAAGAATGAGATAAAATCACCTTTCTCATACCATTGAATTTCTGCATCAGGATGAAGATTTAGTAATTCCTCTACCGCTTCATAACCTCCATGTGATGATCCTAAAACAATAACTTTCATCGCTCGTTCCTCCCATATAATATTATTTCTTACATAATAAAGAATATCATATATTCTCAAAAAATAACAAATAATATCCTCTTTTCCATTCTCAATTAAGTTCTTTAAATGAGAATAAAAAGGAGTATCCTCTGTATTTCGCCACTTTTCAATTACTTTTTTTATTTACTAAAAAATAAAAAATACTAAATTCTCCGATACGATTGATAGGGACGCCCCACTTTTAAATAGCTATTTTTACTTTCTAAAAGGTTATTCTTTTCTAGAAACAACACATATTTGCGAACAGAAACATGTGAAAGCTGACTTGCTTCTGATAATTCTTGAATCGTAAAATAGTCGGTAAATTCGTCTCCTTTTTCTAAGGACAGGTTTTGAAGATCTTGTTCATTTTTACGTGCGTTTGTCTGTGAAGAATGAAACAATTGGTCCACTTTTGTTTGCGAAAGCTCCTTCGTTTCCAGCGTGAATTGAGCAGCTTTTTTCTGATAGTTTTCGATACTTTGTTGAAATCGCTCAAAAGAAAAGGGTTTAACTAAATAGTCTAAAACGCCTAAATGTAAGCTTCGTTTAACGTTTTCCAACTCATTGGCAGCCGTAATCAGGATAACTTCTGTATCAATTTTTTCATCTCTAATTGTTGCCAGATAGGTCAAGCCATTGCCATCTTTTAAATGAACATCTAATAAAACAAGTGCTGGTTGTTTTTCTTTCGTTAGTTGTAGACCTTCAGCAATTGTTGCCGCCGTAAAAATAGTCGGTTGGTGAATTAATTTTTCAAGATATTTTTGATGTATATATGCAACCATAGGATCGTCTTCAATAATCAATAGGTTCATTTTCCTCTGCTCCTTCGTAATGAACATTTATGCGAAGGACAAGCCAATTGTTTTGTTGGTTTTCCCAAGTCAATGTCGCTTCCGCATTCTCTAATAATCTTGCCAAATAAGAAGTGAAAAACTCTTGCTCAAAGCGTTCCAGTTGTTCTTTTGGATAAGCAAACGAATAAGTCGTCGTCAAACTTCCTGGCTGATAATCAATGGTTTCAATGATCTCTTCTGGTAACGTTTGCTCCATCAGGAAACGATGAATATAACGGTAGATAGCAATCAAATTTTGCGTATCTTCATCTCGTTTATTTGGTGGAATTTCTGGATAAATTTCAATAGCTAATTGTGTTTTAATTTCTGCAAACTTGATTCTTTCCCCACTTAAAAAACCTGCTAGAATAGGATTTCTGACCAAAATAGCTAAGCGCTGTGCAAATTCCTTTTCTGGTTTCAATAAATCGGCTAGATAATGTTTTAGCGCCTCATAATCTTCTAAATCGACTAAGCCATAAATGACATGCATCTTATTCATAAATTCGTGTGATTGACTTTGTAATGCCGAAGCATATGTTGTTGTGCTGACAAGCTGTTCTGCGACAATAAACGTTTCTGTCGCATTTTTCAGAAAGATAACATGCCCAATTGTTTTTTTACGGACATTAATCGGGGCGATTGAGACGAAATAATCCTGGCCATTTTGACGATAGAATTGCTCTGTTTTTGAATGTACGATTAATTTTTTAGGAGATAAAACCAATGCTGAAAGTTTCTTTCCTAGTAAATTTTCTTCACTATTTGTTATATTATGATACATTTTAGTCGCCTCAATATTTGCTAATAAAATATTTTGATCGGTATCAATCACAAGGATTGCGTCTTTCGTTTCCTCAAGCATGGCGTTTCGCTCTTCTAATAGACGAGCAATTTCTCTTGGCTCTAAATCGTGAAGTTGTTTTTTTAAATAATAAGAAACTACGATGGCTAATATAAAGCCAAAACCAACACTTAAAAGGACACTCACTGTGTAATCATTTTTTGTTCGTTCAATCAATTGTGAAAGCGAGGTCATTTTAATGCCCATTGCCACAACCCCAATTTGTTTTCCTTGATCATAGACTGGGACAAAACCTCGTAATGATTCTCCTAAACTCCCTTGACTAACAGACAAATGTTCCTCCCCTTTTAATGCTCGCACTTCATCGCCACCTTCAAAATGCTTACCTATTTTTTGGCGATCAGGATGTGTTAAACGAATCCCCTGCATATTCATAATCACGATAAAATCCAACTGATGGATTTCACCTAAACGAACCGTATACGCTTCCAATTCATCTGAATAGTGATCATTCTTTAAGGCTTCAATAACATTCGGTTCAATAGCCAACTGTTCCCCGACGGCTAAAAGTGCTTGCTCTTGGTTTTTACGAACTTCTTTAATTGTTTGGACCGTCGTTACTCCGTAAAAGAAAGTAATCATAATAATTAATGTTGCAATAAAAATCACTGATAAGAAGCACCATAATTTCCCGCCACGCTTCATTCCATCCCTCTTTTCTCTTCAAATAAAGTATAGCATAGGAAGATTTGGTTAAAAAACTTTTCTTTAGTTAAATTAATTAAATAATCTACTCTACAGAAAACGTTTACATTATGATGAATATAGATTAAAGTTATAGGAGGAAATAGCATGGAAAAGAAATTGCACGCAACAGCTGCTAATGAAACAGATTGGCGCAACAAATTAACCAAAACGAGGATTGGTTCGGTTACGTTACCTGTTTATCTTGTAACAGCTAGCATTATTCTTGTTACGGCTCTATTAGAACAACTACCAGTCAATATGTTAGGTGGTTTTGCCGTAATTTTAACAATGGGTTGGTTACTTGGAACAATTGGTGGAAATATTCCTATTTTGAAACATTTTGGCGGTCCCGCAATTTTATCTTTATTAGTACCATCAATTATGGTCTTTTTCAATTTACTCAACCAAAATGTCTTAGACTCAACAGATATTTTAATGAAACAAGCAAACTTTCTCTATTTCTATATTGCATGTTTGGTCTGTGGAAGTATCCTTGGAATGAACCGCAAAATTTTAGTCCAAGGTTTAATGCGCATGATTGTCCCGATGGCATTAGGAATGATTCTAGCAATGGGGGTTGGGACCCTTGTTGGAACACTGTTAGGTCTCGGTTGGAAACATAGCCTTTTCTATATTGTCACTCCTGTTTTAGCTGGTGGAATTGGTGAAGGCATTCTTCCTTTATCCCTTGGTTATAGTGCCATTACTGGATTGCCAAGCGAACAATTAGTGGGGCAATTAATTCCCGCAACCATTATTGGTAATTTTTTTGCTATTATGTGTTCTGGTTTACTTAGTCGTTTAGGAGAAAAACGCCCTGAACTTTCTGGACAAGGTCAGTTGATCAAAATTACTAATTCAGATGATTTAAGTGATGCTTTAGAAGAAGACAAAGCACCAATTGATGTAAAATTAATGGGTGCTGGTGTTTTAATTGCGTGTACCTTATTTATTACAGGCGGTTTATTACAACACTTAACAGGCTTTCCTGGTCCTGTTTTGATGATTGTTGTCGCAGCCTTTTTAAAATACTTAAACGTAGTACCGAAAGAAACCCAACGCGGATCAAAACAGCTTTATAAATTTATCTCTGGCAATTTTACGTTCCCGTTAATGGTCGGCTTAGGCATGTTATATATTCCTTTAAAAGATGTCGTAGGAATGCTTAGCTGGCAATATTTTGTTGTGGTAATTAGTGTCGTTTTCACTGTTATTGCTACAGGATTTTTCGTTTCACGCTTCATGAATATGAATCCCGTTGAGGCTGCCATTGTCTCCGCTTGTCAGAGTGGTATGGGTGGGACTGGCGATGTGGCTATTTTAAGTACAGCCAATCGAATGAACTTAATGCCGTTTGCACAAGTTGCGACACGTTTAGGCGGTGCCATTACAGTAATAACAATGACTGCTATTTTTAGAATGCTTTTTTAACTATAAGTGAATTATTTAGGAGGAAAATGATATGTCAACAAAAGATGTAAAAGAATTAGCGATTGAGCAAGCAAAAAAATTTGGGGGAAAATTAGAAGTCTGCCCTAAAGTTCCGATTGAAACAAAAGCAGATTTAGGAATTGCCTACACACCAGGTGTTGCGGCTGTTTCTTCTGCCATACATGAAAAAAAAGAACGCGCTTACGAATTAACAACAAAGAAAAACACCGTCGCCGTTATCAGTGATGGTTCAGCAGTTTTAGGTTTAGGTAACATTGGTCCTGAAGCAGCGATGCCTGTCATGGAAGGAAAAGCTGCATTGTTTAAACGCTTTGCTGGTGTGGATTCGATTCCCCTTGTTTTAGATACACAAGATACCGAAGAAATTATTCAAACGGTGAAATTTTTGGCTCCAACCTTTGGGGGAATTAACTTGGAAGATATCAGCGCTCCTCGTTGTTTTGAAATTGAACAGCGTTTAATCGATGAACTAGATATTCCCGTTTTCCATGATGATCAACACGGGACAGCGATTGTTGTTCTAGCGGCTTTGTACAACAGCTTAAAATTAATCAACAAGAAAATAGAGGACATTCATGTGGTAATCAACGGCGGTGGCTCCGCTGGTCTTTCGATCACAAGAAAATTTTTAGCTGCTGGTGTAAAACATATTATCATTGTTGACCGTGCAGGGATTCTGAGCGAAACAGATACAGCTCTGCCACCACACCACGCAGAAATTGCGAAGCTAACCAATCGGGAACACCGTACCGGTGATTTAGCTACTGCTCTTGAAGGCGCTGATGTCTTTGTTGGTGTTTCGGCACCAGGTGTTTTAAAACCCGAGTGGATTCAACAGATGAATGAGCAGCCAGTTATTTTTGCAATGGCTAACCCGGTTCCTGAAATTTTTCCTGATGAAGCTTTAGCGGCAGGCGCTTATATTGTCGGAACTGGTCGTAGTGACTTTCCGAATCAAATTAATAATGTGTTGGCCTTCCCTGGTATCTTCCGTGGTGCCTTAGATGCTCGGGCGAAAAAGATTACGATTGAAATGCAAATTGCCGCTGCCAAAGGTATTGCAAAATTGATACCCGATAATGAACTCACGCCGACCAATATTATTCCCGATCCATTCCAAGAAGGAGTCGCAAAAGTCGTCGCCGAAAGCGTCCGTAACGCTGTCAAAGAAACAAATTAAAAAGAGAAAAAAGGAACAACCTAACTCCTCTTGAGTTAAGTTGTTCTTTTTAAAATCTGAAACAATAATTTATTATTTAAAACTGATGTTAAACTCTTGCATATCTTTTTCAATATAAGTAAGTAATTTTTTATTTTCAAAGAAACGTGTAAAGTAGTATGCAATACGATAATCTTCAACAGCATCTAGTCCTAGCATTTGTTTATTAAACGCTTTTTCGTATAATAAGCAATCTAAAGAGTAAATAGAACTGTGCGTCCGATTAATTTCGATTCCTTTATCACTTAATTCAATACTCTTTGCATAGTCTTTAATTAATGAATAGAATTTTGCGGTATTATAATAAATACGGCATTGCTCTAATGGATAATCTAATTTGAATTCGCTTAGCAATTGTAAAGATTTATCGTAATAAACTTTTGCTTTTTCAATATC
>OMBQ01002752.1_pt1 | contig 10517 bp, 8 predicted proteins | sample 1674311 | NCBI WGS metagenome assembly OMBQ01 (sample SAMEA103958160, study PRJEB25191) | human gut metagenome | biome: human-associated habitat [ENVO:00009003]; feature: intestine environment [ENVO:2100002]; material: feces | place: Germany | collected 2013/2015 | reverse complement strand
GCCATGTTTTCGGCGCTGCCGATGCCGCAGTTTGCCTGGAACGAGAAAAACATGCGGTACGCTCTCTGCGCATTTCCGCTCATCGGCGTGGTGATCGGCGCGCCGATCATGGCGTTGCTCTCCAGTCGGTTTTCGTTGAAATCGGTGATGCTGTTTCTCGCCGCCCTGTGCATTCTCGGCAATACCCTGTTTACCTTCTCCAGTAGCTACGCCATGCTGGCGCTAGGCCGGCTGGTTTCCGGGTTTCCTCACGGGGCGTTCTTTGGCGTCGGCGCGATTATCCTGTCGAAAATCGCGCCGCCAGGGAAGGTGACCGCCGCGGTGGCCGGGATGATCGGCGGCATGACGGTGGCTAACCTGGTGGGCGTCCCCGGCGGCACCTGGCTTGGGCATCACTTTAGCTGGCGCTATACCTTCGCGCTTATCGCGGTGTTTAACGTCGCGGTGTTTCTGGCCATCTACTGCTGGGTGCCCACGCTGTATGACCGGGCCAGCACGCGGCTGCGCGAGCAGTTCCGTTTTCTGGCTTCCCCGGCGCCGTGGCTGATTTTTGCCGCCACCATGTTCGGTAACGCCGGGGTGTTCGCGTGGTTCAGCTATATCAAGCCCTTTATGCTCAACGTCTCCGGCTTTGCCGAAAGCCGGATGATGCTGATTATGATGCTGGCGGGGCTGGGTATGGTGGTTGGCAATCTGTTCAGCGGTAAAATTTCCGGGCGCTACAGTCCGCTGCGCATCGCGGCCATGACTGACGGGGCGATCGCCGTGACGCTGCTGCTGATCTTTGCCTTCGGGGAGCATAAAGTCGCTTCGCTGACGCTGGCGTTTTTCTGCTGTGCCGGGCTGTTTGCCCTGTCGGCGCCGCTGCAGATCCTGCTGCTGCAGAACGCCAAAGGCGGTGAGATGCTGGGGGCGGCAGGGGGGCAGATCGCCTTTAACCTCGGGAGCGCTTCTGCGGCGGAATGATGATTGCCCAAGGCTTCGGCTGGAACAGCGTGGCGCTTCCCGCCGCCACGCTGTCGTTTTTGGCGATGAGCGCCTTGCTCATCTACGGTCGCCATCAGCGCCGACAGGTTTGCTAACGACGCTTACTCACGCCAGGGTTCGCCGAGCGTCAGCATCAGCCGGTTGGCCCAGGCGAAAAAGGCCGCTGACTGCAGCAGATCCAGCTGGGCCAGGGTATCTAAGCCCTGCTCATCAAGCGCAGCCAGATGGCTGGCTTTCAGCGCGGGCGGCGTCACCGACAGCGCGGCGGCGGCATCGATCTCCGCCTGCCAGCGCGGCGACTGCCCGCCGCGCAGATCTTCTCCCGGCGTCACCGCCAGCAGCGTGTCGACGGCGGTCTCGTCCTTCGCCAGCTGCGCCGCTTTGCGGGCATGCACCGAGGCGCAGTAAATACAGCCATTGATTTTACTGGCCACCGTGGCGGCCAGTTCACGTTCGGCGCGCGGCAATCCCCCTGGGGTATAGAAAATGCCTTTATCAGTCAGCGTCCGCTGCTCCAGCACTGGCTGGTTGCGCGCCAGCAGGCGGAAGTAAGGCGAATCGCTATGGCCATATTTTGCCAGGATCGCCTGTTCTTCAGGACTAAATTCCGCCAGCGGTTTATCCGCCAGCCAGGGTTCCCAATGCAGTTCATCACGGGTGAAACGCACCGGGGCCGCTTTGCCGCTCTGAGTTTGTGGGGTGGTGTGCCAGTACCCGGCCACCACCGGCGTGTCTGCGCTGACGATGGGCTGATGGTTGAGCGCCCGCAGGCCCAGCAGCAGGCGGCTTTGGAAGCCGATAAAGGCCACCAGCTGCGCCAGGGTGACGATGCCCCGCAGGCTCCAGCCTGCTTTTGTCAGAGCGTGCAGCGCGGCGGGGGTCGCTTCGACAGGAGTGAAGGTCAGCAGGCGGGCAAAGGCCAGCGCCGGAACCAGACGGTCCGTGGTCGGGTCGGCAAGGCCGAAGCCGGCATAGTGCGCCGCCAGCGCGTCCGCCTGGTGCAATTTCGCCACCTTCGCGGCCACGGCGAAGCGTTCATCAAGAGGAAAGTCAGTATACTGCTGGCTGAACAGCACTTCATAACTTCCCTGGGCGTGACGGGTGGCGGCGTCGCGGATTGCGCGCGCCTGATCGAGCGGGGAACCGATGGCGATCTCCGCCAGTTCGGCCAGAATATCCTGACTCAGCGTCATGGTGACTCCTTATCTGATGTGGGGGGCAATATGCTGGGCGATCAGCTCAATGGAACGCAGCGTATCCCGGTGCGAAGGCTCCACCGAGTGCACCTGAAACGAAATATCGGTAGCGCGGGCCAGCACGCTGTCTTGCCCCAGGGAGGCGATAACATGCTCAGGATCGCCGACGTGGGCATCCAGCTGCTGCAGATAGTCGGTGACACTGTCACCTTCTATCCGATGACCCGCTTCCCGGTGCTGTGCCGCCTGTTTGCGCAGGCCGGGTTCGGCGATCTGCAGGGCGTGGGCGTGGCTGTCAGCGACAAAGGCGGTGCGCGAGGCGAGGATCCGCGGCGCAACGCCGTCCGGCAGCGCCGACAGATAGGCGTCGATGATCGGGTTCTGAATGGCGTCCAGCGGCAGGCGCGGCTCACCGGGCGGCCGGGGCTGCGTGCGGGACAGCATCAGCCCGTGTCCCGCCTGACCGGCACGGATGGCGCCCTCCACCGAGAAGGTGGCGATCCAGATTCGCGCCGCCAGCTGCGGCGCCGGCGGATAGAGATGGTTGTCCGGGTGGCTGAGGGTGTCGCCGCGCCAGGCGCTGTGGATCAGGTGCAGATGGTCAGCAAACACCGCTCCGCGCTGCTCGCTGGTCAGGCCGAAGGGCAGAAATGAGGTTGGCGTGCCGCCGGAGCCAAACCCCACCTCCAGACGCCCGTCGGTGAGTAAATCCAGCACCGCCGCGTCTTCGGCGACGCGCAGCGGATTTTCCATCGGCAAGGTGATAATGGCTGTGCCGAGGCGAATGCGGTCAGTCTGCGCCGCGACGTGGGCGAGAAACACCAGCGGGGAAGGCAGGCCGCCTTCCTGTTCATGAAAATGGTGTTGGGCAATCCATGCGCTGTCGAAGCCGACGCGCTCCGCGTGGCGGATCTGTTCGGCCGCCAGCCGGTAGCGCGTTTGCGCAGAGCCCTGATCGAGCAGACGGGTAAAAAAGCCGAGGCGTTTAGGCATTATGCGTTCTCCGTATAGGGCTGCGCTAAGCGGGGGGAAACCTGGGGGATAGCGGCGATCAGCTCGCGGGTGTAGGCCTGCTGCGGGGCGGCGAACAGGCGGCCAACGTCGCCATGCTCCACCACCTGGCCGGCGCGCAGCACCGTGACGCTGTCGGCAATCCGCCTCACCGTCGCCAGATCGTGGGTAATGAACAGATAGCTCAGACCAAGCTGCTGCTGTAGCTGCTCTAGCAGGGCGAGGATCTGCGCCTGAACGGTGACGTCGAGCGCCGAGGTCGCTTCGTCAAGGACCAGGATCGCCGGCTCGAGGATCAACGCCCGGGCAATCGCCACCCGCTGCCGCTGGCCGCCGGAAAGCTCCCGCGGCGTCCGCGACAGCAGCTCCGGGGCCAGTGCCACCCGCGCGGCGACGCTCTCCACACGCTGGCGACGCGTCGCCGCGCTGAGGCGCTCAAAGTTTTTTAATGGCTCTTCGATAATCGCGAACAGCGTCTGGCGCGGGTCGAGCGAAGCGAAGGGGTTCTGATAGACGAACTGGATTTTGCGCCGCAGCTGACGCTGCGCCTCGCGGCTAAGATGCCCGGCGTCAATACCGTCGATGGTCACCTGTCCGGCGTCGGCGCGCTCGAAGCCCAGCAGGATCCTCGCCAGGGTGGTTTTCCCGGAGCCGGACTCGCCCACCAGCGCATGGGTGCTGCCGCGCCTGACCTCAAAGCTGACGCTGTCGAGCGCCTGCAGCGCCTGTTTGCCCAGCGAGAAGCGTTTGCTGATCCCGTCGACGCGAATGGCCGGCGTGGCCAGCGGACGAGGACGATCCGCCGTCAGCCTCAGCGGCGCGTCCTGCAGATCGCGGAGCAGCTGGCGGGTGTAAGGGTGCTGCGGACGCCGGACAATCGTCTCGGTGGCGCCTTGTTCCTGAATCTCGCCCTGGCGAAACACCATGATCCGGTCGGCGCGTTCGGCGGCCAGCGCCAGATCGTGGGTGACAAACAGCACGGCGGTTCCCGACTCGCGACGCAGGATATCGAGCAGGTCGAGAATGCGCTTCTGCACCGTGACGTCAAGGGCGCTGGTAGGCTCGTCGGCAATAATCAGATCCGGCTGCAGGGCAATGGCGATGGCGATCAGCACCCGCTGCTTCATCCCGCCCGACAGCTGATGCGGGTACTGGTCAAGACGCTGTTCCGGGTGGCTGAGCCCGACTTTAGCGAGCAGGTTGAGGACCTGCTGCCGGCGTTCGGCGGCGGAGAGGGATTGATGCAGTTGCAGAATCTCTTCCACCTGCTGACCAATGGTTTTTACTGGGTTAAGCGAATTGCCTGGGTCCTGCGGCACCAGGCTGATGCTCACTCCGCGCAGGCGGTTCAGGCGTTTTGCCGACCAGTCGCTAATCACTTCGCCATTGAGAATAATTCGCCCGGCGTCGCGGCGGGCATTATCCGCCAGCAGGCCGATAATCGCCTGCGCGGTAGTGGTTTTCCCCGAGCCGGATTCCCCAACGAAGGCCAGCATTTCGCCGCGCTGAATGGAAAAGCTGACGTTATGCACCACTTCGCGCCATTCGCCCCGCGAGCGGTAGCTGATGCGCAGATCTTCAACAGACAGAACGTTCATGGGCGTACTCCACTCCACTGGCGGCTAAGACGATTGGCGGCAAGGACCACCGCGACCATGGCGAGGCCGGGGAAGGTGGTCAGCCACCAGGCGGTCGACAGGTAATTACGACCTTCGGCGATCAGTAATCCCCACTCCGGGACCGGCGGCGGGGTGCCGTAGCCGAGGAAGCTGAGGGTGGCCAGAGCCAGCATCGCCTGACCAAACTGCAGCGTTGCGAAGGCGAGCACCGCGGTGAGCGAGTTGGGCAGGATATGACGCCAGAAGATGGCGAGAAAGGTGCCGCCGCTGCCCCGGGCCGCTTCGACGTAATCGCTGTGGCGCACGCGCACCACTTCCGCCCGCGCCAGGCGCGCGAAGCTGGCGATAGCCGCGACGCCGACCGCCACCGCCGCATTCACCGTGCCAAAACCCAGCAGAATGATCACCGTCAGCTGCAGCAGCAGCGAGGGGATGGCCAGCAGGACATCCACCAGGCGCATGAGGGTGGATTCCACGCGTCCGGCCAGTGCCCCGGCGAGGGTGCCAAGGGCGGTGCCGACCACCAGGCCGATGGCCACGGCGATTAGCGCCGCCGACAGAGAATGTACCGCGCCGTAAACCACCCGCGTCCACAGGTCGCGGCCCAACTGGTCGGTGCCCAGCCAGTAGTGCGCCTGCGGCGCCAGGCGCTGAGCGCCGGGGATCCCTTCCAGCGGGTTAGCGGAGGTAAACCACTGTGGGGCAAGGGCCATTAACAGGGCGGTGATCATCACCGCCCACGCCAGCCACAGGCCTGGCTGCAGACGCACTCTTCGCCACTCCGGGCGGCGGCGAACCGCGATGGCATAGTCGACCAGGCTCATTTCACACCTCCGGTCTGTAATTGGAGTCGGGGATCCAGCCGCGGCATGACCAGGTCGACCAGCAGGTTGATCAGGACGAAACCGAGGGCGGAGATCATCACCACCGCCTGCAGCACAGCAATATCCTGGTTATTCACCGCCTGCTGGGTCAGCTGCCCGAGGCCGCTGCGGCCGAAGACGGTCTCGGTGATCAGCGCCCCGGCAATCAGCTCGCCCAGCAGTAGCCCGGCTATGTTCAGCGCAGGCAGCAGGGCGTTACCCATCACATGGCGCCAGAGGACGCCGGTCTCGCTCATTCCCTTGGCGCGGGCGACCGCGACGAAGGGCTGAACCGCCACCTGATCCATGCTGCGCATCAGGATCTGCGCCAGCGGGGCGGAGATGGGCAGCGCGACGGCGATAACCGGTAAAATCAGCCCTTCCAGCGGACCGGGGTTGATCACCGGGATCCAGCGCAACTGAAACGAAAAGAGCTGGATCAGGGCGATACCCAGCCAGAAGGTGGGCAGCGAGATAAACAGCACCGGCAGCGACTGCAGGAGGTTGCTCAGCCAGCGCAACCCCGGCAGACGCGAGGCGAAGGCGAGGGTGAACGCCAGGATCACGGCCAGCAGGAAGGCCGGCAGGGCGAGGCTTAAGGTATCCGGCAGGTTGCTGGCAATCAGGCTACTGACCGCCAGACCCGCCTGCAGGGAATAGCCAAAGTCGCCGTGCAGCATTGCCAGCAGCGTGCGCAGGTACTGGCGCCACAGCGGGCTGTCGGCGCCGTAGGCCAGCCGCATGTCGGCGATTTGCGCCGGGCTCAGACCTAGGTCCGGGTTCTGAAACTTGATCAGCACCGCATCCCCTGGCAGCACCTGCAGCAGGAAAAAGGTGAGGGTAAAGGCCGCCCACAGGACCAGCAGCCCCTGACCGAACCGTCGCAGAAGATAAGCGCTCATATCCGGCCTCTTAATGTTTATCCAGCCAGGCGCTGTAGAACGACGGACGACCGACGGCCTCGAAGCTGACGCCTTTCACCCAGGGCGCGCCGGCGAACACCTGCGGCTCTTCGAAAATCGGGATCACATAGGCGTTATCGATCAGATAGCGCTGGGCATCGCCGGTTAACTGCAGGCGCTGCTGTGGCTCCACCGCCGCGGAGATGCCGGTCAGCAGATCGTTCAGCTTATCATCGCGGAAGTGCTGTACTTTATCGCTGGAGCCGCCTTTCTGCAGCAGCGCGTCGCGGTTGTTGGGGAAAAACATGCTTTTTACCACATCCGGATCGGCGCGGCCCACTTCCGAAACGGTGAGCGGCGTTTTCTGCGGGTCGAGGTTGTCAAGCGTACGGCTGCCGGCATCCCCGGCTTTGACCGTTAACGCGACTCCCACCTGGCGCCATTGCTGGGCGATCAGCTGCAGCACCTCTTTATTCTGCGGCTGCGGGAGCGACTCATAGACCGTCAGCGCCAGCCGCTGCCCGTCTTTGCTGCGAATCCCGTCGGCGGCCGCTTTCCAGCCGGCCTCATCCAGCAACTGCCGGGCTTTGGCCTGGTCGAAGGTCAGTTTATCGCTCAGATTGACATAGCCGGCGGCAGAGCTGGCCAGCACGGAGGTGGCTTGCGGGTAGTTAGCGGAGAACAGCGTCTCCACCACCTGTTTGGCGTTGGTGGCATGGAGCAGGGCCTGGCGCACCCGCAGGTCGGCGACCAGAGGGTTATCCGGGCGGAAGCTCAGGCTGTCGTTGACCCCGCGGGTAGGGGCGGCGTAGACCTTAAATCCCTGATCGGTCGCCTGCTTTTCATCGTAGGCCTGCACCTGGCGAATAAAGCCCGCCTGGCCGGCCAGCAGCGCGCCGATGCGCACGCTGTCTTCCGGGGTCACAATATAGGTGATGCCGTCGAGGTTGGCGGGCCCCTGCTGGGCGATGTTTTTCGGCCCCCACTGATAATCCTTGCGCGCCACCAGCGTCAGCTCGCGGCCCGGTTTTTCATCCTGCACCACAAAGGGACCGGAGCCGATGATATGCCGGGCATCGCCCAGCTCCTCAAAATTGCGCTGCAGGGTGCTGAGGGACACCAGACCGGAGCCGATGGTGGCGGTCCCTTGCAGGAAGCCCGGCGACGGTTTGTTGAAGTAAAATTTCACCGTCAGCGGGTCGATCACTTCGCTGCGCTGGTAGTTATTGATCACCTCCGAGACAGGCAGGCGGTGGGCTTTATCGCCCAGCCCATAGGTGTCGAAGTTTTTGGCGACGGCGGCGGCATCCAGCGGCGTACCGTCCGAGAAGGTGACCCCTTTGCGCAGGTGGAAAGTGTACTCGGTTTTATCGGCATTACTGGTCCAGCTCTCGGCGATCCACGGCTCAATCTCCAGCGTTTTCGGGTTCTGCCAGGTCAGCTTGTCGGTGATCTGATTGAGAATGCCGCCGTTTGGATAAAAGCCGCCGGCGGGTGGATAGAGATTGGTGTGCGGTTGCTGCTCCAGATAAATTAAGGTACCGCCTTTAACCGGCGTGTCGGCGGCCCAGACGGAGAAGGCGCCGGAAAGAAACAGCGCGGCCAGCGCGGGCAGGCGAAAATGACGATGCATGGTGAATTCCTTTGTTATCTATTGTGTTGCCATCATCGGGCGCGACTAAAAACAAAGGAACCAAGGAATTGCGCTAAGCATTTGCGGAAATTGCATTTACTTTTCGCGGCGGGAAGCGAGGGGAAGCGCCTCTCCCGGGCGGGAGAGGCGCTGGCGATTAGCTACGCAGATCGATAACCATACGGCCGCGGATCTGACCCTGCTCCATCTCTTTAAAAATGGCGTTGATATCTTCCAGCGGGCGCAGGGTGACTTTCGGCACCACTTTGCCTTCGGCGGCGAACTGGAAGGCTTCCACCAGATCCTGACGGGTACCGACCAGCGAGCCGACCACTTCGATGCCGTCGAGCACCAGACGTGGAATATCGAGGCTCATTGCTTCCGGCGGCAGGCCTACCGCCACCACGCGGCCGCCGGCGCGAACGGCATCCACCGCCGAGTTAAAGGCCGCTTTAGCAACCGCGGTCACCACGGCAGCATGCGCGCCGCCGGTTTTTTCCTGAATCACTTTCGCCGCATCTTCATTGCGCGAGTTGATGGTCAGATCGGCGCCCATCGAGGCCGCCAGCTCCAGCTGGCCGTCGTTGACGTCGATGGCGATCACTTTGGCGTTAAAGACATTCTTGGCATACTGCAGCGCCAGGTTGCCCAGGCCGCCGAGGCCGTAGATAGCGATCCACTGGCCCGGTTTGATGTGGGAGACCTTAACGGCTTTGTAGGTGGTGACCCCGGCGCAGGTGATGCTGCTGGCGGCGGCGGAGTCGAGACCGTCCGGGACTTTAACCGCGTAGTTGGCGGTGACGATGCACTCTTCCGCCATGCCGCCGTCGACGGTATAACCGGCGTTTTTCACCGAGCGGCACAGCGTCTCGTTGCCGCTGTTACAGTATTCGCAGTGGCCGCAGCCTTCGAAGAACCACGCCACGCTGGCGCGATCGCCCGGCTTCAGGGAGGTGACGCCAGGGCCGACTTTTTGTACTACCCCGATCCCTTCATGACCAAGAATAACGCCGGTTTTATCGCCAAAATCGCCGTTTTTCACGTGCAGGTCAGTATGACACACGCCGCAGCATTCCATTTTCAACAGCGCTTCGCCGTATTCCAGCGGGCGCAGCGTTTTTTCCGTAACGTTAACCTGATGGTCGTGGGTAACAACAGCTGCCTTCATGCCTGTCTCCTTGTGAGGGGAATGATTAATTTTATTAATGCAATACTACCTAATAAGGATTAGACGCTATGGGGAAAAAAACAAGGCGCTTTAGTACAGGATGTGGTTTTTTGCTACAACGATAGCACAAAATTCAGACAATACCTCTAATTTTGGTAGGTAATAATAGCGTCACTGAATGGTCATGTTTTCTTCATCACTCAACACTATTGTTTTGCGCATCAATTTCTTATAACAACAGAGTGATACAACAATGCATCTGGTCAAAACGCTCCTCACTGCCGGTCTGCTTTTTTCCGCCGCCGCACAGGCTCACAATGTGCTGGAATTCCCGCAGCCGGAAAACAATCCCGAAGAGTTTTACGCGGTTACCGAGATCCCGGCTGGCGGGATCATTAAGTATGAAACCGACGCCAAAACAGGATTTATCATCGCCGACCGCTTTCAGTCGATGCCGGTGGCTTACCCGGCAAACTACGGTTCATTAACCCAGTCGCTGGCCGGGGATGGCGACCCGCTGGACGTGGTGTTTTACACCCGCGCGCCAATGGCCCCGGGCACGCTGATTAAGCTGCGGCCGATCGGCGTCCTTAAGATGGTAGACGGCGGTGAGAAAGACGACAAAATCATCGCCGTGCCGGCCAGCAAAATTGATCCCACCTATGACGACATCAAGACCATCGCCGATCTGCCGAAAATCGAGCAGCAGCGGCTGGAGGCCTTCTTCCGGGTCTATAAAGAACTGCCGGAGGGGCGGAAAAAGGTCGAGCTGGCCGGGTTTAATGATGCCGCCGCCGCGAAGCAGGAGATCAAATCGGCCTGGGAAGCCTGGAAGGGGAAGAACCCGCAATAATATTCATCGCGGGCGCAGTCCGGCGCCCGCAGCATTCCATCATCCGATACGCTACCCAGCCGTACTGGAGGGGTTATCCTCTTGACGCGTCCTGCGATAGATGGTTGTATAATACAACTATATCTTGATCTGGACGCATCGCTATGGCTGACACCTCCTTAATCCAACAGATCCGTACCGCCTCACGGTTAATGGTGCGCGAGCTGGGTTTTATGAACACCACGCTGGCCGCCACCCACTATTCGCCGTCGGCGGTGCATACCCTGCTCGAAGTGTCGGTGAGAG
>OMBQ01002741.1_pt1 | contig 10564 bp, 9 predicted proteins | sample 1674311 | NCBI WGS metagenome assembly OMBQ01 (sample SAMEA103958160, study PRJEB25191) | human gut metagenome | biome: human-associated habitat [ENVO:00009003]; feature: intestine environment [ENVO:2100002]; material: feces | place: Germany | collected 2013/2015 | reverse complement strand
GGCCTGGGCAACTTTACGCTGCCGCTCGCCCGCTGCTCCCAGCGGGTGATCGGTATTGAGGGATCCGAAGGCTTGGTCGCCCGCGCTCGTCAAGGGGCGGCTGAAAACGGATTGGCTGAGAAAACAACCTTCCGTGCGCGGAATCTTTTTACGTGGAGCGAACAGGACTGGGAAGAGCTCTGGCAGACCATGGGCGGCATCGACCGCGTGCTGATCGATCCGCCGCGCGAAGGCGCCTTGGCGCTGGCCCGCGTGTTGGCAGCAACTGAAAAACGTCCGGCCCGCGTGGTCTACGTTTCCTGCAATCCGGCTACGCTTGCACGTGACTGCGCAATTTTGCAGCATGAAGGCGGCTGGCACATTCGTGCGGCCGGCATCATGAATATGTTCCCGCATACGGGACACGTTGAATCGATCGCAGTGCTCGAACCGGGGCCAAAGCCTGAGAAGCTCGATGAAGAAGCCGAACGAGTCGAGGCGCGAATCGCCGCGCAGCATGAAGATAATGTCAAGATGACGCTGACCGACGGATCAGAAGGCTAATCCATCGGGAATCATTTCCGCTCGAATGAAAATCGGCAGGCACCTGAATGGATGTCTGCCGATTTTTTATACGGGTCGTTTCAGCGCTTCTTCGGATCTCGCTGGTAGGAGAGCGGTTCGCTGCGGGAGATCTCGGCGAGCTTTGCAAAAAGACCGTAGGCAAGACCGACGTGCAGAGCCATGGCTGAAACGCGTGCCGGCGCAGCTTCGTTGGGCGCTTTGCCGGTCAGTGCTGAAAGAAATGCGCGCGCAAAAGCATCCTTGTCAGGGACGGTGCTTGCCGCAGCGCCAAGACGCATGAAGCGCTGGCGAAGCAATGTGTAATCACGGATTTCGTCGGGCGACAGATGGTCAAGGATCGGCGCCTTGAGGAGTGCATCCGTATAGGCTTCCATCTGTGAAGTGATCTTGCGCGAGAGCTTGGGATCAGCCTTCAGTTCGGGAATGACGACCAATGCCGCCCAGAGTCCGATGCCCTGCAGGAGGGCTGCCCAGCGGGCGCGAAAACGCACTTTCTCAGCGCGTCCGAAAAAGGGCAGGGGATTCCAATTGGCACCGGCCGAACGAGCGATTTCCGGTGAAAAAAGGTTGAGCGACTGATCTCGCACACAGCCGCCAAATGCTGTGCCGAGGTTGTCGGCAAAAATCTTGTCGATGGTGAGATTGGCTGCCATGCGTGTCCTTCCTTTTGGTGTTCTTTTGATGTTTTGGTTCTTCTACTTTTTTGGCCAGCTTTTCATGAGCAAGTGTCGAGTCTTTGCGCTCAAGCATCGAGCCGCATTCTAAACAAAGACAACTGAACGGCGCCCGTTCGGGTCAAGAATCGTGCAAACTGCTCGAACCGTATTAGGTGCGGCGCATACGCACTAGAGAAAAGAACCAAACAGAACGGGATGGTTATGACGACAGTTGGATTACTCGAGGGTTCGACGGAGGCGCTTTATGACAATGAGGCCGAACTTCGCCGCCTGATCGGCGAGCGGCTGATCCTCCTCGGCGCAGCGGCCGAACCCGGACAGTCAGAGGCGCTGGCGGACATTATTCTCGGACGCATTGCCCGCGAAGCCGGCCGGCTTGTCAAAGCTGCCGAACCGGAGGCTGCGGACTCGGCAAAGACACCGCAGCACAAACCGGTTGTGATTGTGGGCGGCGCGGGCGGCATGGGGCGGCAGCTCCATCGAGCGTTCGAGCGCTCGGGCTGGCCGGTTCGCATTCTTGAGCAAGGGGATTGGCCACAGGCAGCGGAGATTCTCAAGGGTGCCGGTACGGTGGTGGTATCGGTGCCGATTGATAAGACCATCAGCGTCATCGAGGCGCTCACCGGACTTCTTCCGCGAGAGGCGCTGCTTTGCGATGTGACGTCGGTGAAGGCCGGACCGGTTGAGGCGATGATGCGCGTGCACCGCGGACCGGTTGCGGGGCTTCATCCGATGTTCGGCCCCGATGTGGCGAGTTTTGCCGGTCAGGTCTTCGTTTATGCGCCCGGCCGGGATGCTGCAGCGGCCGAACCGCTTTTAGAGCAGATTCGCCGCTGGGGCGCGAAGGTAGTGACTTGTTCGGCCGAAGAGCATGACCGCTCGATGGGCATTATTCAGGCGCTGAGGCACTTCACGACCTTTGCCTACGGCGTGTTTCTCTCGAAGCTCAATCCGGATCTGTCAGTCATCCTGCAGCTCTCGTCGCCCATCTACCGATTGGAACTGGAAATGGTAGGGCGCCTCTTTGCTCAGGATCCGCGTCTTTATGCTGACATTATTCTCGCCAATCCCCGAAATACGCAGCTCATCCGCGGCTACGTTGAAAGTCTTGCGCCGGAGCTTGCAATGATAGAGGCGCGTGACCGCGATGAATTCATTCGGCGGTTTGAGCGCGTACGGCTCTATTTCGGTGATTTGGCGCCTGCCTTTATGAAGGAAAGCGGCAGGATGCTCAATCTCATTCAGACCGAACGCGCCGAGCGCGCAGATGTGATGAGCTTGAAGGATGCTCCTGAATCGGACGGCAACACATCCTCGCAAGTTTGAGGGGTTTAAGAGCCGAGAGAAATCAAAGCCTCGTGATAAAATTGCGCGCCTGATGAAATAGGCGCCAACCAATGCATAAACGGGCGTCGTCTCATCCGCGAATAACCCTCACGGGGTTTCATATATTTTTCCATTACGAAACGATAAGAGCAGAAAATGGCTATTGAGCGCACTCTCTCCATCATCAAGCCGGACGCCGTCGCCAAGAACGTCATCGGCAAGATCTATTCCCGCTTTGAAACGAACGGCCTCAAGATCGTCGCCGCCCAGATGCGCCAGCTGAGCCAGGCTGAAGCCGAAGGCTTCTATGCCGTCCATCGCGAACGTCCCTTCTTTGCCGATTTGGTCAAGTTTATGACCTCCGGCCCCGTCATGATTCAGGTTCTCGAAGGCGAAAACGCCATCCTCAAGAATCGCGAACTCATGGGCGCCACGGATCCGAAGAAGGCCGCTGCCGGCACCATCCGCGCCGATTTCGCTGAAAGCATCGACGCCAATGCTGTTCACGGTTCCGACGCTCCGGAAACGGCCGCCGTTGAAATCGCCTACTTCTTCCCGACGCTTGCGATTCACAGCCGCTAATGTCCGAAACGCTCGTCAACCCTGACAAGCGCGAAGAGGCCGCTTCTGCTCCTGCGGAGGCGGCTGCACGCGTCAATCTTCTCGACTTCGATGCGGCCGGTCTTAAGGCCTGGTGCGAATCGATCGGCGAGAAGCCTTTTCGTGCCCGGCAGCTTACGCGCTGGGTGCATCGTCATCTTGTCTGCGACTTTAACGAGATGACTGATCTCGCGAAGACCTTTCGGGCCAAGCTCCTCAAGCTTGCGGAAATTCGTCCGCCCGAAGTCATTCACGAAAAGAAGTCCTCTGACGGTACGCGCAAGTGGCTTTTTGCCGTCGGCAACGGCAATGCTGTTGAAGCCGTCTTCATCCCTGAAGATGACCGCGGGACACTCTGCATTTCCTCGCAGGCCGGGTGCGCCATGGGGTGCCTCTTCTGCTCGACGGGCAAGCAGGGTTTCAACCGCAATCTCACTACTGCGGAAATCGTGGGCCAGCTTTGGACGGCCGAGCGCGAGCTCTGCCGCGACCGCGGCATCACGGATCCGAATGACCGCGTCATCAGCAATGTTGTGCTGATGGGTATGGGTGAACCGCTGCAGAACCTCGATGCGGTTATTCCCGCGATCAAGATTTTTTTGGACGATGACGGTTACGGCCTTTCACGCCGCCGCGTCACCGTTTCTACCTCTGGACTTGTGCGCCAGATCGACAAGCTTGCAGAAGCTGCCCCGGTGGCGCTTGCTGTAAGTCTTCATGCTGCCGATGATGGGCTGCGCGACAAGCTCATGCCCATCAATAAAAAGCATCCGCTCGGCGATCTGATGGCCGCCTGCCGGCGCTACCTGCGTGTGGCTCCGCGCGACTTTATTACGTTTGAATACGTAATGCTCGGCGGCATCAATGATTCACTCGCCGATGCCGATCATCTTGCGGCTTTGGTTCGCCGCGAGCACGTGCCTTGCAAGTTCAATCTGATTCCCTTCAATCCTTTTCCGCAGTCAGACCTTGAAAAGCCTGACCGGGAGAAGGTGCTCGCCTTCTGTCGCCGGCTCAACGAGCTCGGTTACGTGACAACGGTGCGCAAGACCCGCGGCGACGATATCGACGCCGCGTGCGGTCAGCTCGCCGGTGAAGTGCGCGATCGTACGCGTCGAGCGGAACGTCTCGCACAGCAGAAGGCTGAGGCTGCGGTGATTCTGTATCGCCCGCAGCATTCTTGAAACCGTCGTTTTCATTGAGGCGCATCCATGGCTGAGAGCAATTTCACGACCCCAGAGCAAAAAAATGCTGCAGACCGCTCGAGCGGCTCGGCGTCCGAGAAGCTCGAGCCGAGTCTCAACACGCTGCAGGGCGAAACTGCCCAGACGCAGGCAGAACCGACTATTCCTGTACGTGAGGAAGCGTCGGCTGCCCCCAAGGGGTTTGGTGCGGTGCTTCGGGCTGCTCGAGAGGCCGAAGGCATTTCTGTGGGCGATATGGCCGTACAGTGCCGTCTTGCCGTGACACAGATTCGCGCGCTCGAAGAGGAGCGCCTTGAGAATTTGCCCGAACCCGTCTATGTGCGTGCTTTCATTCGCGGGTATGCGCATGCGCTTAAGATTGATCCGGCGCCTTTGGTTGACGACTACATGATGCGCTGCGGGCGCCGCGGCGCGGCCGTGGAGGTGGGGCAGCTCCCGAACCGTTCTCCCTCTAGGGAAGCGGTTTTCCATGAACCGCCGAAAAACCGCACCTTGAAGGCCGTGCTCTTCGTGGTGTTGGCGGCGCTTGTGGGCGGCGGCATCTGGGCGGTCTATACCGATCAGTTTGCCAGTCTGCACACCTCGAGCGAAGCGCAGAAGGTTGAGTCCGGTGCCAACGAGGCTAAAGAGACTAAGACACCGGCCGCTGAGCCGGCAGAGAACGCAGCTCAGCCTTCGGATGCCGCGCCTGAGACTCAGCCTGCTCAGCCGTCAGCTCCCGCCGCAGCGCAAGCTCAGCCTGCTGCTGCGGCTCCGGCAGCTCAGCCGGCCCCGTCGGCCGCGCCAGCTCCTGCCGTGCAGACCGCGTCAGCCGCGCCGGCGCAACCGGCACCCGCTGCTTCCGCTCAGCCGCCCGCTGCCGCACCGGTGCTCCACAAGGTGGAATTCCGTCTGGGAGCTGGGGCCAGCTGGGTTCAGGTTATCGCACCCAATGGCCGCAATGTGGTAGCGAGCGAAATGCGTCCGCAGTCTGTGCAGGCCTATGAGATTCCGAAGGGTTCGCGCTTCACGATAGGCAATGCCGGCGTCGTCTCGCTCACGATCGACGGTGAGGTTTATCCGTTGGACGGCGTCGTACGAAACGGCATCGCCCGCTTTACCATCGAATAATCGCCCGGCACCTTCGGGCATGCCGGAGAGTCCAAAAAGGCGCTCGCCGCTCGATACGTCGAGCTAAGGCGCCTTTTCTGATTTCTGCGGTTTCAGTTAAAAAAGAGCAACGAGATGCCAACAGTGAATGCATGCGGTCTCAACCGTCATTGGACCACGCCTGTTGATGTGATTTGGGGTCCGACGACCGTTACGATCGGCGGCGGCCGGCCGGTAGTCGTGCAGTCGATGACCAATACGGCAACGGCAGATGCAGAGGCGTCCTATCGACAGACGGCCGAACTCGCCGAGGCGGGCAGCGAACTCGTGCGGCTCACGGTGAATACGCCCGATGCGGCGCGGGCGGTCGTGACTATCCGCGAAAAACTCGATGCGGCGGGAATTCATGTGCCGCTGGTGGGCGACTTCCATTACAACGGTCACAAACTCCTCACGGAAATCCCTGAATGTGCTGACTGCTTATCGAAGTACCGCATCAATCCGGGCAATGTCGGCAAAGGCACCAAGGCCGAAGAGAACTTCGCGATGATGATCGAGGTTGCCAAACGTACGGGCGCAGCGGTGCGCATCGGCGTGAACGGCGGCTCGCTTGATCAGGCGCTCTTAGCTCGGCTGATGGATGAAAATCGTCAGTCCGAACACCCGGAGTCGCCGCAAGCCGTGCTCCGTGAGGCACTGGTTCGCTCGGCAGTGGAATCCGCAGAGGCTGCGCAGTCGCTGGGACTGCCTGCCAATCGCCTTGTCCTTTCCTGCAAGGTTTCGGAGGTTCAGGAACTTATTGCGCTTTACCGGACCCTCTCGCGCCGCACGAAGGCGGCGCTCCATTTGGGATTGACGGAAGCGGGAATCGGCAGCAAAGGCATTGTGGCGTCAACGGCTGCACTGGCCGTGCTCCTTGAGGAAGGCATTGGCGACACCATCCGGGTTTCACTCACGCCTGCTCCCGGAGCATCGCGCACGGAAGAAGTGATCGTGGCACAGGAAATCCTGCAGTCGATGGAGCTGCGCAGTTTCACGCCGCTCGTGACGAGCTGCCCGGGGTGCGGGCGCACCTCGTCGGATCTCTTTCAGCGTCTGGCGCAGGAGACGCAGCAGTTTCTGCGGGCGCGGGCGCCGGAGTGGCGGCGTATTGCGCCGGGTTCGGAAGCGATGAAGGTGGCGGTGATGGGCTGCATCGTCAACGGTCCGGGGGAAAGCCGGCAAGCCGATATCGGCGTGAGTCTTCCGGGGTCGGGTGAAAGCCCCGTCGCACCCGTCTACATACGCGGAGAGAAGGCTGGCGTGCTTAAAGGCGCGGACATTGCCAAGCAGTTTCAGGATATCATTGAAAAATTCGTCCGCGAAAACTACGCGAAGCAGGGGAGCTGAGCGGCAACCTCTGCCTTTACACAGCATTTTCACAAAGCGGTGCGTCGTTCATCCATAAAATGACGGCGCATCCGGGGCCGGCAGAGCACAGCGGTGCCGCAGCCTCAGACATACCAAGCAGCAACAGAGCAAATGGCTAAAGAAAAATTCACCGGCGTCAAGGGCATGAATGACATGCTTCCGCAGGACGCTCCCATCTGGCAGTACGTGCAGAAGACCTGCGTCGACGTGCTGTCGTCCTACGGTTATCAGGAAATCCGTACGCCGATTCTTGAAAATACGCGCGTTTTTACCCGCGGCGTCGGCGAGGTGACGGACATCGTTGAAAAGGAGATGTACAGCTTCACCGACTCTATGAACGGTGATCAGCTGACGCTTCGTCCGGAATGCACCTCCGCTGTGGTCCGTGCCGTTAATGAACATAATCTCCTTTACGGAACCACGCAGCGCCTTTGGTACTGCGGTCCGATGTTCCGTCATGAACGCCCTCAGCGCGGCCGCTACCGTCAGTTCCATCAGCTCGGCGCTGAAGCGCTCGGCATGGCGGGGCCGGATATTGATGCCGAAATCATCATGATGCTCGCGCGCATGTGGAAGGCGCTTGGCGTTGGCCCGGTGAAGCTCGAAATGAATACGCTGGGCGCCCAGGAAGAGCGTCAAAAGCACCGTGAAGCGCTGATCGCCTACTTCGAAGCCCATAAGGATCAGCTCGACGAAGATGCGCTCCGTCGTCTTTATACGAATCCGCTGCGCATTCTTGACACGAAGAATCCCGACATGCAGGGGCTCGTGGACGCTGCGCCTAAGCTGCTCGACTACCTTGGCGAAGAAAGCCGGGCATTCCTTAGCCGCCTTGAAGAGCTGGTGTCTTCTGCCGGCATTGAATACTCGATCAATCCTCGTTTGGTGCGCGGTCTCGATTATTACAACCACACCGTGTTTGAGTGGATTACGGATAAGCTCGGAGCTCAGGGTACGATCTGCGGCGGCGGCCGTTACGATCCGCTCGTTGAAATGCTCGGCGGCCGTCCTGCTCCCGGGGTGGGTTTTGCCATGGGGATGGAGCGCGTTATCGAACTGATGCGTGAAGTGGGACAAGTGCCAAAGGCCTCGCAGACCGACGTCTATGTGCTCCACCACGGCGGCGAGTCACAGGCCAAGGCCATGCTGCTCGCTGAAACCATGCGCGACCGCGGCATTCGTGTGGTGACGCATCCGGGCGAGGCGAGCATCAAGAGCCAGATGAAAAAGGCTGATGCTTCCGGCGCCGAATTTGCCGTTTTTGCCACCGAGGATGAACTCGCTCAGGGCACGGTCGGCATCAAGGCGCTGCGTGCGCACGAGCATGCGCCCTTTGCCGAACAAACGCTGGTAGCGACGGCGGAAGCTGCCGACAAGGTGGCCGAAGCGCTTGCTGCCCTCCATCGCTGATGCTGTTCAGTACTGTTTATAAGATTCAAAAAATTTCAACAAAAGGTTTGAGCCATGGCTTACGACTTGGAAGAACAAGAGAGCATTGACCAAATGAAGGCCTGGTGGGACCGCTGGGGCACGCCCGTAACGAGCGTGGTCTGCGTGTGCTGCCTCGCCTTTGCTGGCTGGAACGGCTGGAATTGGTGGCAGCGCAATCAGGCGGCCAAAGCTTCTCAGATCTATGCTGCGCTGCAGAATGCCGTTGCAACGCATGACCTCAAGAACGTTCAGTCGCTCTCGGCTGGTTTGATTTCTGAGTACAGCTCCACGCTCTATGCGCCGCTGGCGGCTTTTGCTTCTGCACAGTCCGCGTCGGATGCGGGCGATCTGGCCGATGCCAAAGCCAAGCTCAATTGGGTGATTGAGAAGTCCGGCCGTCCGGAGTACGACACGGTGGCTCGCGTTCGCCTCGCCGGCGTTCTTTTTGACGAAGGCAAGCTCGACGAGGCGGCTGCGGTGCTGGCTGCCGCCAAGCCTGCCGAGGCGCAGAAGGTTCTGGTGCTCGACCGTCAGGGCGATATTTGGGCGGCTAAGGGTGATTTGCAGAAAGCTCGAGATGCTTGGACGCAGGCTCAGGCCGCGCTCAATCCGCAGGATCCTCTGAACCGCGTGCTTGAACTGAAGCTTGCGGCGCTGCCCTCGGCGAGCTGAATCCAGGCGTTTCAGGCGCGGCTCGTCATCGGGAACGGTTCGGCGGGCGGATGATTCCTGCTGCCGCATCCGCGCAGCGAAATGAAAGCGGCCGTCGGGAGAGGTCCTGCGGCTGCGCTTTCTTTTAGAATTCAGGGCGCGCAACCGACTTCTAAAGCGATGCACCTTTGCTGATGTGTTTTCTCTTTTTAGTTGGACAACGCAGTCCCCAATCTCAAGGTCCTTGCACACATGACCCATAAGTCTTCCTTCACCGCTCTCGCAGCAGCTCTTGCCGTCCTGCCGCTGGCCGGCTGCGGCATCTTCTCGTCTTCGAGCACGCATGATCCGCACGATTATCCGGACTTCAAGCAGACGAACCTGGCGCGCGTCGTCTGGCGCACGAATGTGGGTGACGCGGCTGAGCGCAATCTCGCGCCGGCTGTGACGGACACGGCGGTCTATGCGGCAGGCTCCAATCGGGTCGTGCGTCTGGATCGTCAAACCGGCAGCATCGTCTGGCGTACGACCACCGACGGCGATGTGACAGCGGGCGTCGGCACTGACGGCAGTCATGTGGCGGTGGGCACGTCAACGGGCAAAGTGCAGGTGTTCGATGCTGAAGGCAAACTCTCCTGGGAAGCGAAGCTTTCATCGGACATGGAAGTGCCGCCGCTGGTGGGTGCCAATCGCGTCATTGTGAAGACGTCGGACACCCGCATCACGGCTTTTGACCTCATTACAGGCCAGCGCGTCTGGCACTATCAGGGCCAGGCGCCGGCGCTTACGCTTCGTGCCTTTTCGCAGATGGCATGGTCGCCTGCGGGCATTCTCGTCGGTCAGGCTAACGGTCGGCTTATGGCGCTCAACCCAAATGACGGCCGCGTCGTCTTTGATGCCGTCATCGGTCAGGCCAAGGGCATCACAGAAGTAGAGCGTCTGATTGACGTGGTCGGCCGCCCCTGGGTTGATCAGGAACTTATGTGCGCAGCCGCTTTCCAAGGCAATGTCGTTTGTATGAATGTACAGAACGGACGCCTTGTCTGGAATGCCAAGGTTGACGCCGTGACCGGGCCGGTGGCAGACGGCCGTCTGGTGTATGAGGTTGACGATGCGAGCCGCATTCACGCCTTCAACCGTCAGAACGGCCGTGAGGCTTGGGTGAACGAAAGCTTCCTTTACCGTTCCGCTTCGGCGCCGATCCGCGTAGGAACATCGCTTGCTTTCGGCGACTACGAGGGCAACATTACGTTCCTTGATCCGGCGACCGGCACTCCCGTCGCGCGCACGAAGCTCTCCGGCGCCGTCACCACGCCTGCGGCGCAGTACGGCTACGGCGCTGTCTTTCAGACGGTCGAAGGCGACGTGGCCTATGTGGTCGAAGGAGCCGACTCGGAATAGTCCGAGATTCGCTTCAAAGAGCGGGAGCAGAATCGACTCTCGCCAATGACAATTTATTTTTATCAAGCGCCGCGCAGCTGACTTTCATGATGGTCATGAGTCCGCCGTGCGGCGGTTGAATTTCTAGTTTTCCTAACATGCTTCCAGTCATCGCTCTCGTGGGCCGGCCTAATGTCGGCAAGTCGACGTTTTTCAATCGGCTCACCCGCA
>OMBQ01002733.1_pt1 | contig 10583 bp, 8 predicted proteins | sample 1674311 | NCBI WGS metagenome assembly OMBQ01 (sample SAMEA103958160, study PRJEB25191) | human gut metagenome | biome: human-associated habitat [ENVO:00009003]; feature: intestine environment [ENVO:2100002]; material: feces | place: Germany | collected 2013/2015 | reverse complement strand
CAATTGCTTCCCGTGTAATCTTACTGATTCCTATAAATATCATACCGATCAGCCCGCCTCCCAGCGATACCATCCAGTCTATATTCTGTGTAACTGCCTGATATAGAACCGTTCCTGCCATACACAATAACAGTACATCTCTCGGAACTTTCCTGATCTTATAATCCATAAACGACAGTCCTGTCAGTATGACCATCGCCACGATACGGCTTACCGTCCACATTTGGAACATGCCCCCTTTCCCGCTGCCTCCGATACCGGTATCGCATAGATTGTCCGTTTTAATCCACTGCATGACAATGAACTATGATACCGGTCTCCAAAATTTGTAATGTATATAGTTCCTGCATTTCCTTTCATGCAATGTTCACATGGATAATATCTACCGCCACTTTCATTACGAAGATCAGACACCGTACCCATATGTGTCATCCGGATCGACAGATCCAGATAGGAACAATGATAATCTTTGTGATATACAAGACCGTTCTCCGTCACATAGACCGTATCATTTCCCATATCGGATAATCCCTCTTTTTCATATCCGCTCCATGCTTTTATCTTCATGGTTTCCCTGCATTTTACCGGTCTGATACCGAATACCGGCACAGGAATTTTCACCTGATATTCTGCGTTCAATGTTCCAATCCCGGTACGCACAGACATTCTTGATGCCGAACAGTCCATCCCACTACTGCCGCCTGCAATGATACTTCTTTCCATCCTTGTCTCTCCGATTGCATAGACGACATCACGCTCTACCTTTGACGGCATCAGCATCTGTGTGATACAGGTGTCTTTTGCCGCCTGTTTTCCTGCATACTGCAGACTGCTCCTGACTGCAGTATGTACTGCCATCATTTCCAGAAGGTACAGCAGTGTCACAACCGCCAGGAAAAACAGCGGTACCGTTGCTGCCGCCTCTACGGTAACGCTTCCCTTTCTTTTATTACGGAATAATTTTTCCAATCGTGTTGAGGCGGATAAAGATACCCTTTCAGATACTGAATGATTGATAGGTTGTGAGGGGGAGAATAAATTATTTCTCATTTTGCGAATCCTGCTCCTTTCTTTATTATTTTTATATTTCCGGGATTTCTAACGATACCTGAAAGGGCATCTTTATCCGCCTCATGTCATTGTTCTTACACGCACTACTGATAGCCGTAATATGTCTGAAATCTATACGATATCCCTCTTCTCAGCTTACACACCGTGTCCACTTCCATTCTTCCAACACAGTAATCGATCCGAAATGACGGCTGGCTGTAAATCGTCTGCATATCCTTCTCGATCACTCCCATGGTTCTTACTGTTAATTTCCCTTTATCTTCCAGGAATAACAACATTCGCACATAGTCTTTGTAGTCCATACCACCTTCTACATCCGCCCCGTCGCCGGTGTCTTCCTCTGTTCCAAGCTTCATAAGACCGGATAATGAGAGCTGCCAGCTTGCATCATCTTTTACAACTGCAGTCTTTTTTCCATTCAGCAATGTTCTCACATCCATCACGGATTCCCCGTATGCCCATGCCAGAAGAATTCCCTGCGTAGCAGCTTCTGTAACCGCCGGTACCGCAAGCAGTGTACATAATGTCCCTGCCGCTGCCCGTGCCTCAGCCTGTCTGGTACTGTTGGTCTGCAGATACAGATAATTCGGCACGAATCTCAGCAGCACTAATTTGTTCGCGACTGTTTCCAGATTCTCCCGGTCACTTTGCCTGCCAGCCAGAATATATTCCACTTCATAGTCCAGGCTCCCACCCTTCGGTTCATCCAGAAAATCCGCAAAATGTTCCTGTATATACCCGCCCAGCAATACGGAATCCAGTGTTCCTCCTTCCGATTCCACATCTTCAAATGTTCCATGACCGGTCTGATTCTCTCGGTTCTCCGGCATGTCCTCTGACACAATCTGTTTTTCTGATACCTGTGTTTCTTTCGGTAATACCAGACTCAAAATCGGTGCCTGCTTCAGTCCTGCTACATGTTCCAACGGATTCTCTTCGCCCGGAAGTTCCATTTCCTGCCCGTTCAGAAGCTCCTCCAAATGATCTGTCTGCACTTTTTCTTCTCTGGTAATTTCATCCGCCTGCCGCTCCTGATTCTTCCAGATGGAAGTACTTCCAAGATATTTGTCTGCCCATGAGATCCCGTATTTGTGTTTCATGTATTTACCGGCCTGATCCATGAACAATTCCCCATTCTGATCTGTGAACAGCCGGATTCTCTTTATATCATTTTCCATATCAGCACCGTAATATGACAGGCGGTCTAACAAATTCTGCTCACTGTATGTCCCGCTTTCGTATCCTGCCTCTATGGCAAATACATCATAATGTTCCAGAAGTTCTTTTTGATATTCCGCAAATACGCACTCCACTGCCCGGTTCATATCTGCCCTTCTGTAATTCTTTGCCATCTGGATGGATGCGCTTTCCGTCAACGCAAGTACAAGCGAGACAAGCAGAATAAATGTCAGTGTCAGATATACCGTTACCTCTCCTCTTACATACCCTGTCGTCATCTCCTTCTTTCCGGTGCTCACCACACTTAAATTCCGGAACTTTCGCTGGTAATCTTTTCGAATATTGTCTGCACCAGACTGGTAAGCTGTGATTTGAAGATGATCACAAGTCCGATCAGTACGACCATAAATTTAGCCCCTGTCTTTTTCATGCCTCAAAAGCCTTATAAACACTGGATTTAACCATATAGACCAAAACGTATCATTCGTCTATTTTCTTTGTTTTTTGCACTTTTTGTATGTTGTGTGCATTTTGTAGCCAGTATTTTTATTTATTCATATCTATACAAAACAAGACAGAATGTACTTGCTTTTTTACTGTACATTCTGCCTTGAATCATTCAAATTCAAATATTTAATTTTTCCTTTTATACTTTAGATATTTTTCTTACCCTTGCCAATTCTTCTCGCAACTCTGCATTTTCTTTTTCCAATTTTTTTATTTTTAGTTTCAATTCCTGTATAGTCGTTTTTGCATTAACTAAAGTTCTTTCCATAGCCATATCAATAATAATCTGTTTCGGATTATACGTTACGCTCTGTTGATGCATAGCTTCATTTACCACCCTGCGCATTTCATCATTTCGATAAAAAAATCCTTTAGAAAAGCCTGTTTTTTGAATCAATGCAGCAACTGTTATTTTTTCTTTTGATTCCAACATTTCTTGAATTTCCCGTTTTGCGGTTTCTACCTTCTGTTTGCTACGTTCCAAACTACATTCGACCATTTTATCGTATTTCATAGATTATCGTCCTCTCAAAAAACTTGTACCACACCATTCTCACAATTTTTTTAGAACAGAAATTTCTTTCCTACTGACCCGTTTATTCAATTTCTCTAGTTCTTGCTGCAACAGTTCATTTTTTCTTTTCAATTCCTGATTTTGTTCTGCTAATTTCTCGTTCTCTGCTTTGGCTTTTAACAATTCAATTTTCAACTCAATTACTGAATTTTCAAGTTTTCTGTCCATTGCAACCGGATGTCTATTCTTAAAAATTGCTTCCTGTCTATGTATTGCGTCATCCATTTCTCTTCTGATAAGCTCATTTTTATAAAAAAATCCTCTAGAAAGCCCAGTTCTTTTTACCAGCTCTGCTACGGTAATTCTTTCCATATTTTTAAGCATATCAGATATTGTATTTTTTGCAATATTCATCTTCCTCTGACTCTCAGCCTGCGTAATCGCTACCATCTTATCATATTTCATAATCATCCCATCCTTCTATGATATCTAATAGGATCATGTCCATTTTTTCTCTTGCAGCTCTCGTTTCATCTGCCATCAGTTTATTGCCAATTTTTCGATAATGATGTACCGAATATATGGAGGTATGCCCCAGTAGCTTAGCTATCATCCAGTCATCCACATGCATTTCTGTCAATTTCTTTCCATAACAATGTCGGAAAATATGGGTTCCAAACTTCAGAAACTCTCCATTATCATCCCGGATATCTTCCTGGCGGATCATTGTCATAATCTGATTTTGAATCATGCTATATTGATAAGGCCTAGTTGGATCATCTTTTTTTGTAAAAATGTAAGTTGTTTCTCCATACCGTTCCTTTGTATAATCAATTGCTTTCATAATCAGTTGTGCCACTTCTTCACTGATGGCTTTTTCATAGGTGACTGACTTCACCTGATCAATCCTTATAAAATATCGATTATTCCGCATGCTTAGGCAGTCTGTCTTTAAGGTCAGCGTATCTGAAATCCTCGTTCCCAGTAATTGATGGATAATCAGTGCCCTACATATCTGCTCATCCATTTTGAAAATGTGTTCGTTTAATCTTTTGATTTCCGCATCTGAGTAAAATTTGAATACATGCCTTGGTGTACTTGGGAAATCATTACTCAGAAATAATTCGCTCATGTACTGTCGTTCATATAAATTCCCAACATCTTCTATTACCCTTCGTAGTGCATATAGGTCAGATCTATAATTTTTCCGGTCATGTGCTTCCGTCTGAAGATATATCAGATACTCTTCTATATGCATCCGTTCCAGATCCTGCAGCGATTGAATGTCCAAATATTTTCTTTTAAGAAATTTTGAGAACCGCTTTACTGCAGCTATTTCACTATGAATCGTTCCTAAAGGGGAATATTTTAAATGCATAAAAATTACTTTTTTTACTTCTTCCCGAATATCTGGCTGTACAATTTTAGTAAAGTTAATCGTTTCCGTATTCTTGATTGGATTTCTATAAATAGGAAAATCGAAGTTTTTAAGAGTCCAGATATCTTTTTCCTGCTCATCCCTGCCATCCTCTTCTTCCAGAAACTTCAAGATTTTTTTCATATGCCTTACAATGCTAGGACTTTCAATTCCTATTTTGTCATATGCAGGCCGATATTTTTTGCTTGATAAAGCATATCCTCGTTCCAGCATCCATCCTTTTAACATACGGATGATTTTTTCTTCTTCTCTGGCATCAAGGCTTTGTATTTTCCGATCAATCAGAAATTCCCGAATATTATTATAATAGGTCACTTCACTTGCCATGCTGGACGGTGCGAGCATTTTTCCTCTTTCCCATATAAATTCTTCCAACTTTTCGGCAAGTTCTTCTGATGGCAATCCTTCCAGATTAAAATACCGTTCCGGGCTGATACGCATTCTCTGAATCTGCTCTTCGGATGCTACCTTGTAGCAGTCCAGCTCATATATGTAAATTCTTTTTTTCATTTTCTTTCACCACGCTTCTTAGCTTTAATGGTAGAAGCCAAGTCATTTTCCGGTTTCTTAAAGTAAGTATCACTTGCTTTTTCAATTCTCTTTGGCATGAAGTCTACATACTGTTTTGTCATCTCTTCGGAAAAATGTCCTAAATAATCTCGGATTGTCTGTATAGAAACATCCTCATCATAAAATTGGGTGGCCAGCGTATGCCTATAGTCATGGGTTTTGAAGATATAACTGCCATCTGCAATTCCATTCTTATCACAGTATTGCTGAAACTCTTGTCGGAATGTTGTTCCCCGGTACGCTCCACCATCCTTCCCTTTAAAGATATAATCTTTCGGACGAATGTGTTCACGCTCAATATACTTACGCATGATTCTATACATCACAAGCGGTATTGGTATCATTTTATCTGCCTTCATCTTGATCTGATAGACTTTCAACCATGCATCTTCTCCATCCCAGTAATATGCATCCCCTTTTAACGTACACACTTCGCTGATTCTCAATCCAGTACACCACAAGTGTAAAAATATCAATCTTGGAACTAGCGGAAATGCATACAGCTTATGCAGGATTTCCATATAAACTTTTTCTTCCACCGTTCTGTCATGATGCTCTGGATATGTCTTTTTCAGGTAATACTCCGGTTTAAAGGGTATCTCCTTCATATATCCTCGGACATTTAAAAACTGATAAAATTTTATATAATGCACAATTCTTTTATTGAATGTATCATCTTTGGTATCCTTTTCTTCCAGTTTCCTAAAATAGTCATCCAATTGATTTTCATCTACCTGACAAATGGATTCTTCTTCCTTAAAATATTCCAGAAGTCTTTTTACCTCATATAGTTGTCCTCGGATATTTGCTATCGTCAGTCCACCAATTCCAACATGATATTTGGCATATTCCTGTAACAATTCTCGATTCTTTTTGTTAGTCACTTCTATAAAACTCAATCGCTGTACTGGATTGCTTGGGTTAAGCCGATCTTCTGACAGGTGAAAGCGTTCCATATACCACACATTGGCATGCCAATGAATTTCTGGTGCTGTTAAAAATAAGATTTTCCGACTATTGTCAATAATCTGCATAGAGTTTTTCACATTGACCACTTTCTGTTCCACGATTTTCTCAAATCGTTGGATCTGTTCTAATTCCAATCCTTCCAGATCATCAATCTCTTCCTCCACACAAAAATCATATAACCAGTGTAATGGCAATAAATAGCGAACTCTTCTCTCTTTGGGATCGTCTCGATACAAATTATCTAGAATATAATTCAATAGTAGAAAAACCTGCTTTTTTAATTTTTCAGATGCTCTTCTAAAAAAATCCCACACCAGTTCCTGTTTATCTCGGACATATTCAAAATCCTTAACCAACTCCAAATCTGGTAAGTATGGCAGGAATACAACCTGTGCTTGATATTTCCTCCGGTGTTCGATTCTTCCCGGCAGACTTTCTATTTCTTTTTGGATACTATACTGCTTGATATGATCGAAAACCTTTAAATATCTCATCACACTCGCTTCATCCCACATTTTTTTCAGTTCTGCTTCATAACGGCTTCGTACCGTATAATCAATCTCTTTGATATGATGTATTCCCTGCCGGATTAGAAACCGTTTGATGTTTCCCTTCAATGCCTCATCTGACACTTGGCTTTCTCGGATTTCTAAGAGTAGCTCTCCATATTCTGTTTCTATCCAATACTTCTGTATCTTCCGTAATGCGGATGACTGCTCTTTCACCTGCTTTTTCGTATAATTCCCACTATCCAACAAAGTTTGTTTGTATTCCCGCAAATCTTGTTCTTCTGCTAAAATCACATCATAGATTTCTCTTTGGATAAGGAATTTCTCTGCTTCTTCCCATAATTCTCTCTGCAATATTCCGCCTGACATAAACTGCCTGTGAAGATGCTGTATCTCTTCCTTGCGTTCTGCTTGCAGCAATCGAATTGCAGACACTTGATCGCCTCCTCTTTTTTATAACAAATTCTGAACACCATACATTGCTTGATGCCTGTTATAAAAAGCATCACTGACTTCTATTAGTTCATCCTCTGTTATATTCAGATATTTCATAGTCGTTTCGATATTCCGATGCCCGAGTGCTTGACTAATCATTTCTAATTTCCATCCATCTTTTCGTCTTGCATTTGCAAAATAATGCCGGAGCATATGTGGAGATGCTTTAATTCCCGTCTTTCTCTCCAATCTGCGTAACATGGCATATACTCCACTTCCCTTAAAAGGCTTTCCAACGTAATCACCTGAGACATTAATAAATAAATATTCCTGTCCTATAATCAGTTCCTTATAGTCTTCAATATAAAACATTAAAATATCAAATGTTGCGTCGCTGATTTTGGCTCTTCGAAGTTCTGCGTTTTTAGCTCTTGCCCCATTCTCATTATCATCTCGAAAGTTGACATATATTATATGTTTCTCATAGTCTATATCCTCTGCGTATCGTACACCTAAGAGTTCCCCTATTCTAAAGCCTGTTTCTGCTAATAATAAAAGCAGAACCTGATCGCGGCTGTTTGCACATTCTTGCAACAACACTACAATCTTGTCCTGCTCAATGGTTTTTCCTTGATGTCCTTTTTCTTTTAAATATCCTCGAAAACTCTTCCTATTCAATACTTTTCTGATACCGATGGAATTTCGCACAATCATTTGCGTATCTGATAATACCTTCAAGCTTTCCGAATGCTTGTTTTCCTGCTCCATAAAGGTATAAAATCTGAATACTTCTTTTAAATATGCATTGCATGTCTCATTATTAGGAAGTTTTAAATAATCTTCCCTGCTATGCATACCAGCTTTTAACCAGATCAGGAAATCTGTAAAATGTTCATGCTGTTCAATATATTTCATTTGATAAATATCATCTAAACAAAGTTGCTTTTCATCCAGAAAATTCAAATAATAAGATAATGCAACGGCACTTCTTTGTATGGTATTCGGTGATATCTTTGACCTTTTCTTATGCATTAGATATTTAGAAGGCAAATATACAATATCTCCGCTTTCATTTTCTCGAATAAAATAAAATTTCTCTTGTTTATCCATCTGCATTTCTACGATATATTTTGCCATATTAACACCTTCCTTCTAAATTTCTAACGCTATACACAGTATACCCACTTCATGTCCAAATAGCTATTCATCAATACCAACAATTCCACTGAAAATGCCACTGAAATACCACCAAACATTTCGCTGTAAACTCGCTGTGATTGTAGCAGAACCACGAGTATTTACAGGTAATATTCCACACCCTTCCGATTTCTGATAAAACGCTGGACATCCTTGATGTCTTTTGCCATCTTGCAACTCGGAAGCGCACACATCACTTCCTCATGATATCTTCCGTCCTCTCCTGCACGCTCATCTAAGATGGACACGACACAGGTGTCTGTCTCTGTGCGGAGCGCACGTCCGAACCCCTGCCTTAGTTTTTTCTGCATATCCGGAACGATCACTGCCTGAATGTAGTCTTTCAGACAATCAAATTCTTTCTTCTGTGCCTCACTGATGGGATCTGGAACAGCGAATGGCAGTTTTACGATAATCAGCGAAGATACCATATCTCCGGGAAAATCTACTCCTTCCCAGCAAGATCCGGCTGCAAAAAGGACAGCATTGTCTGTCTGTTTAAATCTCGTGATTTCTTCCGGGGAATGTCTCCACACTCCAATCATCGGGAATGGTATCTCATCCCGCAACATCTGATATACATTTCCCATCAAGTGATAGGATGTGAACAGCACCAGTGTATGTCCGTAAGTCGAACAGATCAACGAATGGATATGGTCCGCTATCATCTCTGCTTCTTCCTGACTTCCCCTTCTGCACTTTTTCAGATCCTTTGGCAGATATAACAGACAATTCTTTTGATATTCAAATGGAGAGTCTGCCACATATTCACGTACCCTCTGCACTTTCTGTAATCCCGTCATCTTTCGGATATGGGAAAATCCCTGTCCGGTTTTTAACGTTCCGCTTGTCAGGATTGCTCCTATTCCCCTGCTCCACAACATCTGGTCAAGATACTGTGGAATCCGTCTGCTAGAGGCACACAATATGATCCGATGTTCCTGATCCTGTTTCAGATGCAGCACATACTTCTTATCCTGATGGAAAAAGCATTCCAGAACACTTCTGGTCTCTTCCAGCTTGTTTCTGATCCACTTCGGAATCTTCTTTTCTAATTTTTCTATGATCTTATTCATGCTCTGTATCCCCTCATATAAATACATGGCACACTCTTCTGTCATGTAAAATTCTTCTTTTAGCCCATATCTGGTTCTGTGGTTTTCTCCGATCACATCCAGCACCATCCGGATCGTCCCGGACAGTTTTCTTATCTCTGGTCCCTGATATTCTTTCCCAAGATAAAAACAGATCTCCCGGATATCGTCATAACACAGGCTCTTCCCGAACATCTGCTTTGTCGCATCCGGCAGTTTATGCGCTTCGTCTACGATCAATGCCCGGTAGTCTTTTAGTAACGGGCGGTAATCCTGCAGTCTGTGATAGCCGTCTGCCAGCAGATAATTATGGTTGCAGATCTGGATGAACATTTCATCATCTCTGGAATGTTCCAGATACTGCTGATACCTGCAGGAACCTTTTTTCGGGCATTCCCTTGAACAGAACTTTGGTACGCTTACCATCCTTCTGTCAAATCCGCTTAATCCGGACACTTCATCCATATCATAGTGTTCTTTCAGAGACAGCAGTGCTTCTTTCTGCAATGCATTTTTATTTTTCTCTTTGATTGCAACGATTCGTTGCTCTAATCTCTCATCACAGACAAAATGCTCTTTCCCTTTGCGGATGACAGCTTTGATCGGTGACTGAATCGTCCCGTTCTCCTGAAGAATCCGGGAGAGAAAAGGGATATATTCCGTAAGAATTGCTTTCTGGAGTGCAATGCTGGAGGTAGATATCACGACTGGTCGCTGTTCATATGGGGAATATCCGTCTGCAAGAAGAGAATACTTTCTCATCAGAACACAAGCCACCAGATAGGCATACGTTTTCCCGATGCCGACACCTGCGTCACACAGTGCTATATTTCTTCCCAGCAGGTTATCCAGCATTTCATGGCATAACAGGATCTGTTCTTCCCTTACTGCCATCCCATGTTCCGGGAACAGCACCCGGAAGATCGTATCAATCTCCCGATGCGCCCTTGTCAAATACTCTTTTCTGTAATACATAGTTTGTTACCTGATATGTCTGCTGATACCACATCAATACGGCTGTAAAGGAATCACTCCCTACAGCCGCATGTATCTGATATCAACGACACATTCTTCCTTGATTTCTTATACTTTTGATTTTT
>OMBQ01002732.1_pt1 | contig 10590 bp, 10 predicted proteins | sample 1674311 | NCBI WGS metagenome assembly OMBQ01 (sample SAMEA103958160, study PRJEB25191) | human gut metagenome | biome: human-associated habitat [ENVO:00009003]; feature: intestine environment [ENVO:2100002]; material: feces | place: Germany | collected 2013/2015 | reverse complement strand
GGTACAGGTCTGGAAAGAAAAAGTGATCATTCCCACTCACATCCAAAAACTTTCAAATAAACAACGCCCTATGAAAATCCTCAAGTTTGGCGGAACCTCGGTAGGTTCACCCCAAAGAATGAAAGACGTTTGCCAACTCATCACAGACGGCGACCGCAAAATTGTAGTACTCTCTGCCATGTCGGGCACGACCAACTCGCTCGTAGAAATTGCAGACTACATCAATAAACGCAACCCCGAAGCGGCCAACAACGTCATCAACAAGCTGCGCAACGTCTACCTTCAGCATATCGAAGAACTCTACGTGAAGGAAGAAAACCTGCTCGCTACCCGCGAGTTGCTCTTGGGTCTCTTCAAGCACTTGCACCAGCTCACAACCGAGGAGTACAGCTTGAAACTCGAAAAGGAAATCTTGGCGCAAGGTGAATTGATGAGCACCAACATGGTGACCAACTACCTCAAGGAACAAGGCGTGAAAGTATGCCTCATTCCCGCCCTCGACTACATGAAGACGGACGATAAGGGAGAACCCGACATGCCCTTTATCAAGACCCACCTCAACGACTTCCTCAAGAAGAACGGTGGCTACGACCTCTACATCACGCAGGGATTCATCTGCCGCAACCAGCTGGGCGACATCGACAACCTGCAACGCGGTGGTTCGGACTACACGGCGTGCCTCATCGGTGCGGTACTCAGTGCAGAGGAAATCCAGATTTGGACGGACATTGACGGTATGCACAACAACGACCCGCGCATCGTACCCAACACGACCCCCGTGCGCCAGCTCAACTTTGAGGAAGCAGCCGAATTGGCTTACTTTGGTGCGAAGATCCTTCACCCCACCTGCATCCAGCCTGCCCGCTATGCTGGTGTCCCCGTGAAGTTGCTCAACACGATGGAACCGACGGCTCCGGGTACCATCATCAACAACCAAATGCAACGCGGCACCATCAAGGCTGTAGCTGCGAAGGACAACATCACGGCAATCAAGATTGTTTCCTCACGCATGCTGCTCGCTACGGGCTTCCTGCGCAAGGTGTTCGAAATCTTCGAAAACTACCAGACGCCCGTTGACATGGTGACGACAAGCGAAGTAGGCATCACGCTGACCATTGACAACAATGCACACCTCGCCGCCATCACCGAAGAATTGAAGAAGTACGGTACGGTCGACATTGACGAGAACATGTGTATTATCTGCGTCGTAGGTGACCTCCGCAGCGAAAACGTGGGCTTCGAAAACCGCGTGGCTGAAGCCATCAGCCAGGTGCCCATCCGCATGATTTCTTACGGTGGCAGCAACCACAACATCTCCTTCCTCATCCGCGCTGAAGACAAGAAGACTGCTCTCTGCGCCCTGAGCGAAAAGTTGTTTAGCTAAATAAACAGGCAAATAGAAACGAGTCGACTTATCTCATGGTAAGTCGACTTTGTTCTATTTAATTCGTTTCGCATCCATTGAAACCTTTACTCCTCACTCTGCTTGCAAAGCATAACCTCATATCCTCCCCTAGGTGAAGAGGTAACCTCATAACCCCATTCCACGAAGATGTTCCCCATCCAACTATTCCAACAAACCGATACTCCCTTTTATTACTACGACCTGGACCTGCTCAACGAAACGCTCCGCACCATTCGCGAGGCGGTCAGTGCGCACCCCCACTTCCACGTACACTATGCCGTTAAGGCCAATGCCAATCCGCGCATACTCCAAACCATTGCCCAGGCGGGTTTGGGAGCCGACTGCGTGTCGGGCGGTGAAGTAGAAGCCGCCGCTGCTGCGGGCTTCCCTGCCAAAGGCATTGTCTATGCTGGTGTAGGCAAAAGCGACCGCGAAATCAAGGCGGCACTCCGCGTAGGCATCAGTTGCTTCAACGTGGAGAGCCTTCCCGAACTGGATGTCATCAACGAACTGGCACAGGCAGCCGGTCAACGCGTGCGCATAGCCTTCCGTGTCAATCCGAATGTCGACGCACATACCCACGCCAAGATTACGACGGGACTCAACGAGAATAAGTTTGGCATCAATCCCGAACAGCTTGTCGGTGCCATCCGCCACGCACAGAGCTTGCCTGCTGTGGAATATGCCGGACTGCATTTCCACATCGGCAGTCAGATTACAGAGCTCGCGCCCTTCGCCGAACTCTGTCACCGCGTGAATGAGATTCAAGACGCTCTCGAAGCCGAAGGCATCCAGACCCCTTCCATCAACGTGGGCGGTGGTCTCGGCATTGACTACGATGCCCCCGACGCCCACCCCATCCCCGACTTCCAGGCCTACTTCCAAACCTTCGCCGACCACCTGCGTCTGCGCGAGGGTCAGCCCCTTCACTTCGAATTGGGTCGTAGCGTAGTGGCACAGTGCGGTTCGCTCATTGCCCGTGTGCTTTACGTGAAGGAAGGCATCACGAAGCGTTTCCTCATTGTCGATGCAGGCTTTACGGAACTCATCCGTCCGGCCCTGTACGATGCCCACCACTTCACCCAAAATCTCAGTGCCGCTGCCGATTCGCCGCAGCAGAAGTACGACGTGGTAGGTCCCATCTGCGAGAGCAGCGACGTGTTCAGCACCGACGAACTCCTCCCCCTCTCCCGCCGTAGCGACCTCATTGCCTTCCGCTCCGCCGGTGCCTACGGTGAAGTCATGGCTTCTACCTATAACTGCCGCACATTGCCCAAGGCGGTGTTTGGCGGAAAGGGTTGCAAGGAATAACGCGCAGGAATGAGGTTCAAGCTACGACGATGTATGACGATGTAGCTGTAGTATGAACACAGCATGCCGCAACTCTCAGCAGAAGTCATCGTTTCCCCGCCTAAAAAAATAGTTTGGCATACTAATGGGTCGCGGCATGCCGCGACCCTACCCCCTCTTCTCTCCTTACATGGACCCATTTTCCTCCAATCCCCTCTTTACATAAATTTCCCCTCACCATGAATTACCCTTTACTTTCCGAATATTGTGAAGCAGTAAAATACGCTGCCGACAACTTCAACGAGTTGAGCCACCTGACTCCTGTATTAGACACGCATGGCAATCCCGTCATGAGTAGCGGCAACTTTGCCGTGGTGTTCCGGATGCACGATGCCAAGGCCAACAAAGATGTAGCGGTGAAGTGTTTCCTTCGTGAACAGGAAGGACGGGCCGAAAGCTACCGCCTCATCGCCCAGGAACTGGCCTATACTCCGAGTCCCTTTCTCACCCCCATCCGCTATCTCGACCAGGAACTTTTCGTCAGTTCGCAGTCTACCACCGACAAAGAATTTCCGGCAGTCGTAATGGACTGGATAGCGGGTGATACGCTCGACCGATATGTGCAGGCTCACCTTAGTGACCCGAACGCCCTGCGCCTGCTCACCTTCCAGTTCAGCCGACTGACCTCCTGGCTCCTCTCGCAACCCTTTGCCCACGGCGACTTGAAGCCCGACAACATTCTGGTACGTCCCGACGGAACTTTAGCTCTCGTAGATTACGACGGCATGTTTGTGCCTGCCATGAAGGGAACATCCGCCCGCGAATTGGGTAGTCCCGATTTCCGCCACCCGCTTCGCACGCCCGAATGCTTCAACGACCACATCGACGACTTCCCCCTTGTCTCCATTCTGCTTTCCCTCAAAGCCCTTAGCCTTTCTCCCTCGCTGTGGCAAACCTACGGTGCCGCCGACCGCCTGCTCTTCTCTGCCGCCGACTACTGCGACCTCGCCTCCTGCCCCCTCCTCCGCGAACTCCCCACCCTCTTCGCAGACCCTGAACTTCCCCGCCTCTACGCCCTTTTCCTTTTGGCTTATGCCGAAGGGGAACTGAACAACACGTCGATCAATCTGATAAATTTGAGCGTGCCAGAAGTGGTAGAAGAGGGAAAATTGTCAACAGAAGTGACGGAGGAGGAAATAGAAGAAGGAGTTATGGATGAGTATGGCGTAATCTATAGTAAGGATGGACTGAGATTGCTGAAAGGATATCACAGATTGCTGAAAGGAAATCACAAATTGGAAACATACACGGTGCGGAAAGGAACGCGGGTGATTTGTGACGCAGCATTTTCATGGTGCAAAGCCTTAACAAGCATCACACTGCTACAAGGAGTGGAGAATATTGGACATAATCCATTTGCGTACTGCAATAACCTTTCATCCGTCATCTGCTGCTCCCCCTATTTTAAAGTAATCGACAAGATGCTTCTTACCTCAGATGGAAAAAGACTGATTTCCTACTGGGGGAAGGAGAATATTGTCAATGTGCCACAAGGAGTGGAAAGCATTGGAAACTCAGCATTTGCAGGCTGCGAAGCCTTAACAAGCATCACACTGCCACAAGGAGTGGAGAGCATTGGAAACGAAGCATTTAAATCATGCGATGCCTTAACAAGCATCACACTGCCACAAGGAATAAAAAGCATTGAGTACTGGGCATTTTACGAATGCTTTGCCTTAACAAGCATCCGTATTCCTAAAGGTACCCTAGCCCACTTCCAAAGAATCTTACCCTCAGACCTCCACGAAATAATTCGTGAATACTAACATTCCTCATGATACAACTCGCCTCCAAACGAAAGAAACTTACAACGCTGCAGAAGGAATATCCTGATGCCATCTTTGCGGACGTGACCAGTAAAGCCACGGATGACCTGAGAAAGCTCAGCCCATTCTTTCCACATTATGACATACCCGTGCCTTTCACCGAAGGTATGACCGCCACTTGCGTAGAAGCGATTTGGCAGGGACTGAAGGTGTTTCAAGTAGGCGGATGTCGACATCGAAATGTTTCGCAACGACACGATGAAGAACATCAAACGCACGGTGCGATGTTTCGGAATGCTCCTGAGACACCGCAAGGGTGTTGAAGGGGAGCGTTGTGACAGGGTCGCAGCTGTAGTACGGTCGCGGCATGCCGCGACCCATAGCCCAAGCGTCCTTTTCCCTGCACGAAAAAATAGTTTGGCATACGCATACGCCACCCGATCCCACCTGCAGCCCAATAGCAAATGTATCTTCCCCCGTACGCGCAGAAAAAAATGAACGGTGATAAAAGCGCGGAATAAACGCACACGAAACGCGCCTTTTGCTTGGGATGGACGACACTTTGCTGTATTTTTGTTCTGCCAATCGGAACATTCCGAACACATTACGCACAAATTATTTACTTGATATGTACGATAACTACGTTAAACTCCAAATAGAAGGTCTGACTCGCGGGAGTGAGTTGCAGGATGCGTTTATCCTTGTGTTGAGCGAACGGGAGAATGAACAGTTTCTGCCCATTCTCGTGAATCATGAGGGATACCTCCGCCTGAAAGCGGCACTCCACGATGGCGACTATACTCCGACGAAGCTGATGAACCAGTTGGCTCGACGGGTGGGCATGACGCTCATCGGGGTGCGCATCATGGCTCCGAAAAATGGGGAAACGAATGCGCTGATTGACTTTGAACTCATCAACGAGGTCGTATCGATTTCGGTTCCTGTGGCGGATGCGGTCATCGCTGCCCTCGAAACGAAAGCGGACCTTTGGACGGCGAAGGACAACTTCTTCCGCCAACACCCACAAAGTGATAACCCTAACGCGGTGGCACTGCCGCTCTCGGCGATGAATGAGAAACTCCTCCGCGAAGCTCTTGAAGGGGCGGTCGAGGAGGAGAACTTTGAACTGGCGGGCATCCTGCGTGACGAACTCAAGAAACGAGAACAAACCGAGGAGGAGAAGGAAGCTTAACTGAACGGTATAAACTGGAAGAAATGTGCGAACTACAAACGCTAAAAACGTTCCTGCTGTTTTGCAGTACTTCGTTGACTTAGGCTCTCATCTACTTCAAGAACTCCCTCAAATTGTCTACATCCAATTCCTAAACTCTGTAATTCCTAATCTACTCTCCCCATGCGCGAAACTCATCTCTTTTACGACCCTGAACTTTCTGCTCACGATGGTGCACTGCCTGCCGAAGAGGCGGCACACGCTGTACGCGTGTTGCGAATGAAGGAAGGCGACGAACTGACGCTGACCGACGGACGCGGTCACTTTGCTTTGGCATCGATTACGGCGGCTACGCCGAAACGCTGTCTGTATCGCACGACACAACAATGGGACGACCCGAAGCTGTGGAATGGCAACATCCGTCTGGCGGTGGCACCCACCAAAAACATGGACCGCATGGAATGGTTCTGCGAGAAGGCTACCGAAATCGGTGTGGACAGCATTCACTTGCTGCTCTGCGACAATTCGGAACGCCGCGTGGTTAAGACGGAGCGACTGGAGAAAATCGTGACGGGCGCAATGAAGCAAAGCCACAAAGCGCAGAAACCGGAAGTGGAGGAACTGGTGAAGTTTATGGACTTTGTGAAACGGGACTTCCCGGCAGACTGCCAACGTTTCATTGCACACTGCCACACTCCGCAGGAAACTGACGAAGGAGCTGCTAACGAACAGACGTTGCACTTGACGAACCGTAACTTCCTCGGAGACTTGCTTCAGGCTGACGGTGACGCGGTGGTACTCATCGGTCCGGAAGGAGACTTTACGCCCGAAGAAGTGGCGGCGGCAGAAACGGCGGGATTCCAACCCATCAGTCTGGGCGAAAGCCGACTGCGCACGGAAACGGCCGCGCTGGTGGCGGTGCACTTGATGTACCTGGCAAAGCGGTTGCGAACGAAGCAATAAAGGCTGGTTCTATAAAATTATCGGTTAACGTTTTCTCAACTGCTGATGTGTACTCGTCGGCTACGAGGCCACATTTCCTCCACCACAATGTGTACGCGTCGGCTACGAGGCCACATTTCCTCCATTACAATGTGTACTCTTCGGTTACGAGGCCACATTTCTCCATTACAATGTGTACGCGTCGGCTACGAGGCCACATTTCCTCCATTACAATGTGTACGCGTCGACTACGAGGCCACATTTCCTCACTCGAAGGCTAACTGACACGGAGTGAATGGAGTACTTACGGCGCATTTAAATGCTTCGCACAGTCCTTCGTAACAAGCGTGTCGCACCCCCTTAATTCATTCCCCCCTATGCATACGATTCAACTGAACCAACTGTTGCCACAGGTGTTTGCACAAATGCCTGACCTCGTGAGTGAGGTATGGCGGCAAGATGTGACGCTGGAAAAAGGCAAAGCATACTTGATTGAGGCTTCTTCGGGAACGGGGAAATCGACGCTTTGCAGTTACTTGCTCGGCTATCGCCGGGACTACGCGGGCCACTTGCGCTTTGACAACCGCGACGCACGAACGCTGTCGGTTGCCGAGTGGACGGCGGTGCGCACGCGCCACATTAGCCAACTCTTTCAGGAACTGCGCCTCTTCCCCGAACTGACTGCTCTGGAAAACGTGCTGATCAAGAACGAGCTGACGCACCACCGTTCGACAGAAACGATACGCTCGTGGTTTGAGCGGTTGGGCATCGGTGACAAAATCGAGACACCCATCGGCCGAATGAGTTTCGGACAGCAGCAACGCGTGGCACTGATGCGTGCCCTCGTGCAACCCTTTGACTTTATCTTAGCTGACGAGCCTATCAGCCACTTGGACGAACACAATGCGGCTGAAATGGCCTCCTTACTCTGTGAGGAAGCTCAGGCGCAAGGTGCAGGCATTATTGTCACCAGCATTGGCAAGGCTTTGCCGATGGACTATGACCGAAAACTGCAGCTATAAAGGACATTCCTTTCTTTTTGAACAACTCGGAATAGCGAAGGAGATTGGCTTGGCACAAGCAGGAGAGGTGCATTACCGCTCTACAAACGTTGCCCAGGCTTGACGACCTTCCCTCATCACTCCCCTCTCTTCACCTCTTTATTCCCTATTTCCTATCAACCTCATGACTCCTCTTCTTTCTTTGTATAAAGCGGGCAGTAACCGCCAATATGTACGTATGTTTCGAGCAGACGGCTCGTCTGTCATCGGTGTAATGGGGCCTTCGGTTCATGAAAACCGTTGCTTTGTCTACCTGGCCAGCCACTTCTATGCACAGGGACTGCCCATGCCCCGCATCTATGCCTTCAGCGACGAAGAAGATTGCTACATTCAGGAAGACTTGGGTCACACATCACTCTATGATGCACTCGCCCCGGCACGCAACCGAAACTATGAATACGGAGAGAAAGAAAAGGAACTGCTAACACGCACCATTCGCCGCCTGGCACATGTACAGGTCACCGGGGCAGAGGGATTGCACTTTGACCGTTGCCTGGAACCGATTGAGTTTGATGTCAGAGCGGCGATGTTCGACCTCAATTACTTCAAATACTGTTTTCTCAAGACTACGGATTTGCCCTTCGACGAGGGAAAATTGGAAGATGACTTTCAACGCTTTGCAGCCGACTTGGTGGGCAATACGGCCGAGGAGCATTTCTTCCTTTACCGTGACTTCCAGGCGCGCAACGTGATGTTGGACCCGACGGGCGAACCGCACTTTATTGACTTCCAAGGCGGCATGAAGGGGCCGTTGCAATACGACGTGGCTTCCTTCCTGTGGCAAGCTTCGGCACGCTACCCGCAGACGCTGCGCGAAGCATTGATTGGCGAATACATAGACGAGTTGCGCACGTTGCTTCCAGGATTTGCGGAAGAGCGTTTCCGTCACCGCCTCGAACAGTTTGTGCTTTTCCGCATTCTCCAGGTGCTCGGAGCTTACGGACTGCGGGGGTACGTGGAGCGCAAGAAGTACTTCCTCGATAGCATTCCCCCCGCCATCCAAAACCTGCGCCGCATGTTGCTCGACGGAGCTGCACTCGCCTACCCTTGTCTGAACGAAACGCTTCACCGACTGACGGAGCTGCCGCAGTTTAACCCGCATCCCGCAACACACGGCGAAGCTTCGGTCTCCCGCTACGACGGAAAGGGACCGCTCCGGGTACGCATCTTCAGCTTTAGTTACAAGAAGGGAATCCCGGCAGACGAATCGGGGAACGGGGGCGGTTATGTATTTGATTGCCGCAGTACCCACAACCCGGGACGATACGAACCGTATAAGAAACTGACGGGACTCGACGAACCTGTGATTCGCTTCCTGGAGGACGATGGTGAAATTCTGACTTTCCTCGATTCGGTCTATAAACTCGCCGATGCCCACGTGACACGCTACATGCAACGGGGCTTTACGGACTTGATGTTCTCCTTCGGCTGTACGGGCGGACAGCACCGCAGTGTCTATTCGGCACAACACCTTGCGGAACACCTGCATAAGAAATTTGGCATTGAAATAAACATCTGTCACCGAGATCAGGGTATTACTGCCACATTGCAAGCAATCTCACATAATCAATAATCAAACGGACAAAGCATTTAGGTAAAAAATGGTCTTTAGGTAATGCTTACTGCTACATGGACTCTACAAAAAATCGCAGAGAAACGTACCTACGTATTACATTATACATTACCTTTGCTAACGTCCTTCACCCGAAACGGTATGACTCATCCACTCTTTCATTCTATCAGTCAAGCACTCGAAGCGGGAAATCTTGCTGAGGCTCAACGCTTGATTAGCGAAACTAAAACGACCGAACAGTCGAACGCAATGCTTTACTTCCTCGAAGGTAAACTTGAAATGAAACAAGCTAACTGGGGAGCGGCAATGAGCTGTTTTCTGAAAGCGGAAGCACTCGATGCTGATTCGCCTGCTCGTGAATGCCGCCTGATGCTGAAAGACATCATGGAGTTTTACAACAAGGATATGTTCAACCAATAACTGTCAGCCGAAGCGAGGGAGCCGCTAAAAGGAAACGGTACGACACGGTCAATAGAAGACGATTCCCAGGAAGACTGAAAAGTAGCAGAACATGCTGACGCTACAGAAAGCTGTTGCTTTACGTTCGTCTATCTCGGTCAGTTTCTTCTATTTCCCATTGCGTACTTCTACTCATTAGCAACCTTCGCCGCTTGACTAATACCCTCCACACTATGAGCAAAATCAAAGGAGCCGTAGTCATTGACACGGAACGATGCAAGGGTTGTGGACTCTGCATCGTGGCCTGTCCCACTCAAACGCTCGCCCTCTCTGAAAATGCGGTCAACCATAAAGGTTATGCTTACTGTCAAGAAGTGGCAGAAACTTGCATCGGTTGCGCTTCGTGCGCCATTGTTTGCCCTGATGGTTGTATCAGCGTGTATCGGAAGAAAGTGAACGAATAAGGACTTGATTCGTCAAAGCGATTCACTCTCTCTTACTCTTTTCTGAAGTCGGGCTCAGTCTCAATAAGACTAACCGAAAAAACAAAAAGGTGTCGACATGACACTGACACTAAACTCTCCCCTTCCATGAAAGAAGAAAATGAAATTCTCCTTCTAAAAGGAAATGAAGCCATTGCCCGCGCTGCAATCCGTTGCGGTTGCGACGGCTACTTTGGCTACCCTATTACGCCTCAAAGCGAAGTGCTCGAAACCTTGGCTGAACTCAAACCGTGGGAAACTACGGGTATGGTGGTACTCCAGGCTGAGAGCGAAGTGGCATCTATCAATATGCTCTACGGAGGTGGCGGCACGGGTAAACGTGTGATGACCTCCTCCTCTTCTCCCGGTATTGCCCTCATGCAGGAAGGCATCAGCTATATGGCAGGTGCTGAAATTCCGGGCTTGATTGTCAACGTACAA
>OMBQ01002727.1_pt1 | contig 10612 bp, 7 predicted proteins | sample 1674311 | NCBI WGS metagenome assembly OMBQ01 (sample SAMEA103958160, study PRJEB25191) | human gut metagenome | biome: human-associated habitat [ENVO:00009003]; feature: intestine environment [ENVO:2100002]; material: feces | place: Germany | collected 2013/2015 | reverse complement strand
TACAGCTTTTTTGAATATTTCCGTTCTGGAATCAAGCAGATTGGTCCTAATTTTATAGGACTTGCCAATTATGTCAGTCTTCTGCATTCTGACATGCTGAAATACGGACTGAATACACTGATCCTTTGGGTGATCGGATTTGTTCCGCAGATCGTTATTGCACTGGTGCTTGCTTGCTGGTTTACTGATGCCAGGCTGAAGCTTCATGGCAAGCAGTTTTTTAAGGTTGTAATTTATCTGCCGAACCTGATCATGGCATCAGCATTTGCACTTCTGTTTTTTACCATGTTTTCCACAAACGGACCTGTGAATTCCATTCTTATGTCTCTTGGCTGGATTAAGGCTCCTATTGATTTTATGGGTTCTGTATTTGGTACAAGGTCTCTGATTGGATTTATGAATTTTTTGATGTGGTTTGGCAATACAACTATTATGCTGATGGCTGCAGTTATGGGTATTAGCATGGATGTATTCGAGGCATCTGATCTGGACGGCTGCAACAGCATTCAGCGTTTCTTTTATATTACACTGCCGCTGATCCGCCCGATTCTTTCCTATACACTGATTACTTCCATTATCGGTGGTCTTCAGATGTTCGATGTACCTCAGATTCTCACAAACGGACAGGGTAATCCGGATAGAACTTCTATGACACTGATCATGTTCCTGAACAGCCACCTGAAGAGTAAGAACTATGGTATGGCCGGTGCATTATCTGTTTACCTGTTTATTGTCAGCGGTATCCTGTGCTTCTTTGTATACCGTATGACAAATGACAATGATCCGGATGGATCCAAAAAAGCAGCTAAGAAACGTGCTAAAGAAGAAAGGAGAAGATTAAGAGGATGAAAAAAACAGGAAGTAGCTTCAGAACAGTTTTCGCACATATCGTACTGATTCTTTTGTCCTTTATGTGTCTGTTTTTCTTTTACGTACTGATTATTAATGCAACCAGATCTCATGCAGATCTGCAGAAAGGCTTCTCTGCCCTTCCTGGAAAAAATTTTCTGGAAAACCTGAAAAACGTGGCAAATGATGGAAGCTTTCCTATGTTCCGCGGTATTTTAAACAGTATAGTGGTATCTGGATGCAGTGCAGTGCTGTGTACTTATTTTTCTTCCCTTACTGCATATGGTCTTTATGCTTATGAGTTTAAGGCAAGAAAAGCAGCATTTACATTTATTATGGCAATCCTTGTAATGCCTACTCAGGTAACTGCAATGGGCTTCCTTCGTCTGGTTACGAAGATGGGATTATATGATTCCCTTCTGCCGCTGATTATTCCGTCTATTGCTTCCCCGGCTGTATTCTATTTCATGTACAGCTACCTGCAGTCCTCTCTGCCGCTTTCTCTTGTAGAGGCAGCCAGAATTGACGGCTCCGGAGAATTTCATACCTTTAACCGTATCGTGATTCCGATTATGAAACCAGCCATTGCGGTTCAGGCAATTTTCACATTTGTTGGTTCCTGGAATAACTACTTCGTACCGGCCCTGATCATCCAGTCCAAGAATAAAATGACAGTGCCGATTTTGATTGCTACCCTTCGTGGAGCCGATTATATGAACTTTGATATGGGTAAAATCTACATGATGATCACAGTTGCCATTGTGCCGATCATTATTGTATACCTGCTTCTTTCTAAATATATTATTGCAGGTGTTACCCTTGGCGGAGTTAAGGAATAATGGCATTTGCCAGGTTTAAACGCAGCGGGACTATGAATCCTGAAATTTCTGAACGCGAGAAGAGCCATAGCTCTTTTGCTGAGCTTGCGGCAGAAGAATGCATAGTTCTGCTGAAAAACGAAAATATTCTTCCCCTTCCATTATTTGCACCGATTGCCCTTTTGGGAAGCGGTGCAGATAAAACCGTCAAAGGGGGAATTGGTTCCGGAGATGTAAATAACAGACAGAATATTACCATTTACGAAGGAATGGCAGAATCCGGAATTCAGATTACCAGCAGGGACTGGCTGGATAATTATGAACATCGCTATCAGGAAGCGAGACTTATATGGAAAGAAAAGATTCTTGAGGAAGCAAAGCATGTAGATAATCCTTTTGATGCGTATGCCTCCAATCCGTTTATTATGCCGGAGGGGCGTCCTGTATCCGAAAAAGATATTGAGGGGGCAAGTGCCGCTGTTTATGTGATCAGCCGCATTTCCGGTGAGGGAAAAGACCGCCGCCTGGAAAAAGGTGATTATTATCTTAGTGAGAGAGAAGAGGAAGATATCCTTTTTCTGAACAGCAGACAGGTACCGATTGTCCTTCTTATAAATGCAGGCGGCCCTGTAGAGCTTACAGACATTTTGGAAAAAACGCAGTGGATAAAAGGTATCTTTAATATTTCCCAGCTTGGACAGGAAGGCGGACGTGCGGTTGCCCGTATTCTTCTTGGAGAAGCGGTTCCAAGCGGAAAGCTTACCACAACCTGGGCAAAAAAATATGCAGATATGCCATTTGCAGAAAATTTCAGTTATTTGAATGGAAATCTGGAACTGGAAGAATACAAAGAAGGAATTTATATAGGCTATCGGTATTTTGACAGCTTTGGCGTCAAGCCGCTGTTTCCTTTTGGCTTTGGCCTTTCTTATACGGATTTTGAAATTCAGTTCTGCGGTATTGAAATCGATCAGGACAAGATTGAGGTAAACGTATCTGTAGAAAACACTGGAAGCAGATTTTCGGGAAGTGAAGTTGTGCAGATTTATGCTGTGCTTCCTCATGGCAGATTGGAGAAAGAACATCATCGTCTGGTTGGATATGCAAAAACAAATGTATTAAAGCCCGGAGAAAAACAGCAGGTAAGGATCCTGATTGAGGGAAAAGCCCTTGCAAGCTTTTTTGAAGAGGATCATGCCTGGATCGTAGAAGCCGGAAACTATGAATTGTGGATTGGAAACAGTTCGGACAATCTGAAACTGGAAGCGCTTGTAAAAGTGAACGGGGATACTGTTCTGGAGAAGACCCGGAAGCTGGAAACGGCAGCAGAGTTAACCGGAGTCCTGGAGAGATCATACATTGTAAACTCAGAAGAAACGCAGAAGAAAGCTGGAAATCATGATATTCCGTCTGTACAGTTTGAAGATTTATGCCTGACTGGAGTTTTTGGGAAAACCCAAAAAGAAAAGCAAGAATGCTGTGAAAAGACACTGGAATCCCTTGCAGACGAGCTGCCTGTGGAAGAGATGATTCCGCTTTTATGCGGAAACATAGGGGGCATTAGCAGCAATCTGGGAGCAGCAGGAATTAAAGTGCCCGGTTCTGCTGGCGAAACCTCAGAAGCACTTTATGAGAAATATGGGGTTCCGGTACTGATTATGGCAGATGGACCCGCTGGTGTCCGACTGCAGAGAAGCTATGAGGTGGACCGCAAGACAGATTCTGTTTATGGAATTGGTGTTCTTGGATCTCTGGAAAATGGATTTCTGATAACACAAAAGCCTCATGAAAATGCAGATATGTATTATCAGTATTGTACAGCTTTTCCCGTTGGCACCGCTTTGGCACAGTCCTGGAATCAGGAACTGTTAAGAGAATTCGGCGTAGCTGTTGCAGAGGAAATGGAAGAATTCGGCGTAAATCTGTGGTTGGCTCCAGGGATGAATATTCACAGAAATCCTCTGTGCGGAAGAAATTTTGAATATTATTCCGAGGACCCGCTTCTTGCAGGTAGCCTGGCTGCAGCTGTTTCCAAAGGAGTTCAAAGTAAAGCCGGATGCGGCGTGACCATTAAGCATTTTGCATGTAACAATCAGGAAGACAATCGTATGGGGGTAGATGTACATCTTTCTGAAAGAACTCTTCGTGAGATTTACTGTCGTGGTTTTGAAATTGCAGTAAAAGAAAGCAAACCAGCAGCAATTATGTCATCATATAACCTGGTAAATGGAATACATGCTGCAAACAGTAAGGATCTATGTACCACAATTGTACGCAATGAGTGGGGATTTGACGGCGTGATCATGTCAGACTGGAATACTACAGTGCCCGAGGATGGAAGTATTCCATGGAAATGTGCAGCTGCTGGAAATGATATTATCATGCCAGGAAATGAAAATGATCACAGAAATATTCTGGAAGCATATAGAAGCGGCAAGCTTTCCGAAGAAGAAATCCGTATGTGTGCGAGAAGAATTTTACAGTTGATTGAAAAGTTATAAAAAATATATTACTGCTATTAACAGATTAGGAGATAAAATCGCTGCAATGCCTGAAGAGACAGACATTGCAGCGATTTTTTAGTTGTTCTTTAGGTGATCATTGAACATATGTTTATTCAAGTCTGTTATCAGAAGATATGATTATGGGTGGAAAACATAAGTTTTTTATAGAAATTATAGAGGAGGGTGTGGTAGGATAGGGAGTATATCTAGAGCCTGTTTGAAAAATCATTCCTGCAATCTGCATGCTCTGGAGGAAAGGTGGTGCTTTGCAGTGGCAGAGTATAGAGATAGAAGCGGCAGAGGTTCCGGGAAGAGAAGAAATACCAGTAGCAGAAAGAAAAGAAAGCAGCAGAGACGGCGGATTCTGGTGAGTGCGTTAATAGAAGTTATAATTTTGCTTTTGCTGGCAGGCGCTTTTTGCTGGGAAAGAGGGCTGAAGGCCAGAGTAATCGGACTTGCAGGGTATTTTGACGGGCCGCCTGTAAAGAAATTGGATGTGATGGGCGTGAATAGCTCAAATGTAATTTTGATGGACGCAAAAAGCGGAAAGATAATCGGCAATCTAAATGGAGAGGAACGGATCTATCCGGCCTCAATGACAAAGATTATGACGGCAATTGTGGCATTGGAGACATTTTCTGATTTGGACAGAAAAATTACACTAAGTGAAGACATTTTCTATACCTTAAACGGGCAGGATGCCACACAGGCGGGCTTTCAGCCTGGGGAGGAGGTTCGGATCCGGGATCTGGTGTATGGAGTGATTTTGCCGTCAGGAGCTGAGTGTTGTCTGGCGTTAGCAGATGAGGTGTCTGGATCAGAAAAGGCATTTGTGGAGAAGATGAATCAGAAGGCAAAAACCATTGGAATGAAGAACACCAATTTCGTGGACTGCACAGGGCTTCATGATCCGGAGCATTACAGCACGGCTTATGACATTGCACTGCTGCTTAGGTATGCTTTGCATAATGAAACATTTTGTGATGTGATTGAAAGCCATTTCCATTCCACTCCCGGTACAAATGTGCATCCCGATGGAATTACTTATTATAGTACTATGTTTAAGAATATGTCAGATACCAGTGTTATCGGCGGAGAAGTCCTGGGCGGCAAGACAGGCTATACCTCCGAGGCAGGACATTGCCTGGCAAGCTTCGCTCAGATTTATGACAGAGAGTATATACTGGTTACGGCAGGAGCAGCCGCAGATGCCACGGGTGTGCCGCACATTCAGGATGCGAAGACCCTTTATAATCGACTTGGGGAAGCAGTGGCGGAAAAAAAGTAAATTTAAAATAGGGCAGCCTTTTTGCGGGGCTGTCCTATTTGTGGCTATGGGGTGTAGAAATGATTTTTCAATAGATGCAACTGTTACCTCGCCATTTTAAGGATTGCTGCAATGTCTTCCTTATTTAGCGGCTGGAAGAAGCCAATATGTCCATTTCTGCCGAAAACACATTTTTCTGCCATTTCTTCAATCTGTTCATCAGTTGGCTGGATGCCAAGTTCGGTGAGGGAGGTTGGCATACCTATGGAGTGACACCAGTTTTCCCAGGCGTTGATGGCTGCGAGAGCGGCAGTGTCTGTAAGATCAGAATCACTGGTTGGGGAAATATTAACTCCGAAAACTTTCTCGCCAAACTGCGCAAATCTTCCCGGATTTGTCTTGTATACGTATCTTGCCCAGCTTCCCCAGATGGCAGCAAGGCCTGCCCCGTGAGCTACATCAAACATACCGCCCAGCTCATGCTCAATCTTATGTGTGGCGAAATCAGATACTCTGCCAGCCCCGGTCAGCCCATTATGGGAAAGGCTGCCTGCCCACATAAGAGTAGCCCTTGCATCGTAATTCTCAGGTTCTTTTACAGCGGTCTGTGCAGCGTCCCTGACAGAGACTAACAGTCCTTCTGCAATGCGGTCTGTAAGGCTGGTATCTGTGTCTGTAGGAGTGAAATAGCGCTCCATAGTGTGCATCATAATGTCTGTCGCACCGCTGGCTGTCTGATAAGTCGGAAGACTATAAGTAAGTGCCGGATTCATAATAGCAAATTTGGGGCGTGAGCAGTCATGACCGTAAGAACGCTTCATCATTCCGTCTTCAATGGTGAGAACCATGGAAGAAGACATTTCAGAGCCTGCAGCAGCGATTGTGAGAACAACGCCAATGGGCAGATTTTTATCTGTTTTTACACGCCCGTAAAGAAGGTCTTCCATCTCAAAATCATTGGCGATTCCGTAACCGATTCCCTTAGCCGTATCAATGACGCTGCCGCCGCCAATGGGCAGAAGAAAGTCAATGTCTTCCGCTCGTCCAATACGGATTCCCTCTTTTACCAGGGAAAGACGTGGATTTGGTACAACGCCGTTCAAATCTACATAAGAAAGTCCTGCGTCACGAAGGCTCTTATGCACACGCTCCAAAAGCCCGGAAGTTTCAATATGTCCTCCCTTTTTTCCATAAACGATCATAACCTTATGTCCGCCAAAAGCCGCAACCTGTTTCCCAACCTCACTCTCACGACCTGCCCCGAAAAGGATTTTAGTAGGAGTGAAAAAATCAAAATTTATCATAAGAAAAATCCTCCATTGAATTGTACAATTAATGATTTTTATTCTGAGCCCATTATATAGCAGGAGTTGGAAAATATCCATTATTTTTACGAATCCTCCGAACTGTATACTTTTATGGAGAACCTTTGGAAAGTGCGGTAGCAAATGCAATTGATGCAAAAAGCCTGGCTTGAGGTTGCCTTTTTTCGTTTTAGTTGCACGATTCCTGCGTCAGCAGCTTCTTATAGCTGCAATCCATTCCAATTGCTCCTAACGGTGCGGTGATCAGAATACCAAGCACAGCCACGGAGAGCACGATCTGTCCGCAGGACAGTCCCATAGCCATAGGTACGGAACCGATGGCGGCCTGGACGGTTGCTTTTGGCAGGTAGGCGATGGAGCAGAAAAGCCGTTCTTTCCAGTTAAGATCAGTTCCGGCGACACAAAGGGAAACACCAACGGTACGGATCAGAAGTGCAGCGAAAATCATGGCAAGTGCAGCCGGACCAGCCTTTAAGGTGTAACGGATATCCACAGAAGCTCCAACCAATACGAAAAGCAGAACCTCCGCAGCCAGCCACAGTTTCCCAAATTTCTGGGAAAGACGGGCAGAAACAGATGCTGTGCATTTCAGCTTCAGTACGCAGGCCATGCTTACCACGGCCAGAAGCCCGGAAACGGAAACAACTGGTTTCAGCCAGGTCTCAATGGACATCAGCAGGAAAGAAACACCCAGAACTACAATTACTTTCATGCTGTTGCGCACCATATGGCTATGTGCATATGCCGTTTCAAAAAACAGAGAAAGCAGATACCCGGCAGCACTTCCAAGTACAATTCCCAGAACAATGGATACCGGAATGTTGATAAAATCCTGTACATGTGCACTGCCGCCCTGTGCCATAGTAGAAAATGTGGAAAAAAGCACGATTACATAAATATCATCGCAGGAAGCGCCAGCCAGGATCATCTGCGGAATGCTTTTGGCAGTTCCGTATTTCTCATCCATAAGCTGTACCATTCGCGGCACAACCACTGCAGGCGATACAGCACCCATCACAGCCCCCGTTACGGCCGCTTCCAGCCTTGTGATCCCCAGAAAATAAGGTGCCAGCAAAATATAAGCAAGAATCTCAAAAGTGGCAGGAATGCATGCCATCATAACAGCCGGGCGTCCGACCTTTTTCAGGTCTGCAAGATTCAGGGAAAGTCCTGCCTTCAGCAGAATAATGATCAGCGCAATCTGGCGAAGTTCCGACGAGATAGAAAGAATGGAAGAATCCAGCACATTCAGCACATACGGTCCAAGCAGGATACCTGTGATCAGCATCCCGATAATACGGGGAAGCTTCAGCCTCTGGCAGATTGCCGCCAGCGAAAGACCAATAAGAAAAATAAAAGCCAGTGAAGTTAACATTGTTATCATTTCCTCCTTTATACGCAGAAAAGCTGATGCCCCCTGCGATCATAGTTATCACAGAAGTCATCAGCTTAATAAGCGGTTCGGGATGATCCCGGGGAGACATTCATTCCCCTTTTTATTGCTGAAAGTATAATAGCACATTGGAAAACATATGGCAAGAGGTAAAAAAGTACACTTTTTCCAGGGACACATTTGGACGTTTTTAAAGAGCAAAAAGTAGGTTAGTTGCACCTAGTTTCCACACTAAAAATGACATAATCCGCGAAAAAAGAGGGAACCACTTTCGTGATTCCCCCTTGCAAAAAGCCTTATTTTATGCGCTTTTCTTATTCTCCGAAGTATCTCTTAAGCAGACCTGCGAATGCTTTTCCGTGTCTTGCTTCGTCTCTTGCCATTTCATGAACAGTATCATGAATTGCATCAAGGTTAGCTGCTTTCGCACGTTTAGCAAGATCAGTCTTACCAGCTGTAGCGCCGTTCTCAGCTGCTACACGCATTTCAAGGTTCTTCTTGGTGCTGTCTGTAACAACTTCGCCTAATAATTCAGCAAATTTAGCTGCATGCTCTGCTTCTTCAAAAGCTGCTTTCTCATAGTAAAGGCCAACTTCCGGATAGCCTTCTCTGTGAGCTACACGAGCCATAGCAAGATACATACCAACCTCAGAGCACTCGCCCTCGAAGTTTGCTCTTAAGTCTGCAAGAATGTCCTCGCTGACACCCTTCGCAACACCTACAACATGCTCAGCTGCCCATGCCATCTCTTCGCTCTGCTTAGTAAATTTCTCAGCTGGAGCCTTGCAGATTGGACAGACCTCAGGAGCGTTCTCACCTTCATAAACATAACCGCATACACTACATACCCATTTAGCCATAATTAAATCTCCTTTTCTTATATAAAATTTTTTATCTAATTCTTAATAATAGTAATTATTACTGTTTTAAGATAACATATTACCTTGATATTGTCAAGGACTATTGAAAAAATTTTTCAATGAGAGTCTTTCTGAAGGCAGTCATTGCAGATTCCGAAAAATCTTGCTTTATAGTCGGAAATCTGACCATCCGTAAAATCAGCGGCAATATCCTCAAGACTCTTATCAATATGTTCGCTGAAAACATCCATCACTTTGCCACAGCAGGTACACATAAAGTGACAATGAGGAGCTGTGCGGGCATCGAATCGGTCTGCTCCGCCAAAACTAGAAAGCTTCTGTATCTCACCCAGATCAGCAAGAAGAGAGAGGTTCCGGTATACGGTACCAAGGCTGATATTTGGATAGATCTGCTTCATATTCTCATAAACAAAATCAGCTGTGGGATGGTCGGTTCTGCCTGTAAGAAATTCTTTGATCGATTCTCTCTGGCGGCTGTATTTCAATGTGGCCATCTGTTTCTCCTTTCTCTTAATAATAGTAATTATTACTGATACTAATATATACTATATTTTCTGATTTGTCAAGAGCAAAATGAGAAGAGTGTGTATTTATTCAGCGGAAAATGGGTTTACAAAATCTATAAAATGTGATACGCTTCTACATATAAAATACAAGGGTGTTAAAGCGTGTTTGAAAAATGTGCCAGCCCTTGTTATAATTCAAACCCATAGAGAAAGAGAGTACATTTGTGTACCGCATTACAGAGAATCCCCCAGGATATGTATAGTATAATTTCCGCAGGCTGAGAGGGGTGTGTATGGAGCAGATGGAAGATGGCTTTGGAGGGGCGTAGCTGAAGAGATGTAGGCTGCGACAGGAACGCCTGTTATAGCGGAAGGGTATGGAAGTACCCGGTAAGGTTCCCGTAGATATGTAAGCTCCGGCGGTTGTTATGAAGATATTTGTGAAAATCCGCTGGTTTTTATAAATATCTGTACCGTGAGGCGGGAATGAACAGAAGTGGTAACACGGGAATAGCTCGTCTTCTCAGAATGTGAGAGGGCGATTTTTTTATGTAATAGGATATGTAACAGGAATTACTCCGAAATACTTCTATTATATAAAAAACACTCCGCAAGGTTGCGTGAAAAGAAGGAGAAAATACAATGAGTAAACCAAAATATTACATTACTACAGCCATTGCCTACACATCCGGCAAGCCCCACATCGGCAACACCTATGAGGCTGTTCTGGCAGATGCCATCGCACGTTACAAAAGACAGCAGGGCTATGACGTATTTTTCCAGACCGGAACTGACGAGCACGGCCAGAAAATTGAGCTGAAAGCAGAAGAAGCCGGAGTGACACCGAAGGAATTCGTTGACAATGTATCCGGCCAGATCAAGAATATCTGGGATCTGATGAACACATCCTATGACAAATTCATCCGTACCACAGATGAGGACCATGAGAAACAGGTTCAGAAGATTTTCAAAAAAATGTATGCAAAGGGAGATATCTACAAGGGAGAGTACGAAGGAATGTACTGTACTCCATGTGAGTCCTTCTTCACAGAATCCCAGCTTGTAGATG
>OMBQ01002720.1_pt1 | contig 10663 bp, 10 predicted proteins | sample 1674311 | NCBI WGS metagenome assembly OMBQ01 (sample SAMEA103958160, study PRJEB25191) | human gut metagenome | biome: human-associated habitat [ENVO:00009003]; feature: intestine environment [ENVO:2100002]; material: feces | place: Germany | collected 2013/2015 | reverse complement strand
GTAGCAGAAAAAAATGATACGGATCTGGAATTGGCGATTAAGGAAGTGTTAGAAGGTTGGCCTCAAGCGGACATTCTGATTTTTGGAGCCTTTGGTGGTCGCCTGGATCACCACTTGGCCAGCGTTTTTCTGCCCAGCGATCCAGAGATTGCACCCTTTATGTCGCAACTTTACTTGATGGATCAACAAAATTATCTCTGCTATCGTCCGGCAGGCCGACATACCATTCTGCCTATAGCAGGCTATACCTATGTAGCTTTTATGCCAGTTGAGGGAGCTTCTATCCAGATTGAAGGAGCCAAGTATCCCTTAAATCAGACCAATTATTTTAAAAAGGCTATTTATGGTTCCAACGAGTTTATCAATCAGCCGATTACCTTAACCATTGATCGAGGCTACGCCCTTATCATTTATAGCAAGGATGGGAAATAAGATGGAATTAATCCTTCTTGTCTTGCTCTTCTTGCTCTACCAGCAACGGACAGCTAATAACAAACAGGTCCGTGACTTACTGGAGGACCAAGAAGATCATCTTTCGGATCAGCTGGATTACCGATTTGAGAGAGAGCGACAAGCTCAGCAAATCACTGGCCAGCAGATAGAGATGGCGATCAGTGACCGTCTTATGGAATTACGGACAGAAATGCATCAGCAAACGACTGCTTTACGAGCAGAACTTGCTGAGAATTTCACTAAAAACCGAGACAAAACGGACGAGCGGATGCAACAGATTCAAGCTTCCAATGATTTGCGGTTGGAGCAGATGCGTCAAACGGTCGAAGAAAAGTTGGAAAAAACCTTGCATAGTCGTCTTCAAACCTCCTTTGAGACGGTCTCCAAACAATTGGAGTCGGTCAATAAAGGTCTTGGGGAAATGCAGACGGTCGCTAGAGATGTGGGAAGTCTCAATAAGGTTCTTTCTAACCCGTGGGATTATGGGAGAACTCCAACTCGGCCAGATCATCGAAGATATCCTAACTCCCGCCCAATACGAGAGGGAGTTTGTAACAGTTCCCCATTCCAGCGAACGCGTCGAGTATGCCATCAAGATGCCTGGTCAGGTCAGAGGGGAATACGTCTATCTGCCAATCGACTCTAAGTTTCCTCTGGACGGTTATTACCGACTGGAAGAAGCCTATGAAAGTGGGGAGAAAGAGGAGATTGAACGGTGTCGCAAACTCCTATTGGCTAGTATCAAACAATTTGCTAAGGACATTCATCAAAAATACCTCTATCCACCTGCCACTACTAATTTTGGGATTCTCTTTTTACCGACGGAAGGGCTCTATTCAGAAGTGGTCCGCGACCCAGCCTTCTTTGATCGCCTCCGAAGAGAGGAGCAGATCGTCGTCGCGGGGCCAAGTACGCTTTCGGCCTTGTTGAATTCCCTATCGGTTGGATTTAAGACCCTGAATATTCAACGAAGTGCGGATGATATTAGCAAGGTCCTTGCATCCGTCAAGACGGAGTTCCAAAAATTTGGAGGCGTTTTAGAAAAGACCCAACGGCAGTTGAAGTATGCCTCTGGCAACATTGATGACCTCTTAAACCGAAGAACAAATGCTATCGAGCGCACACTCCGAAACATTGAAACGTCAGAGAATCTAGATATAGCAAGCCTATTGAATTTAGAAGATGGAGAAGATGATGGTCAAAATTAATCAAATGAAAAAAGACGAATTGTTTGAAGGTTTCTACCTCATTAAGTCAGCAGATGTTCGTCAGACACGTGCTGGAAAGAATTATCTTGCCTTTGTCTTCCAAGATGAGACAGGCACAATCGAAGGAAAATTGTGGGATGCTCAGCCACATAATGTGGAGCAATTTCAGGCTGGGCGTGTAGTCCATATGAGTGGCCGTCGGGAGGTCTACAACAATACGCCTCAGGTCAACCAGTTGACCTTGCGGTTGCCTCAAAGTGGGGAGCCATCGAATCCAGCAGACTTTAAGGAAAAACCTCCAGTAAATCCAGTCGATTTGAAAGATTACCTATCGGGGATGATTTTCAAAATAGAAAATCCAGTTTGGCAACGTGTGGTGCGGGCGCTATACAGCAAGTATGACAAAGAGTTCTACTCTTATCCTGCGGCCAAAACCAACCACCATGCTTTTGAGACAGGCTTAGCTTATCACACAGCCACTATGGTTCGTTTGGCTGAGAGCATCTCTCAGGTGTATCCTCAATTGAACCAGAGTCTCCTCTATGCCGGCATCATGCTCCATGATCTTGCCAAGGTACTGGAGCTATCAGGGCCTGAAAATACAGAGTATACGGTTCGAGGAAACCTCATCGGGCACATTGCTCTGATCGATGAAGAAATTACCAAGGTCTTACAAGAGTTAAAGATTGACGATCAAAAAGAAGATGTGATTGTGTTGCGCCATGTGATTTTGAGTCACCATGGTCTACTAGAATATGGTAGCCCGGTTCGTCCAAAAATCATGGAAGCCGAAATCATCCATATGATTGATAACCTAGATGCAGAAATGATGATGATGACTTCTGCCTTAGCTTTAGTAGGCCCTGGTGAAATGACCAATAAGATTTTTGCCTTGGACAACCGCTCCTTCTATAAGCCAAATTTAAAAGATTCCTAATAAACTGGCCTTAAATAACCTGCTCTTAGTTTGTTAGTAAAAAAACCAAAAACGAATGTTGTGAGACTAACAATGTTCGTTTTTTGGTATAATATGGTATAATACAATAAAAAAACTATGTGGAGAGAAAATGAAGCTAAGAAGAAGTGAGCGGATGGTTGTGATCTCGAATTACTTGATTAATCATCCCTACGAATTGACGAGTTTAAATACATTTGCCGAAAAATACGAATCTGCCAAATCATCTATTTCTGAGGACATTGTCATTATTAAACGGGCTTTTGAAGAAATGGAAATTGGAAGCATTGAAACTCTTACCGGTGCAGGTGGAGGGGTCATCTTTACACCATCGATTTCGGATGCAGATTCAAAAGAAATCGTCCAAAATTTGTGCGATCAACTGTCAGAAAGCAACCGGATTTTACCAGGTGGGTATATCTACCTTTCGGATTTGCTAAGTGATCCAAAAATCTTAAATAATATTGGGCGCATTATTGCCAAGGCCTTCCGAGATCAAAAAATCGATGCAGTCATGACGGTGGCCACTAAGGGTGTCCCATTAGCAAACGCGGTAGCCAATGTCTTAAATGTTCCTTTTGTCATTGTACGACGCGATTTGAAAATTACAGAAGGCTCAACGGTCAGTGTCAACTACGTATCTGGTTCCAGTGGCGATCGGATTGAGAAAATGTTCCTATCAAAACGTAGTTTGAAAGCTGGAAGCCGTGTTCTAATTGTCGATGATTTCCTTAAAGGAGGGGGAACGATCAGTGGGATGGTTAGCCTCTTAGCTGAGTTCGATTCAGAGTTGGCAGGAGTCGCTATTTTTGCGGACAATGCTTCGGCTAGAAGTAAAGATTTATTCGATCACAAGTCACTTTTACGTGTGACCAATATTGATGTAGCTGAAAATAAAATTGATGTAGAAATCGGAAATATTTTCGATAAGAACTAAGGCTGGAGAGGGAGAAAGGAAAATGAAAACAATTTTAGACCGTTTTGATCGTAGTCCCCTATGGCTTCGATTGGCAACGATATTTATCTTGACTGGAGTTCTTGTCGGTGGGCTTTATACGGTTCGTAAAAATTCTGCAGACCAAGTTACAGTAGTGAAGCAAGAAACCAAAAAAACAGGTTCTCTTCCTGTTAAGAAGAAAGACCCTAAAAAAGCCAAAGAAGAAGAGGAAGCGAAAATCGCTGAAGCGGCTGAAAAAGCAGTTGCTCATTTTGAAACAACTGCAACTCAAGAAACCTTAACCGCTGCCCAAGAGGCCGTAGAAAAAGTGAAGGACGAAACCAAAAAACAGGCCTTTCAAGCTCGTATTCAATATATTGTAGACTACTATGGCATGCAAACCAAACAGAATACTCAATCAACTGATCTGAATCAAGCTAACCAAATAGAGCAACCTCAACAAGTGGTTCCAGCAGAAGTCCCTCAATATCAATCCAATGAGGTTCCTCAGGTTTCGAATGCTACCACACCAGCTGTAACGCAACAAACTGAACAATAATCTAGCGCGATTTTAAGAAGAAGCAATCGTGTAAAAAAGAGAAAAAAATCTTGACAGTGAAAGTGCCGCTATGTTACAATAATAGACGGTACTTTTTACTTTTGGTCTCTCAAGAGTGTACAGGGACGTGCTGACAAATGTTGCAAAAGTACACACAGATGGTAGCTGTCACCAAGTGTATCATCACCAAAAATAAAAAAATACAGGAGAATGTAGATGCCTACAATTAACCAATTGGTTCGCAAACCGCGTAAATCAAAAGTAGAAAAATCTAAATCACCAGCTTTGAACGTTGGTTACAACAGTCATAAAAAAGTTCAAACAAACGTTTCTTCACCACAAAAACGTGGTGTTGCAACTCGTGTTGGAACAATGACACCTAAAAAACCGAACTCTGCCCTTCGTAAATTCGCTCGTGTACGTTTGAGCAACTTGATCGAAGTTACTGCCTACATCCCAGGTATCGGACACAACTTGCAAGAGCACAGCGTGGTGCTTCTTCGCGGTGGACGTGTAAAAGACCTTCCAGGGGTACGTTACCATATCGTCCGTGGTGCACTTGATACTGCAGGTGTTAACGATCGTAAACAAGGCCGTTCTAAATACGGTACGAAACGTCCAAAAGCATAAGGAAAGGGGATAAAGAGAAATGAGTCGTAAAAATAGAGCTCCAAAGCGCGATGTATTGCCAGATCCGCTTTACAATTCACAACTAGTTACTCGTCTTATCAACCGCGTTATGCTTGATGGTAAACGTGGTACAGCAGCTTCAATCGTTTACGGTGCTTTTGAGCAAATCAAAGAAGCTACTGGAAATGACGCGCTTGAAGTATTTGAAACAGCTATGGAAAACATCATGCCTGTACTTGAAGTACGTGCACGTCGTGTTGGTGGATCTAACTACCAAGTCCCAGTTGAAGTTCGTCCAGAACGTCGTACAACACTTGGACTTCGTTGGTTGGTAACCATCGCTCAATATTTTTGACAATCGTTGCAGGACTAGAGCGTAGAAACTGACGAGTGACTGCTTTACAAAAGAGAATATTCTCCTCTTTCAAGGTCACTCCCTTCCAGCTATTTTCCTGTTTGAAATGGTTAAAAAACACCAAATAGGGCTCTCGTACCATTTGTGCTAAGACATAAACACCATTTCGTAGGCGAATGGAAATGACTTTTCCTGACTTCCAGGGCGTTGCTCTTTTTTTCTTTTCTAGCATTAGCCAACCTCAAACCGAGCGAGGATCGTTGATCCATTAAAACAAATCATCAAAGAGACTGAGCTGGTTGTCTTCTGGCATATTGCCAAGGATTCCCATCTCGTCCATCTTTTCTACCAAGGTTGAGGAGACGCCTCCACGTTTGCGTAACTCAGTTTTAGAGAGGAATTCTCCTTCTTTGCGAGCTCGCACAATCTGCTTGGCTACGTTCTCTCCCAATCCATCCATGGCGACAAATGGCGGGATAAGGGTGTCTCCATCGATAATGAATTCCGTCGCATCACTGCGATAGAGGTCTAGCTTCCCAAACTTGAAGCCACGCTCCCACATCTCATTGACAATTTCAAGGGTGGTGTAGAGGTCAATCTCCACATTGGAAGCTTCGTTGTTCTTACGTTTTTCAGCAATCTCCTTCATCCGCACTTTCACGGCTTCTAGGCCTGCGCCCATGGTCTTGATATCAAAGGCCTTGGCCCGAATCGAGAAGTACGCACAGTAATAGTAGAGAGGATGGTGCACTTTGAAATAAGCCACCCGTAAGGCCATCATAACGTAGGCAGCCGCATGGGCTTTGGGGAACATATACTTGATTTTTCCACAAGACTCGATGTACCATTCAGGGACATTGTTAGCCTTCATGGCCTCGATATAGCCATTGCGCTCCTCTTCAGGAATCTTGAGCCACATGCCTTTCCGCACCCGCTCCATGATGGTAAAGGCCATTTTTGGATCTAGGCCAGCATGCATGAGGTAAACCATGATGTCGTCCCGACATCCGATAACAGTTGATAGGTCGGCAATTCCCGCCTTAATCAAGTCTTGGGCATTTCCCAACCATACGTCGGTACCGTGAGACAAACCAGAAAGCTGGAGCAACTCGGCAAAGGTCGTCGGATGGGTTTCATCCACCATGCCTCGAACAAAGTTGGTCCCAAACTCTGGAATTCCCAGCATACCGGTCGAGGTACCGATTTGCTCTGGCGTGACTCCTAGGATATCGGTCCCTGAGAAGAGGGCCATGACCCCTGGATCATCCATAGGGATATCATTCGGATCAATGCCTGACAAGTCCTGGAGCTTCCGAATCATGGTCGGATCATCGTGTCCCAGGACATCGAGCTTGAGGACGTTCTCATCGATATCGTGGAAGTTAAAGTGAGTGGTTTGCCATTCAGAAGTCACATCATCTGCCGGGTACTGGACCGGAGTAAAGTCATAGACATCCATATAGTTTGGAATAACAACGATTCCCCCTGGGTGCTGACCGGTTGTCCGTTTGACCCCAGCGGCTCCTTGGGCTAGGCGTTCCACCTCTGCATCCCGGTAGTACTTGCCATAATCCCGCTCATAGCCCTTGACAAAGCCATAGGCAGTCTTAGCTGCGACCGTACCAACCGTTCCTGCCCGGAAGGCATATTCTTCCCCAAAGATATCCCGGACATCCAAGTGGGCACTCGGCTGATCCTCCCCTGAGAAGTTCAAATCGATATCGGGTACCTTGTCCCCATCAAAACCAAGGAAGGTCTCGAAAGGAATGTCCTGTCCGTTCTTACTAAACTTGTGGCCACAGTTTGGACAGTCCTTATTAGGCATATCAAATCCAGAACCGTAAGAACCATCCGTGATAAACTCACTGTACTGGCATTGACCACAGACATAGTGAGGAGAGAGCGGATTGACCTCGGTAATCCCAATCATGGTCGCCACAAAGCTGGATCCAACAGACCCACGGGAACCAACCAAATAGCCTCGTTCGTTGGAACGGTGCACTAGCATCTGTGAAGCCAGATAAATCACGGCGAAGCCATTCCCCAAGATAGAGGTCAACTCTTTTTCAATCCGCAGATCGACAATATCAGGGAGCGGATTGCCATAGATTTCAAAGGCCTTCTGATAGGTCAATTCGGCAACTGTCTCTTCGGCCTTGTCGATAAATGGCGTATAGAGGTCACCCTTGACCACTTCAACGGGTTCGAAGATTTCTGCTAAAGCGTTGGTATTTTCAATGACCAATTTTCGTGCCAAGTCTTCCCCTAGAAAGGCAAATTCATCCAGCATTTCATTGGTTGTGCGAAAATGAGCTTTTGGCAGGGGTGCTGGTTGAGCATTTTCTCCATGACCGATCGTCCGGTTGATCATAGCCCCTTGCCCAAGACTGCGGACAATGATTTCTCGATAGATTTCTTCTTCAGGCTCAAGGTAGTGGACATTTCCTGTCGCGAGGACCGGTTTGCCAAGGCGATCTCCCACCTCAATCAAGCTCTTGATGATGGTCTGGAGCTCCTCCATATCCTTGACCTGCTCTTTGGCAATGAGAGGCGCATAGATGGCTGGAGGCATCACCTCAATAAAGTCATAATACTTGGCTACTTCGACTGCTGCGTCAACTCCTTGAGAGACGACCGCGTCAAAGACTTCTCCTTCAGAACAAGCCGATCCCAGGATCAAGCCTTCTCGATGGGCATCTAAAACTGTCCGAGGAATCCGAGGAACACCCTCAAAATATTGAGTATTGGAAAGAGAGACCAATTTGAACATGTTTTTCAAGCCAGTCTGGTTCTTGACATAGATGGTCGCGTGTTTGACCCGAGCTTTTTTGTAGGAATCTGGACTAATTAGATCCACATTCAGCTTGGCTAGATTGGTCACGCCATGTTTTTCTGCGACATCCTTGATAAAGATAAAGAGCAAGCGACCCGTCGCTTCCGCATCATAGTTGGCCATGTGGTGGTGCTCCAAGGCAACCCCAAACCGCTTGGTCAAAGGGCCCAAACCATGACGCTTGTACTCTGGATAAAGATTACGCGCGAACTCTAACGTATCAATCACTGGCTGAGTGATTTTTGGAAGGCCATGACGCTCATAGTTGGCATTCATGAAGCCCACGTCAAAGGTGGCATTGTGGGCAACCAACACCGCATCCTGACAGAATTCCTGGAACTCCTCCAAGACCTGTTTCAAAGGTTTGGCATTGCGAACATGGTCATCGGTAATACCTGTCAGATCCGTTGTAAAGGCAGAGATAGGATGACCTGGATTGATGAACTCATCGAATTCAGCAATGATATTGCCCTTGTGCATTTTAGAAGCGGCAACCTGAATCAGATCATTGTAAATCGCTGAGAGTCCCGTCGTTTCCACGTCAAAAACCACATAGGTTGCTTCATGAAGGTCTAGATCAACTTCATTGTAGGTAATCGGCACACGGTCTTCGACGATATTGGCTTCCATCCCATAGATGAGTTGGATACCAGCCTTTTTAGCTGCCTTATAGCCATGAGGGAAGGACTGCACATTTCCATGGTCTGTGATAGCCACTGCTTTGTGACCCCATTTGGCTGCTGTTGCGACCAGCTCCTCGACTTCAGGTAGGGCATCCATAGTTGACATATTGGTATGGGCATGGAACTCGACCCGACGCTCGCCTTCTGGCATCAGATCCTTGCGCTCGTAGTGGACCACTTCTTGGACATCCTGGACATTCATGGTCAAATCTCGCGTGAAGTTATTGACCTCGATATTCCCACGGACCCGCAACCAAGAGTTTTTCTTGATCATGTCAAACTTCTGAGCTTCTTCTTCATTTTTAGCCCATTTCTGGAGCGAAAAACTAGAAGTATAGTCGGTCATCTTGAAATTGATCAAGACCCGACCTGTCCGCGTCACCTTTTGCTCAACATCAAAGACCACTCCTTCAAAGACAATGCGGTTCTCTTCTGTCGTGATATCAATCATAGGAGTGACTTCTGCCTTATCCAGCTTGGGCTTGGCCGCAGCCTTTTTGGCCTTGAAATCAAAGGCTGGTTTTTCCTCTGCTGGTGGTGGAGCCATTTGAGACAAGGACTCCATGGCCCGCAAGGCTTCTTCATTAGCTGCTTGGAAGATTTGATCCTTCTCAGCCTCGAATGCTTGATGGAGTTCTTCTGTCAACTGGTCATCCGCCTCAACCCGACACTGGAAATGAGGAAAACCAAACTTGGTCAATTGACTAGCAAGATTAGGCAGATGGTTTTTCCGGTGGTGCTCCGTATCCACAGATGAAGGGCCACTAATAATCAACTCTTCTCCTTGAGAGCGGACTTGTAGGTGTTGATACATGCTCTTAAAGCCCTGACTCGCACAGGGACCATCTTCAAAAGCCTCCTGATAATAGGCTTGCAAGAGCTCCTCACTGAAAGTTGGATTCTTTACCTGAATCTCAAACACCGCTCGATTTCCTGTCTTTGAAAACTCTTCAGCCAAGCGGTTTTTGAGCTCCTGAAAAATCGTGATGGGAAGAATTTCGGCAAAAACAAAACGAAATTCCCAAACACGACTGAGCTTATGGACGATGACCTCTTGGATTTCAGCCCCTTTAAAAGCGTCTGATTCACGCATTTCCAAAGGCATTCCCAACTGATTCATTAAGATTTCAAAGCTAGTTGACATGATATTTCCTCGTACAGTAGTGACCCTATTTTACCATAAATCGGCCTGTTTTTCGACAGAAAAAGAATGGGGCCAGATGCGAGCTCCTACACAATTAGCGAGTCATTTTTCACGGGGCTCAGTTATGATATAATAGAACAGAATATTTATTAAAAGGAGCCCTCACTGTGAAGAAAATTTTACTAACCGGTGCCTGTCTGCTGACCCTGACTGCCTGTAGCACGCCTAGTCAGAATCAGCTAGAAAACAAACCCAAGCAAACTCAGAGTCAACAGAAAGCCAAAGAAGAAAATGTGAAGACGAAAACTTTTTCAAGGGCATTAAGTGCTGATGTCGTCACTAAAATCAAAGTCTACTATCTAAAAGATAAGGTGACTGCTTTTTCTTTCATTCATGAAAAAGAGATCCCTGAAGAGGAAAAAGATAAAAGCCGTGAAGAGCTAGCTGACTTTTATCAGGAAGACATGGAAAGCAGTCCCTATTTTGAAGCGATGAACAAAGCCAAAGGGATTGAGTTAAAAGTTCTAATTTCTGCAGATAAAAAAACGGTTCTGCAATTTGTCACATTTGATTTGGCCAAGATGGATGTAGATGAAGCGGCGGCAGCTTTGGGCGTGACAGACCAAAAAGGGAGCCTCTTTGAAAAACTAAAAAATAAACCTGAAGACTTTTTTGAAGCTATCGAAGAGCAAGGTTTGACAGAAGAAGAATAAAGCTTTCTAATTCATTTTTGAACGTTTACCTATTCGCAAATTTTCGTCTATTTTTTAATCTGAGTTCCTTACTCTAGTTCTATTCACTATATATTTAAAGGAGTTTTTATGCGCCTCACTAAAAAAACTGTTCTGATTGGTATCGTAGCCGGTGTTGGTGCGGTTCTTGGCTTCGTTCCGCAGATGCTTGTAC
>OMBQ01002714.1_pt1 | contig 10680 bp, 8 predicted proteins | sample 1674311 | NCBI WGS metagenome assembly OMBQ01 (sample SAMEA103958160, study PRJEB25191) | human gut metagenome | biome: human-associated habitat [ENVO:00009003]; feature: intestine environment [ENVO:2100002]; material: feces | place: Germany | collected 2013/2015 | reverse complement strand
GCCGCACCTCGCTCGCCGTATCGGCACTTAGAATTATGCGGTATTGCCTTATATTTTGTGTGGATTATGCGGGAACAAAAAACAGATTTTCAGGATTCTGTCTCTTTTTCTCTTTCGTTTACCTCTCTCTCGCTGGCTTCCACCATCGAGATCACGTTCAGCAGCACCAGCCGCACCACAGCAGGGTGCAGGCAGCTGTTGTTGATGGCGTTGATGACGGACTTTTGGAGTTCTTCAATTTTTGCGGTTGTGGTCATTTCATCACCCTTTCTGCCATCGGGGAGCCGGAATATTCCGGGCGCGGATAGCTTGTATCTTCGGTTCGCGTGCCGCCGCAGGCTGCCAGCGTAAGCGGGATGACCAATGCAAGCACCAACAGCAAAGCCAACGTGGCCAAAATCTGCATGAATTTCTGCATTAAATCTCCCTCCCGTTCACGCTCAAAGAACCGCATTCAATTCTGCCGGGAATTTCAAACTTGCTGGCATTGCAGTGGATGACCTTATCTACCTGGTCAATGGCAATGCCCACAAACTCGCTGGTGGCCCCGCCGGTGGAATAATCAAAGCTGGGGTCGCCGGTGGAGAACCAGCCTAAAAACGTGTAGCGGGAGTTATCGCCAATATAAGATTTGCCGTACCGGCTGCTTAACACACCGGTCAGGTTGTTTTCCCAGTACCAGCGGATGCGCCCCGTGTCAATGTCCACACGAGTGCCAGCATCTTTGCCCATACGAATCCAGGCATTGTCCAGGTCATAAGTGGTTGTGCGCGCCTTATTGTGAATCTGCCCGGTGGTAATGTTGCCGCCGTTGATGATTGTCTTGTCCTGGTTCCAGGTACTCAAATCCGAAAATGTCACCACGCCGGATAGGTTGATCTGTGCGCTGGTGATCTCTGTTCCGCCTGCCGTCAGTTTGATGGTACTGCTGGTTCCGCTTGTGCTGGCCGTCAGCTTAATTTCGTTCACCGTCTGCTTGATCTCGGTTTTTGTTTCGGTGGTAGTCAGGTAATCGCCGCTGCTGGCCGTCCACGCGGTAGGCGCGTTGCCCATCTGCACCATGGGGTGCATGATGGTCAGATCGTTGGTAACGGTGGCGTTATCGTTGGCTGTGCTTACAAACAGGCCGTCCGCATAGCCGTCCGCGGTCGCCGTAAAGGCCGCCCAGCGCAACTTCCAGCCGTTGTCCAGCGCAATGTCCCGCTGGGCCTGCTTGAACGCGGAGCCGTAATAACTTTTTGCGCCGCTGCTGTTCTTGGTCTCAAACTGCAAAAACAGGCTGTCCGTGCCGGAGTTGAGCTTGTACAGTACCGATGCACAATAGGTCATGCCCTTGGCAATCACCAGCGTTTTGTCCGCGCCAAAGTGGAAGCGGGTGTTCTGCGCCTTGTTGGTCACGCGAACAGATTCACCCGTAATGGTGTAGCTGCCCTTTTTTCTCAGGTCATTGCCGCCTGCATCCAGGGTCGCATTGTTCCAGTCGTCGGTGCCCACAATAATATTGTTGCCGCCGGTGATCCGCTGCGTTACCGTCTGGGTAATGCTGTCGGCTTTCTGGTCAATCGCGGATACTGATTCTTTAACGGTTTTGAATTCCTGCTTGGTGTTGTCTAAATCGTTGGAAATGGTTGTGGTGGTCTCTTTCAGGCTGCTGACTTTGGTGCTGATGCTGTCCGCCTTTTGGCGGATGCTGGAAACATCCTCTTTCAGGCTGTTCACCGTTGCGGTGGTGGCGTAGTCCTGCAGCTTGCTGTCAACGGCATCATTGGCAGCTCTGGTAGCGGTGTCCTTCACGTTGGCCGTTACCGTTTCAGTCACTGACTTGGTGACCTCGGTCTTGATCTCATCCGCCGATTGGGAGATCAGGCTTTTGGCGCTTTTCTCTGTTATGTAGTCCCCGCTGCTGGCGTTCCAGGCAGTAGGGGCGTTGCCGTATTGCAGCATGGGGTGAAGCAGCGAAAACTTATTGGTGCAGTTGTCATTGCTGTCGAAATCGGCTTTTTTCAAAACACCGTTTTGGCCGGGGGTCCATGTACCATACCGCAGCACCCAGCCGTCTGTCTGCTTAATTTCGAGCTGGTCAGCGGTTTTTATGTAAGCAATGTAATATTTGCCATTATCGCCCGTAAACGTAATGCCCAGCCGCAGCGCATCGGTGCCGGAAATGAGTTTGTACATAACGGACAGGCATAATGTGACGCCTTTTATAATGCGAGCGCCCGCGGTGTTGAACATAAAATACCCGTTGGTGTTCGCATTGGTTATTGTTGCGCTGCCATCATCGCCATACACAACGCTGCTGCCAGGGCCGCCAGAGAGGGCGTTCTTGAAGCTCTCACTGCCCAGGATCAGGTTGCCGCCGCCGGTGATTTTGGTGTCTTTTTTCACCTCAGAGGAAAGCCCGTCCACCGTTGCTTTCAGGTCGGTGTACTTGCCGGTCAGGTCTCTTGCCTTTACTTCCAGGCCGTCCACGCTGGTCTTGATCTCCAGCATCTTGCCGGTCAGGTTCTTGTAGCTCTGGCTGTTCACTGCGCTGGAACTTTCCCGACTGGTGCTGCCCACGCTTTCAAAGCTTGCCTTGCCGGAGGAGATTGTGGCGCTCATCAGGTAGGTGTCGAACTCCCGCCCGCGTGCGTCCTTAACGTGCACGATCTGGCCGCAGGCAAGGCCGGAACTGCTGGGCACGGCCACTTTGCAGGGGGTGTAAGTCACGTTTTTCAGCACGTTGTACAGGTTTTGGACAACGCTTTTCAGGTTGGCTTCGGTGCCGGTTGTCAGCAGCAGGTTGCCCTGCACTGCATAGGTGTTGGTGGCAGTGGTGCTGTCGGGGTAGATGACCCCCACGTCACTGTCCGACTGCCGGATCTGGACTTTCTCAATGGCCTTGACGGTGTAGTCCTCATAGCTCAAACTGTCGGCATAATAGGTGGTGCTGTTGCTGGCACCGTCCGGGGTGATTTTGGCGGTGCTGCGCTTGTCTGTGTAGGTCAAGAATTGCAGCTTGCCGTCCGCGTTCATGTGGGCATAGCAGCCTGCCGCTTCCGCCGCCCAGGAGATGATCTGGCGGCAGGTTAAATCATCCGCATAGAACGCCTGCACGCTGTAGCTGCCATTGATGGGCAGACTGCTGCTGGCAAGCGCGACCCCTGCCCGCTGGCAGGCCAGCTGAACCAGCTGCCAGATGGTTTTGGGGAACTGTGCCTGATTGGCCCGCAGCCAGCCGGAAAAGTCCGCATCCAGCTTGGACATGGTGTCGTACGCCGTGACCTTGTAGCTGTTGCGCTTGGTGCGGGTGGGCTTTTCAGCATAGAAAATGCCCACCTTGGTGCGGTTCCCGGCATCATCCTGCCGGTAATAGGTCAGGGCGTCCCCGGCAGTAATTTGCAGGCTGCCGCCCGGGTCCGCCCAGATTTCGGCTTCAATGTAGTCCGAAAACGCAGAGCCGATGGTGAACTCCTGCCCGGCGTTCACCGCAGTGTGCAGCGTCAGGCTTTTGACCGCGCTGCCGGGGGAGCCGCCCTTTAATTCGGTGCCGCTTGGGAGAGTGAGAATTGGTTGGAGCAAATATACACCTCCTTTGGTTTTAGTTAGGAGGTAGGAGTGAGGAGTTGGAAGGTGTGCGCGTGCGCGCACGGGTTGAAAATTGGGCCGCAATCCCGTAGGAGCGCACAGTGTGCGCCCGTCGCCTTGCGGTAAATCCTGTTATGGCATCATCTACCGCAAAGCCCCGGAACGGTCAAGACCGTTCCCTACAATGCCGGATCTTAGGCTCGTTTTAACTCCTAACTCCTACTTCCTACCTTCTAACTCTCAATCAGCATTCAATAATGTTAAATTTCAAATTCTTCCACTGTTTCGTCTTGGCGTTATGCCAGGCGATGCCGTATTTGCTGCAGTAGCAGGTGGTGGTTTCTGTCTCGGTGGAAGAGCCGGCTTTGGGGTGGGTGAACTGAAACGTTGCCTTGCCTGCAAACAGCCTGATGGTGTACTTGTATTCGTCATCCGTCAGGCAGCTGTAGGCGATGGGCCAGGTGGCAACCTTTTCCCGCACCACTTCGCGGTGCATAAACCCGGCTTCGTCGCGCCCGGAATCGCTGGAATCCAGGTCGGAATAGCTCGGTTCGATGTCGCAGTCCGGTGCGTACAGGGATTTGCCATCGATCTGGAACAGATTGGTCAGGGTCACGTCACACACCTCCTGTGGCAATCAGCTGTTTGCGCTGCCAGCGCTGCACGGCGCGGCCTACGTCCTCGTCGGTCAGCTCAATGCCGTACACGGCGGAGAGGATCTCCCGCAGCACGGAAACCACGGCTTCAAAGCCCGCTATCTGGCCTGCCTGCAGGTCCTCCATGACTTCGGCCACGGCCTGCTTGATGGTGTCCAGCGGGGCTTCCACGTTGGTGCCGTGACTCTGGTCGCCCAGCACCGCCAAAAACTCCCGGTTCGCCGGGATGACCGCGCCCTGCGCCAGGTAGGGGATCTGCGGGGCGGTCAGGGTGCTGATATGAAACCCGACATGCCCGCCGCCGAATATGTCCGGCAGGTCGAACGACAACCCGTTCAGCGCGTTGATGACCGTGTTGATGCCGGTGACAACGGCGGAGATCATCCGATTGATGAAGCCGATGATGCCATTGACGGCGGTTTTGATGGCGTTCGTCATCTTATCCCAGACGGTGTTGACTGTGTTGCCGATGGCCTGCCAGGCAGCATCCCAGTTGCCGCGGAACACGGCGCTTAAAAAGTCCGTCAGCCCGCGCAGCACAACAACGGCCAGATCAATGGCATCCGCAATAGCCCCAACGGCCACGCCAACAACGTCCGCAATGGCGTTGAATACCTCAGCAAACGCGGGGCCGAACGTGGCGATGATCCACTTGGCCACCGGGGCCAGCAGGTTGTTCCACAGATCCAGCAGGCAGTTGGCAACGCTTGCCACCAGCAAAAGAATATCGTCCCACAGGGGTTTGAGGTGGGAGGACCAGAGGGTAGATAAAATCTGCATCAGGTTAGTAAGGATCGGCTGCAAAACGTTCTGCCACAGGGTGGTAAAAATGCCTTGCAGGTTTTCCAGCGCCAGGGCGGCACTCTGGGCAATGGGCTGGCCGTACTCGGCCCAGGTCAGCTGAACGCCGCCCAAAAGATCCTGCCAAACGGTCAGGGCAGCGGTTTTCATCTGCTGCCAGGCTGCATCCCACAGCGCGGCGGCGGGGGCAAGCACAGCCTGTAATGTAGCCCAGAAATTTTGCAGCTGCTGGTTTAATAGAGCCGGCAGGCTTAACTGTGGCGGTTCGGCATCTGCGGCTTTGATTGTTGCAGCGCTGCTGCTTTTGCGGGTGGTGGAAGCCGTCGCAGCTCCGGCACTTTCGGCAAGGGAAGCCTGCAGCCGGTCCAGCTCATCAAATTCCGCAACGCTGCGTTTGGCGGCCTTGGCTGCTTTGGTGGTGTCACTGGCAAGTTTGGCCTGGGCTTTGGCGGCTTTGTTGGCGCTGACTGCTGCTGCGGCGGTCTGCTGCTCAAACTTTGCCACCGGCATGGCGGAGAACGCAGCGTTTACACTGCGGCTTATTTTTTTCAGGGCAGTGCGCAGGCCGTTCAGCGGCTGCTGCGCGGTGTGGGTAGTTGTTTGTGTAGACAGGGCAACCTGAAGGTTGCCTGCATAGGATTTTGGCAAAAGCATCTACCTCCTTATGAGGACTTAATTGGCCAACAGGCGCTGCAGCCGCTGGCGTTCCGCTATCTCTGCCGGATTCAGGCGGGGGCGCAGGTCAACCATGGCTTTGTTTTTGCGGTAGTAGTCCTGTTCCCACGGCTGCAATTTCTGGCCGTGGCGCAGCTTGCTGCGCACCCGCAGCAGGGTAGCCAGCTGGCCGTCCCCAATGCTGTTGAACCAGGCCATAAAGGTCCACCAGTGCAGATAAGGCAGGGCGCGCACTTCGCACCCGGCGGCTTTGTTGATGTCGGCGGCAATCAGCGGAGCGTCCTGTTCCCAGTCCAACAACGGCGGGGCAGGGGAGCGGGGCAGCGTTTGCCCGCAGTTCAAAAAATCTGCCAGCTTCTGCATGGCCTCCGGATAGTCGCTGCGCGGCAGATCGCCCTCATAAAATAGGGCCAGGGCCACCCGCCAGCGGATGAATTCCGGCTCGCTGGCATCGTTCAACCGATGCAGAATATCCAGAATATCGCGGTAATCCGAATGAATCGGATATGTTTTTTCGCCAACCTCCAGCCGGGTGGGCAGCTGCCAGCTGCTCATACCTGCACCCCGCGCGCGGCGCGCGCTGCCTGGGCCTGCTGCACGGCCAGCGTGGCTTTGGCATCCGCGCACTGGCGGGCACCGGCTTCCAGAATGGGCTGCAATGCCGCAAACAGATTGGTGATGACCCGCTCGCCGTTGCCGGCAACCGCCAGCAGATTGGTGCCGCCCAGCATGGCGTCAAAATCATTGCCGGGGCCAAATACTTCCGCCAGCAGCCCCTTGGCGCGCTGATCCGCCTGGGCCAGCAGCTGTATGGCATCGGTCCCAGTGGGGCTTTGCGCCTGCACCTGCTGTTCCAGCTCTTGCAGCTGATTTTGCAGGGTGCAAAAACGGCTGTAAACATTGGGGTCGCTGGGGTTAAAGCGCAGCACTCCGCCGCCGTGCTCCGGCCCGCCATTGACCGCGTATTCGCGCAGGCCGGTATCAATCGTAAGTTGTTCCATAAAGCCTCCTTTAATGTAACAGAAATCTGTAATCGCAATAGCTAAAAAATGGTGAAGCGCTGCTGCACACTTCACAAAGAAAAAAGGTGAACAAGAGAATTTTGGTGTACCCTCTGCCAAGGGAACGCCAAACAAAACTTACAGCGGAAATACCGGAATCCTAGGGTGTACCTGAAAAGTCAAAAATTTAGTCTATTTCTACAAACATAGTGGGATTTTGCCTTAAAAAGCCTTGGAATCCACAAAGGATTCCTGTGGCTCTTTGCCTTAAATCCTGCTTGTGTTTGCGAAATATCCATCTTTTTCTTGTTTTCAAATACACTTTAAGGCAGGTGAACGATATTGGGAAAAGAAATCCTAAACGTAAAACGCAGCCCGGCAGCCGCCGATTTGGGCATTATACAGAACAATAAAAAGATAGCGAAAAACCTATCATTCCAGTATTCTGTAAAATCCTGGACCTTGTGGCTATCATAACGCAATATTACAGAAATGTCAACAACAAAATTCAGAAAACCGAAATCGCGATGGAATACCGGTACCGTCATACTCCACAAAAGCCCGCAAACATAAAAACTCTCCGCCGCACAGTGCAATGTTGTGGGCGGAGGGAGAGCCGTGTTTAGAGTGATTTGCTGCGTTAGTGCGCGGCAGCAAAACAAAAATGATGCAGACAAAAGTAAACGAGAGGAGATAAGCAGACCGGAAACATCCGGCACAACACAACAAAAAAGCTCCAGCGCCTTCTACCCTTATGGCGCTGGAGCGAACTTACTTGATTGGAGTCATAGCCTCATACCCGATTGTATTATTTTTCGGACCGTTTGCACATTTTCATGGCAACCTCATCCTTTAACTTTGATCGAATGTTTTTAAACCTGGTTTTCTTTGTTTTGCAAATCGGAAACGGGTTTCATTCGCTGTTGTTCGATGATTTTGCGTTTGCTTGAAATTTCTGATTCCCTTTGGTTCGTTATTTGCTGCCTGGAAACATTTTGCAAGGAAAACGATTCTTGGTGCATCTGTGGAACGGGGAAGTGAACTTCAATAATTTTGTGCAGGGTACCTGAATTTGATGCCAGAGGTTGATTCCTCTTTGCTCTAGTACATCGGAGTTTCTCCTTTTGGGGGGCGGTGCGCTTGCACCAGCCAGATCAGGTGAAGCATTATTTGTTCGGCGGAGTTAAATCTTTCATAACAATCACCGGTGATTCTGGGTTTCTATTTACGCTTTTGCGTACCAGGTTTTGAACCTGTAATTTTCTATTTAGAATCCTGTCGTCAGTTCTTCATCTAATCTATGTAAACGCGGGGAACTTTTTCTGACGGGATTTCCTGAGCACTGCATTTTAAGCAAGCTACGAACCTTGCATCTTAACTTTTATATCTTTTACAGGTAATGACCTGCGGCTGTTAATGAGGTTCGTTTGCTTTCAGCAGGCCCAGGCCCGCCGGTGATGAATGGGATCTTTGAAATTAGCCATTGGACTTGAGCCTCCTTCCTTACGAATCCTGCCAGCTTTGCCATCTTACTTTCAAGTCCTTCGGTAGCCTCCCGGTCCCTGTTTTCCCGGAGTTCTTCAAGTGTTCCCATTTAGACCTCTTACTGGAAGCCTTTGCGAAATCTGCTTGAAGCTGTCGGGAAAACCGCCGTGCCTTGTTCCGATGCTATTGAAAGTGGCTTTTGCTTGGAGCTTTTAGCTCCTTATCTCCGGCTGTTTTCTTTCTGTGACTATACTATACAATACCCTAAGGAATTTGTCTATTCGCAGATATCCCAAACAAAATATGAATTATTCGTGCATGTTATGGATAGATATTGCCTTGACGAATGTGGTATAATAAATATGTTGGGTGTGCAAAAGCGTGGGCCTGTCGGTTGGCAGGCCCACGCTTTTTAGTTTGTATTAGAGAAAAGAAGCTAAAAGAAGTCAGCCCCAGAAATCATCACAATAAGCATTTAGTAATCAGGCAGCCCCAATTGCTAATTGCTCATTCCTAATTTCTAATTCAACTCCTAACTCCTAACTAATTCACATGCTCTCCGGCACCGTAACCTTGAACATGGTCAGCACGTTGCGGATCACGCTGCGCACGGCCAGGCACAGGGCCATGCGGCACTGGCGAACGGCAGGGTCAGCTTCCAGAATGCGGCAGGCATTGTAGAAGCGGTGGAACGCCGTGGCAATGTCGATAACATAACGGGTAATGCGGGCCGGGTCATACTTTTCTGCTGCGGCAGCAATCTCAGCCGGGAAAGCGGAAAGCAGACGCAGCAGAGCCTGCTCGCTGGGGTCAGTCAGCAGGCTGGCATCCAGGGCATCGGCACCCTCAAAGGTCACACCGGCGGCTTCCAGCTTTTTCAGCACGGAGCAGATGCGGGCGTGGGCGTACTGGACATAGTAGACCGGGTTTTCGCTGTCGTTGCGCACAGCCAGGTCAAGGTCGAAATCCAGAGTGGAGGAGCTTTCGCGCTGGTTGAAGAAGAAACGTGCGGAATCAATAGGCACTTCGTCCAGCAGGTCGGTCAGGGTGATGGCCTTGCCGGTACGCTTGCTCATACGCACCGGTTTGCCATCGCGCATCAGGTTGACCATCTGCATCAGCACAACATCCAACTTGGTGCCGTCCAGGCCAACAGCGTCCATGGCACCCTTCATGCGGGCTACATGGCCGTGATGGTCGGCACCCCAAATGTCGATGGCACGGTCAAAACCGCGCACGGCCAGCTTGTTGTAATGGTAGGCGATGTCGGCGGCAAAATAGGTGGGAATGCCGTTGGCGCGTACCAGAACTTCGTCTTTGGCTTCCTCTTCGCCGTCGGCGTTTTCGTCCTTCTTGCGGTTTACAACGCCGTACTTGGAAGCATACTGGGCGCTGCGGTACATGATGGCACCGTCCTCGGCCTTGTAGCAGGCACCCTTGTCCATCAAGATTTTGATGACATCATCCACAGCGCCGCTCTTGTGCAGGTCGCTTTCGTGGAACCAGACATCATAGGTGATGCGGTACTTGCCCAGGTCACGCTGCAGCCCGGCAATATTCTTGGGCAGGGCATCGGCAATCAGGGCATCTTTCAGCTCTTCAAAGTCCTTATCGACATAGGAATCGCCGTGAATTTCGGCAAACTCTTTGGCGCGAGCAATAATGTCAGCGCCCTGGTAGCATTCTTCCGGCAGGGGAACGGCCTCTTCGCCTTTGTACAGCTGCAGGTAGCGGATGGCCAGGCTCTTGCCGAACTTCTGGATCTGGTTGCCTGCATCGTTGATGTAGAACTCACGGGTCACATCATAACCGGCCCAGTCCAGGCAGGCAGCCAGGCAGTCGCCCAGAGCACCGCCGCGGGCGTTGCCCATGTGCATGGGGCCGGTGGGGTTGGCGGAAACAAATTCAACGTTGTAGCGCTTGCCTGCACCGCCGTCCGTGCGGCCGTATTCCGGCTCAGTGGCAGCAGCCTGCAGCACGCTGGTAAACCAGTGGGCACCCAGGAACAGGTTGATGAAGCCGGGGCCTGCGATCTCTACACGGTCGAACAGGCTACCCTCCAGGTTCAGGTGGTCCACAATGGCCTGTGCAATCTGGCGCGGAGCCTTGTGGAACGCACGGGCACCGGCCATGGCGGCGTTGGATGCAATATCGCCGTTTTTGACATCGGCGGGAATCTCAACAATAAATTCCGGCAGCGGGGCTTCCGGAAGGGAACCGTCCGCCACAGCAGCATTCAGCGCGCCGGTCAGCAGCTCACGCGCCGTATCCAGCGCAGCCTTGCGGGGGTTATAGTATTTGTAATTCACGTTGTACCTCCAGTTTGGAAGTTAGGAGGGAGGAGTTAGGAGTTAGGAGTTTAAGGTGCGGCCTGCGCCGCAATTTTGAAAAACAGCTGCACAGCTGATCGTTAAGGCAATACCGCATAATTCTAAGCGCCGATACGGCGAGCGAGGTGCGGCAGATGCTAAGCCAAAAGCGCAGATAATACT
>OMBQ01002713.1_pt1 | contig 10684 bp, 11 predicted proteins | sample 1674311 | NCBI WGS metagenome assembly OMBQ01 (sample SAMEA103958160, study PRJEB25191) | human gut metagenome | biome: human-associated habitat [ENVO:00009003]; feature: intestine environment [ENVO:2100002]; material: feces | place: Germany | collected 2013/2015 | reverse complement strand
GAGGAAGTACCGGAATATGATTCCGCCATGTACTGCCATAAGAAAATGAAGACAAATGAAGAGACTTCTCTTACAGTATTAAAAGAAGTACTTCCGGTTCTGGAAGAACAGGAAGATTATACAAATGATCCGTTATTTGAAACATTAAGTGCATTTGTAAAAGAGCATGGTTATAAGAACGGATATGTAATGTGGCCTCTGCGTACTGCTGTTTCCGGCAAGCAGATGACGCCGGCCGGTGCTACTGAGATCATGGAGATCATCGGTAAAGACGAGACAATCAAACGAGTAAAGGCAGCTATTGAGAAATTAAGCAAATAAATATGAAGAGAAATCCATCTCAACTTCGGGCAATCACTCACCTGTCAGGACCTATGATGGTCCTGGCAGGTCCCGGCTCGGGGAAAACTTCCGTTATTGTGGAGAGAACTGCATACATGATCAATGAGGGGAAGATACCGGCTTCTTCTATTTTGGTTGTAACTTTTTCCAGAGCAGCGGCAACAGAGATGAAAGAACGGTTTTTGAAATTCGTGGGACAGAACAGAAGCGAAGTGACTTTTGGAACTTTCCACGGAATTTTTTATGGGATTTTGAAAGCGGCCTATCATCTGAGTGCGGCCAATATTCTTTCTGAGGAAGAGAAATTCAGTATTCTACGTGAGATGACTGAGAAATATGGACAGGAAATGGCTCAAGAGGGAGATTTCATTGAAGAAGTTGCCAGGGAAATCAGTGTCGTAAAGGGGAACTGTATTTCTCCGGAGCATTATTATGCATCCTGTTGCTCGGATGAGATATTCAGGGACATTTTTCATGGCTATAAGCAGGCTCTGAAGGCGAAACGCAAGCTGGATTTTGATGATATGATCCTCTGTTGTTATGAACTTTTTTCTCAGAGACAGGATATCCTGAATGCATGGAGAAGAAAATTTGTCTACATTCTGGTGGATGAGTTTCAGGATATCAACAGCTTACAATACAAGATTTTGCAGATGCTGGCGGCACCTGTCAATAACCTGTTTATTGTAGGGGATGATGACCAGTCCATCTATCATTTCCGGGGCGCAAGACCAGAGATTATGTTAAATTTTACAAAGGATTATCCGAAGGCAGAGACAGTCCTTCTGAATGTGAATTACCGGTGCAGTAAGAATATCCTGCGTACAGCCATGGAAGTGATCGGATGTAATACCAGACGTTTCAAAAAGCAGCTGGATACTCCAAATGAAGAAGGGATGCCTGTGACGTGCAAGGAATTTGATAATCCAAGAGAAGAGTATATGTGCGTGGTGGCAGCACTGAAAAAAAGAATGGAGCGCGGCGAGGATCTGCTGAATACGGCAATCCTGCTTCGTACAAATCAGGAATCGGAAGGTCTGATCAATGTGCTGATGGAATATCAGGTTCCTTTTACAATGAAAGAACAGCTTCCCAATCTTTTCCGCCACTGGATCTGCCGGGCGCTTCTGGCTTATCTTGAAATGGCAGCAGGAGACAGGAGCAGGAAGAATTTTCTGGAGATCATGAACCGGCCAAATCGCTATATTTCCAGAGAAGCGTTGAACAGTTCGCAGATTAATTTTAATGAACTTCGGGAATATTATAAAGACAAAGACTGGATGTGCGACAGGATTACCACACTGGAAACGCATCTGAGGATTCTTGGTACTCTTTCCCCTTTTGCTGCGATTAATTTTATCAGAAAAGGAATGGGATTCGAAGAATACTTGCGTGAATATGCACAGTATCGTAAAATAAAACCAGAGGAACTGCTTGAGACCCTGGACCGGATCCATGAGAGTGCAAAAGGCATGAAAACCCTGGCGAAGTGGCAGGCTTACATAGAAGAATATACGAAGCGCCTGAATGAACAGGCAAGGAAACAGCAGGATAAAAAAGAAGGAGTGACTATATCTACACTCCATGCGGTAAAAGGTCTGGAATATGATATTGTGTATATTCTGAATGTTAATGAAGGAAGCATTCCATATCGCAAGGCGGTTTTGGCAGAAGCAGTGGAAGAAGAACGAAGATTGTTTTATGTAGGGATGACCAGGGCGAAAAAGAAGCTGGTGCTTGCCTATGTGAAACGCCAGTATGAGAAGGAACGGGAGCCTTCCCGGTTTCTTGAGGAGACAGGCCTATGAATAAAGGAATTATTTACTGTACAAAAATACGGGAAGAATATGAAGGCGCACATATGGAGCATATGATCGCAGAGAAACTTCTGGAAATCGCACTGAAAAAAGAATATGGAATCAATCTGTACAATGAACCCAGAGCAGAGGGAGAACATGGAAAACCATTCCTTTCCTATCGTCCGTCCCTGCATTATAATATCAGTCATTCCGGAAAATATGTGGTATGTATTCTGGCTGATCAGGAGGTTGGAATTGATGTGCAGATTCATTGCAGAGCCAATTATGAAAGAATGCTCAGACGTATGGTACCCCGGGAACAGTATCTCGAAATTCTTTCAGATATAAATGTGGAAAAGAAATTTTTTGAACAGTGGGTACTGAGGGAAGCTTATATCAAATGGACCGGTGAGGGGCTTTCCAGAGACATGAGGACTATATCCATGGATGAAGGCAGTCATATGCTGCTTGATATAGAAGACGGTTACAGTGGAGCAGTATGGGCAATGAATCCCATGGAAATCAACTGGAAATATGAAGACATCATACTTGGGTAAGACATGAACAGACAAACGAAGAAAGAAATCCGGAGACTGGCAGTGAAGATTCTTGTAGCAGTACTGGCACTTGGACTGGCTTTCTGGGGATATGCTTTCGTATACAGGGGTAAGACGGAACCTCCTGCAAAATATCCGGTAACCAACCAGGATGCTGCAGTGTATTCATTACGTGGACAGATACAGATGCTGTCGCAGCAGGAGGAGTTAAATACCTTTGCCTTTGAGGGCAGAAAAAAAGAAAAAGAGTACGGAACTTATATTATTCCCGGACTGAGATATACAAGAACATTCCTGAATGCAGAGGGTACAAAACAGGCGGTATGTACTTCCATGACTCCTCAGGGACTTGCAGTGACCGATGAGTATGTACTTGTAAGTGCCTATTGTCATACGGAAAAACATAACTCTGTTATTTATGTGATCAACAAAGAAACTCACAGATTTATCAAAGAGGTAGTCCTGCCAGGTCTGCCTCATGTAGGCGGACTTGCCTATGATCAGGAACATGATATGCTGTGGTATTCTTCAAATACCAATGGAATCGCACAGGCGATCAGCATTAAGATGGATGTGCTGCGTGACTATAATTATGCGGATAACCATATGCCTGTGCAGGTAAATCAGACATGTAGTCTTTATGGAATCGTGAGAGATTCTTTTATGACTTTCTATAAGGGGTGCCTGTATGTAGGATGTTTTAACAAATATACAGAGAGCACCATCGCGAGATATGCGGTGGATTCAAAAGGTGATCTGGTGAATACTTTTAATGAGGAACTTGGCATGATGTTTGAAATGGCGGTTCCGCTGGATTATTCTACAATATCAGAACAGGCACAGGGAATGGCTTTTTATAACGATAAGCTGTTGTTGTCTCATTCTTTTGGTATTCTGCCATCCAGGATTGTTTTTTATGAACAGTCGGATAAACGTCTGTATGTCAATGAAAATTCTGCAAGGTCATACAGAATGCCTGAGATGATCGAGCAGATTGTTGTAGAAGGGGATGAACTTTACGTACTCTTTGAATCAGGAGCTTATGCGTACAGGGGGTATGCAGGAAATGTGGTAGACCGGGTTCTGAAGCTGAATCTGATAAAAATGGAAGAGTCTTATCAGGAAGAGTACTAAAATCGGTTTGTCCACATATATTAAGTGTAAAGAGGTGAGACATATAGAAGCGCAGCAGATTGAAAACCTGTTTGCCGGAAATATCCGGAATCTTTTAATGGATGCGAAGCTGGATTATGATAAATTATATGAGATACGCCTTCGTGTAGGGCGCCCGTTGTTTTTAACTTATGACGGAGGAGAGTGTTTTCTGCGAAAACCGGGTCAGGAACAGTATCTGGTGACAACGGAAGATCTGAAAGAAACACTGGAATATGTCACAGGATATTCCCTGTATGCTTATGAGGATGAGATCAGACAGGGATTTATCAGTGTTCAGGGTGGTCACAGAGTAGGTGTGACCGGAAAGGTAGTGCTGGATCGGGGCAGGATCATGGGAATGAAATATATTTCCTGCATCAATGTCCGTCTGGCACATGAGATTCAGGGATGTGCGGATAAGGTGATGCCTTATATCCGTACAGAGAAATGGGTTGCAAATACATTGATCATTTCACCGCCAAGGTGTGGAAAGACTACGCTGCTCAGAGATATTATCAGGCAGCTCAGTAATGGATGGGCCAATACCCAGGGTCTGACAATAGGTGTGGTGGACGAGAGAAGTGAGCTGGCAGGCTGTTATCAGGGAATTCCTCAGAATGATCTGGGAATGCGTACAGATGTGCTGGACTGCTGTCCGAAATCAGAAGGTATGCAGATGCTGGTACGTTCCATGTCACCGGATGTGGTTGCAGTGGACGAGTTAGGCTGTGAAGAGGATTTCAAGGCAGTTGACTCAGTGATCCATTGTGGATGTAAGCTGATTGCGACTGCACATGGAAGCTGTCTGGAGGATGTTCTGGATCAGCCATTCTTTTATAAGCTTATGGGCGAGAAAGTATTTGAACGTTATATTATCCTGGACAAAAATGATCAGGCAGGATGTCTGAAAGCTGTATTAGATGAAAATGGAAAAGTATGCTTAGAACAGTAGGATTGTGTGTAATTGTAATTTCCGGTGTCGGTTGCGGTTTTGCCATGAGCAATGAACTTGGCAGACGCAAAAAGATGATGGAAATGATCTTACGGATGATCATCCTCCTAAGAGGAGAAATACGTTATGGAAATAAATCTCTGTACGATGCCTTTACAGGTGCTTCCGGGAAACTGGAAGGGAAGTACAGAGAATTTTTTATACTTACGGCACAGAAAATGAAAGAAAAAACAGGGGATTCCTTTGGGACAATCTTCAGAGAATCGGCCGGAAAGTGTCTGGATCTGGATTGTCTTTCGCAGGAAGAGAGAGACAGATTTTATTCACTGGGAGATCAGCTTGGTTATCTTGGACTGGATATGCAGCTAAAACAGATGGATCTGATGGAAAAGGAAACAGAATATGCGATCAAGGAACTCAGGAAAGATTTTTGTGAAAAAAGAAAATTATACCGCAGTATGGGAATACTGGGCGGAATATTTGTGGCTGTGTTTTTTTGGTGAGCATGTATTTATAATCTGTTTCTTTACTGTGTAGATTACTGTTTTGCTATATCTGGCAGCAGAAGCCGGAAAGGAGAGACTGTGGAGGTAAGTCTTATTTTTAAAATCGCTGCAGTAGGGATTCTGGTTTCTGTTCTCTGCCAGATCCTAAAACACAGTGGAAGGGATGAACAGGCATTTCTGGTAAGCCTGGCGGGGCTTCTGATGGTGCTGTTCTGGATTGTTCCATATATTTATGAACTGTTTGAAAGTATTCAGCAGTTGTTTGTGCTGTGATTTCAAATCAACTGTTATGGCAGTTGACAGAACAGAAAGAGGTTTGAATGGCATGGATATTGTGAAAGTTTCAATCATGGGTATCTGCGGAATGATGCTTGGTTTTATTCTAAAAGAAACCAGACCGGAATTTGCTGCACTTGTGACCATGATGACGGGTTTTCTGATTCTTGGTCTTGCAGCAGGAAAAGTTTCTTATCTGTTTGAAACCATGAACAGGCTGAGAGAAAGCTTCCCCATAGACAGCAGTTATCTCACAGTTCTGGTTAAGATTATCGGGATTACATATATCGGACAGTTTTCATCTGCAATCTGCAAAGATGCCGGATATCAGATGATCGGAACACAGATCGACCTGTTCTGTAAACTGTCTGTGATGGTTCTGAGTATGCCGGTACTGCTGGCAATTCTGGATACGATTTCGGAGTTTATGATATGAGGCAGGATAAAGAGAGAAGTATCAGGGAACAGGCAGATCTGTGGAAAGGTTACTGGTGTATACTGGCATGTATACTTTTGGTAGGAAGAGTGTCATATCTTACATTCTTTCAGAATCATATAGTATCCGTATATGCCGCTGCGCAGACAGAACAGAAAGAAGATTCTTCAGTACAGATCCTGCAGGAGAATCTAATGGAAGAGATACAGATTGATGATGTGCAGAAAATGTTGGATGAGATTATGGATGACCATGTTTTTTCTGTCAGGGAAGCACTGATGAATATCATAAACGGGGAGGATCCTGTTTCAAAAGAGACTGTACGGAGCTTTTTGTACAGTTTCTTTTTTTCGGATATAGAGAATGAAAAAGGATTAATACTGAAACTTTTACTTGTGATTTTTATTGCAGCGGTGCTGGCGGAGTTTGCTGATGTTTTCGGAAACGGACAGGCTGGCAGTATCAGCTTTTATATTGTCTATCTTGCGCTGTTTACAATGCTTATGGAGAATTTCTCAAGGCTTGGAAGTACGCTTACAAACTGGCTTCTTGGACTGACGGATTTCATGAAAGTTCTTTCTCCGGCTTATTTTATGACAGTGGCTGCATCAACCGGATCATCAACGGCTGCTGCATTTTATGAAGGAATTTTGCTGATGATCTGGGCGGTTCAGTGGCTTCTTGCAAATCTGTTTCTGCCTGCTGTAAACCTGAGTTTGCTTCTGAAAATGGTTAATTATTTGTCAAAAGAGGAGATGCTTACAAAAATGGCAGAACTTTTGGATGTAGCTGTAAACTGGGGGTTGAAAACTCTTCTGGGAGCTATTGTTGGTCTGCAGATTGTGCGGAATATGGTGAGCCCGGTGATGGATGCCATGAAGCGTTCTGCTGTTGGCAAGGCAGCGAGTGCGATTCCCGGCATTGGAAATGCAGTGACCGCTGTAACAGAATTAGTGCTGACCAGTGCAGTGATTGTGCGAAACAGTTTTGGCGCAGTAATCGTGATCCTTCTGTTGCTGATTGGAGCAGGACCGATTATCCATTATGGAAGTCTTTCTCTGGTTTATCGTTTTCTGGCTGCGATTGCACAGCCAATTTCTGACAAAAGAGTTGTGGGAGCCCTGAGTACAATGGGGGAGGGATGTGCAATGCTTTTAAAGCTTTTGCTGACAGCAGAAGTACTTTGCATGCTGACATTCCTGATAGTTGTAGTTTCTGTATCCTGATGAACTGACAGAAAGATTGCCGGAGGAAACATATGAAAGAAGAGCTGTATTTATGGATTCGGAATCTGGCAGTATTTTATATCTTTTTCACTGCGGTTCTGAATCTGATACCTGACCAGAAGTATGAGAAATATGTACGCTTTTTTATGGGCCTGCTGCTGATTTTTATGATGAGTACCCCGATATTTTCCATTCTTGGAAAAGGTTCGGAACTGACGGAAAGTTTTCTGGATAATTTTTCTGAAGAAAACAGAGAGAAAGAACTCCGGGAATTTCAGAATATTCAGAAAGTCTATCTGGAAAAAGGTTACGAACTGGAACTGGAACAGAAAATCCGGGAAACTCTGGAAAAAAGAGGCATAGAAGTATATAAGGTGAAAGTAAATATAGAAGGGGAGGAGACGCAGGCAAACCTTGTACTGAAGACAGAAATTTCTCAGGAGGAGAGAAAGGAGCTTAAAGATGCGCTGGTGGAAGAGTGGGGACTTAAAGAAAACAGAATTTGTATCCAGATTGTCCGAAATGAATCCGGCAAAATGGGGAATCCTGTTGCTCATCGGAGTACTTCTGGCAGTAGCGGCGATGCCTGTATCCAGTAAGCAGCAAAAGAAAAATACGGCAGGAGAGCAGAGTGAAGATATGCAAAAAAGTGTTCTGGAAGAGAAACTTGAAGCATTTCTTGAAAATACGGAAGGGGTGGGAAAGGTACAGGTTATCCTGATGACAGATGAGAAGAAAGACAGGCAGAGCTTCTATAATTCAGAAACCATACAGGTGACCGGTGTTCTGATTTCTGCGGAAGGTGGAGGAAATCCTGTAGTGGTCCAAAATATTCAGGAGGCGGTCATGGCATTATTTCAGGTGGATGCTCATAGAATTAGAATAATGAAAATGAAATGAGGAGATAAATGTGAAAAAAGTCATCGGAAAAAATCAGGTCATTATTACATCGCTGGCAATTCTGATTGCAGTGGCAGGATATCTGAACTTTGCGGATGTAGATCTTGGATTCAGGGATAAGGAGGCAAGTACGGACAGCAGCAGTATCCTTGAAGATGCAGGATATGATCTTACAGATGAAACTGCTCTTCTGGATGAAAATCAGGCAGATGGAGGTCTGACTGATAACAGTCTTACAGACAGTCAGGAAACGGATACTCCCGGGGAGGCTGTGTTTACGGGTTCTACAGGATTTGCCGCACAGGCAAAGATCAGCAGAGAACAGGTGCGCTCACAGAACAAGGCAGATCTGCAGGACATTATCAATAATGAAGAAATTGATGATGAAGAGAAGCAGGAGGCAATACATACGATGGTCTCGATGACAGACCTTTCAGAAAAAGAAGCGGCAGCAGAGCTTTTGCTGGAGGCGAAGGGCTTTAAGAATGTAGTTGTAAATCTTACCGGAGAAACTGCGGATGTTGTGATCCCTGAAGCAGAACTTTCTGATGCACAGAGAGCACAGATTGAAGATATTGTAAAAAGGAAAACAGGAATTGCGCCAGAAAATATTGTGATCACCCCACTGAAGGAGAGGGAAGATGCAGAAGATACAACACAGACAGATGAAACATCAGCAGATACTTCGTATGAGGAAGACAGCGAAACATCAGCACAGCCATATGAGGATACCGCAATCGATACAACTGATATTTATGACTGATATTTATGACTGATATTTTGATATGAATATGCGAACATATATCTTGACAGAAAAGAGGTGCATATACTAGAATAGGAATGCTGTAAAAAAATAGAAAACGTAACTGATACCGGCTGTTGCCGGTGTTTTATGCAAACAATTATAAGAAAGCGCAACAGGAGGCTGAACGTGTCTAAGTATACGAATGAAATAGAAAAAAGAAGAACATTTGCCATTATTTCCCATCCGGATGCAGGTAAAACTACATTGACTGAGAAATTCCTGCTGTATGGCGGAGCAATCAATCTTGCCGGAAGTGTTAAAGGTAAGGCAACAGCCCGCCATGCAGTGTCAGACTGGATGGAGATCGAAAAAGAGAGAGGTATTTCCGTTACTTCCTCTGTTCTGCAGTTTCATTATGATGGTTACTGCATTAATATTCTGGATACACCGGGACATCAGGATTTCTCGGAGGATACTTACCGTACACTGATGGCAGCAGATTCTGCAGTCATGGTAATCGACGGTTCCAAGGGTGTAGAGGCACAGACCAGAAAACTTTTTAAGGTCTGCGTGATGCGCCATATCCCGATTTTTACATTTATCAATAAGATGGACCGCGATGCAAACGATACATTTGACCTCCTTGATGAGATCGAGAAAGAACTTGGTATCGCAACCTGTCCGATTAACTGGCCAATCGGTTCCGGCAAGAAATTCCGCGGTGTTTATGACCGTAATACAGAGAAGATCCTTACTTTCTCTGACACACAGAAAGGTACCAAAGAAGGTGTGATCGAAGAAATCCCGTTAAGTGACAGCCGTGCAGATGAGATTATGGATCCGGAGCAGAAAGCACAGCTTCTTGATGAGATTGAGCTTCTGGACGGAGCAAGTGCAGATTTTGACCAGGAACTGGTAAGCAAAGGTAAGCTGACACCTGTATTCTTCGGATCTGCTCTGACAAACTTCGGTGTGGAAACATTTCTGGAACATTTCCTGAAGATGACAACATCACCGCTTCCGAGAGTGTCTGATATTGGGGAAATTGACCCCATGGATGATGATTTCTCAGCGTTTGTATTTAAAATCCAGGCAAACATGAACAAGGCACACAGAGACAGGATCGCATTTATGAGAATCTGTTCCGGTAAATTTGACGCTTCCCAGGAAGTATATCATGTGCAGGGTGATAAAAAGATGCGTCTGCTTCAGCCGCAGCAGATGATGGCAGAATCCCGCCATGTGGTAGATGAGGCATATGCCGGAGATATTATCGGTGTTTTTGACCCGGGTATCTTTTCCATCGGAGATACAATCTGTGCACCCGGTAAAAAGTTTGCATTCGAAGGTATTCCTACATTTGCACCAGAACATTTTGCGAGAGTCCGTCAGATTGATACTATGAAGAGAAAACAGTTTGTTAAAGGTATCAATCAGATCGCGCAGGAAGGTGCTATTCAGATTTTTCAGGAGTTTAATACCGGTATGGAAGAAATTATTGTAGGTGTTGTAGGTACACTTCAGTTTGACGTTTTGAAGTATAGAATGGAAAACGAATATGGCTGTGATGTGAGATTGGAGCCATTGCCTTATGGACACATCAGATGGGTAAAAGATACAACAATAGATTTAAATAATGTTAAATGTCCAAGCGATGCCAAGAGAGTAAAGGATATGAAGGGCAATCCATTAGTATTATTTACAAACCAGTGGTCAATTAAACTTCTTTTGGAAAGAAATGAAGGCATTGAATTTGAAGAATTTAGCAGAAATTAATTTTGTACAAGATT